>Ga0194115_10005393_pt1 | contig 13326 bp, 14 predicted proteins | sample TA2MahsurfametaG_3_FD_148656 | JGI IMG/M metagenome (GOLD analysis project Ga0194115, IMG submission 148656) | Freshwater microbial communities from Lake Tanganyika, Tanzania - TA2015002 Mahale S4 surface | ecosystem: Environmental > Aquatic > Freshwater > Lake | place: Tanzania: Lake...
TATCTAATGTACCTCGATCTACTTCAAGACCACTGGCGCCTTCTGAAACTCCTGCTCCGGTTTCTCCAAAATTAAGTGTGATGATATTATCTTGTACCTGTAGATTTTCTGCAGATACTGTCAGCGTATCACCTTCGACCACTAGATCACCAGTGATACGCACTTCTCCGATACCTGGGCCAGTGTCAAACTTTATCTTACCGCCTTCTGCGGTTTTGATGTTATAGTCGCCGTTGATTTGGATGAACTGGCCCATTGTGTCTACCTATTAGATTAATGTTAGAACGATATAATCTGCAGATGAATCAGATTCTAAATACCATCTATAGCGGTTACCGCTGAAATCTGTGAAAACACGTTTGGTGATTTTACGACAGTTCACTAGATTTTGATCTAACAAACCTGCTGTAGAACCAGTTAACTGCATTTCTCCTGCTGCGCTAGGTGCACCATTTTTTAATACACAGGTGAATCTTGTCGTTGGTGTACCGACTCTAGCTACTAAAAAACTTCTTGAGCCACGCTGTTTAATAATGATACCGTCTGTTCTTAACGAGGTACCATCGTGGAATGACACGGTGACACCTGTGTTGCTTACTGGGGTACCGATTACATCAGTACCAAATCTATCTTTTCTTAATGGACGTCCCATTTGTTTTCTCCTTAATGATTGACGTTCTAGGTCTACGCGGTGGGTTACCGCATAAATCATTCTAGATACTTTATTTATCCTTGGCTCAGCATAGCCATCAGTTCCAACTTTCCTACTATAGACAAGACTCTGTTTATTCCATCTATTTCTGTTTGAGCGTTTTCTAGATAAATCTTACGGCGTGTCTGCCTATAATATACTAAGGCTATGCTGTGATTTTTAATATGCTCTTCTGTGATTTTTTCTATCTGTGCCACATCGTGTCGAAACATAGGAAATCTTTTAGATAATTTGTTGATATATTGTCTAAGTTCTGTAAAATCTTTTTCAGTATGGATTTCCATACTGATATTTACATCAAACAAAAAGCCCCTTGCGGGGCTTTTTGAAACATAAAAAATATGTTTGTACCTTTGATTAGGTGAATGAACTGTTAGCGATAGTTACAGTACCTAGGTAGTCAGCAGCGTTACCTAGAGATGATGCTGTGTTTGTTAACTCAACATATCCGTAACGTGTCATAAAGCTAACTACTGGTTCGAAGGTTGATGGATCAAGCACAACACCACTGCTCATCAATGGAATATATGGGCAATAGAATGCTGCTGCATCAGATTCGCTAGAACCTTTGTAACCAACTAGAACTGTGTCGTTCTCTGCATATGTGTTAACATAGATCTTCATAGCAGAATTCAATGTACCAACAAACTTGGTGTTTGTAGGTGCTTCGAATGTGCCTTCTGTGGTACGAGCAAATGCGCTTGTAGTAGCAGATTGAAGAATTGTCAATGCCAGCGGGCTAACAACTGCCCAGTTACCAGCACCACGACGTGTACGCTGAGCGATCACGTTGCTAACACGATTGATAGCAACAGCAAGGGCAGCATGCTCATCACCAACGAATGTAGCAGTACCAGAAACTTGCAATTGGTCATAAGCCACTTGGTTCTGAGATCCTGCTAGAGTCGCTAAACTGCGTAGGACTTCTTGATCAACTTCAGCAGTGATTTCTTGTGCTAGAGCAGCCATAATTTCTGCTTCGATGTCGATGCCTTGTTGGGCTTGTGCATCTTGGGCAGCTTCAAACGTCCAACGAGCAGACAATTTACGTGTCTTGGCTTCGACTGTCTGTTTCAAGATCTGGATGCTTAGTCTGTTACCAGCGACGCCTTCTTTTGCTGCTGTGGCATCGGCTTTACCAGGCGAAACACCGGAATAGCCCTCAGCGATCTTGAATGGGCTTAGTGCTTCTTCACCGGCCGTGGTAGAACCACCAGCACCGCCGCTGAATGTATCAGAATAGCGAACACGTAGAGTATGGATCTGACCAACTGGACCAGTCATTGGCTGAACGCCAACTAGTTCATTAGCGATGACCGTGGGCATCACACGTCTGATCACTGGAAGGATCACACGATTTAGGGTTGCAACGTTGCCAGCGGATGTAGCACCAGCGGTAGCACTTTCTGCGAGATACTTGCGGGTATTCTCTAGAGTAGCTGCCATCACTGTACGCTTGTTACCTTGTAGACCTTCTAACAGGGCCTCTTTGGTTTCCGACCAGCGTGACTCGAGTAGTTGTGACATTATAGTTCTCCTTAAACTTTTAGTCCCGCAAGCCTGCGGATGTCAAATATCTCAGCAGTTTTTTCTTCGCTGCTGAATTGTTGTGCCTGTTGTTTATCGCCTGTGATTTCTTTGCCTTCTGTCAGTGCTTTTTTCGCTGGTACACCTCCATCCATGACGGCTGGTAAGTACTTGTCAAAAGCGCCTCGTAGTTTTTCTGTTTGAACCGATTCAAGCAATTCTTTCATGACCGATCGTTTGTCGCCTGTTAAGGGGCCTAGCAATTCGTTCATTACTTCTTTGCGAGAAGCCATGTCTTTCATAACACGGATTTCTTGTTCTCGATTTTCGACTAATTTTTGTGTTTCTGCAACAATCTTTGCTGCTTCTTCTAATTCTGCTTCTTTGGTTTTTACGACCTGTAAAAGTTTAGCAGTCTCAGATTTTTCATTTAAGTGGCTTGCAGCATATTCGCTGGCAAAACTTTCAAAAATCCTGCGACCAAAGTCATTTCTTCGAGCTGCTTCTATGTCTTCGCGTAACTGTACCATCTCAGAACGCAGTCCTTTTGCGACTGTTTCTTGGACGATCTTAGCAGAACGCTGGACGAACTCTTTCTTGATCTGTTCAAACTTAGCCTTTGATTCACGCACTAATCGTACCTTAGTTTCGGCTAAGTCTTTCTTATCGGTATGGAATTCTGCGATTTCTTTCGCTAGGGCATCCACGATGAAAGATTCTAGTTTAGCAACATTATCTGCGACTGCTTTGCGATCTTCGTGTAATTCTGCAAGTTCCTTCTTAAGATTTTGAAGAACGAATGATTCCATTGCTTTAGAATCGTTTTTCATTTTCTTAGCATACTTGGCTCTAGCCTCGATCAATCCTTGACGATCTTCTGCAAGTTCAGATAACTCTGCTTGTAGACGATCACTCAGCATCGATTCGACAGCTTCCACCATTGCAGTCTTGTCGTGTTCGTATTTTTGTGCGAACTCTTCACGTAGTTCAGCAGTGACTTGGTCACGGTTTTCTTGAATTCTACTTTGCCAAGCAGATTCAATCTCCGATTTCATTTCCTCGGAAATCACATTGTTTTCAAACAACTGTTTTACGAAATCTAGCATGTGATTCTCCTTTTATTTGAGTCCTGAAATAATCCGTTTCAGGCTCTCTGCTATGTATTTCTGTGCCTTAGGGTCGCCTTGAACTTCATTTGCTGTTAAAAATGCCTGGTAGCCTCCTTTGGTGTTCATGAGGCCTTCATATACTGGTGTTGGATAGGCGCCCGGGGCGGAAGGTTGTGCTACTACATCGACGGTAATGATTTCAAAATCTTTAACATTACCACTTCCGTCGACTTCTCCGGAACCTCTGCTCGATACGCCTAACTTGACTCCCGACTCTAACATGGTCTGAATCAATTGACCCATTGGAGTGGGGAGGATTTTAAGTTTTCCGTAGCCGTTAGGACCATCCATCCACATCTTGGTAATCATATGACTAACACGATCTAGATTGATTTTCAAATCCTGCGGGTGATCAACTTCACCTAGCACGGAGTATCCGCCAGCGATCTGCTCGTTGAGCGTTTTGACAGCCTTGCCAATTTCTTGAGAAGAATAAACACGTTGGTTTTGATTTCTGATATCCCCTTGGATACAGATACCGTTCAGGTGAAGCGTTTTACCGCCCCCCTGTTCTTCTTCGCTCTCCAATACAATCTTGGCCTGGTCGAAACTCAGATGTTCTGATAGGTAGTTTTTCACCTTGGCGTCCTATTACCTACGACCACGGAAAAGGCTTTGCTTGTTATCAGCTTGTTCAGCAGCACCTTTCTTTTCGGCGCCATGTCCAGGCTCTTTCTTGCTGAAAGCATTACCTGCTTTACCGCCCGGAACATTGATGTTGCCAGCATTGTCTTCTTTTGGATTCTGATCGGTTAGAGCGGAACCTTTGATTTTTCTACCGGCCCCAACTTCACCATCATTTGCTGTGTCTCCGCGAACGATGTTAGCAGTAGTGCCGCCCATGTCGTTCTTACCTGCTACGATAGATTTGGTGTTAGCACCGTTGTCGCCCATTTTAGCGTTTCCGACTTTTTCTACGTATTCACGTACTGTGGCTAATTCTGGATCGATCGCATCTTTCATGTCGTCGCCCATGTCGTCGCCCATGTCGTCGCCACCTTTAAGTGCATCAAATTTGGCCTGTAATTCATCGACTATTGATTCTAAATCTTGGAAAAGTTCATCGTCAGATCTTTCTTCTCCTTCCTCGTCATCCCCCAGGCCACCGGCTAGATCGTCTGTAGGATCGCCTGGTTTTAGATCCATTTCGTCATCGCCTTCAACAGCGATATCTTCGAACTCTTCGTCCATTTTTTCGTCGTCTTTGTCTTCATCAGAAGCTTCGTCAACTTTGTCGTCTTCTGCATCTTCATCTTTAGCAGCTTCGTCCATTTCTTCGTCTTCTTCGGCGATTTCGCTTTCGATTAATTCTTCATAGATCTCACGAGATTTCGCAACAACATACTCGTGGAATAATTCTTCTGCTTTGGCCTGGTCTTCGTTGACCAGACGCTCGAGCATCTGCTCGATCAGTGATTTGTCTGCCATGATAGATTCTCCTTCAAGATGGTTAGGCTGTGTTTTATTTACTGCGTAGATAAAAAAATAGGGTTAAACGATTGTTTTTTGGAGGTTTTCGGTGACATTAACGCAATCTATAAATCTGTTACCGAATTCATCGTAGGTCATATGTTTGAGATTTTGCAGTTGTACTCCCAGTTGATCTGGTATGAAATCTCCCGGATTGATCACTCTATAAAATTTAATATTTTTATATTCGCGTATGGTCTTTTCCGTCTGACTCAACCAATTTCCATGAAACGTGGCTACGTCAGAACTTTTTTTATAGTTGTATGTATCAGCATAGACATTATTAAATCGACCGTTGGCTCCTGAATAATCAAACCCAAAAATAAAGATTTCTTTATATCCATGGCCGCAGGCTAACCATAAGGCAGTAGGACCCGAACTCCAACCTTTATGCGGATTAAAAAAATTCAAATAGTGTTTAGTGCCGATACCTTTATTAGGATTAGTCCAGACGGTGTGTGATTTATGGTAACCCGACGCTACTATTTCGTTGACCATTTTAACATCGACTGCTACCAGGTAATGAGGTTCGAATTCTCGATAGATGGCATTGCAGGCATATACAGTACCTTTATCCAGCAAGTTGTTGTGTTTTAGTGAAAGCCTGCTAGTTCCGTTTCCAAGTACAAATGCAGGTTTACTCGGCAGGTGCTGCTTCAACTGGTGTTCCGTACATCTGTTTAACGAACTCTAATTCGCTTTCTCTTTCATATTCGTGTGCCTCTGATTGCATACGGAGTTTATTGATCTGTCGTAGAGTTAATCGGGTTTTTCTAGTATCACTGCGTTTTAATACTGATTTGTCTTCGCTGTTGTCGTAACGACGATCGACAGCAAAGTCGTTGGTATTGTTGTTAAAATAAAAGAATTCGCACAGAAGCATAGTGTATTTATTCTTATTAGGCAGGTGTAGGTGATTGTCCTGCAGGAGCGGCTGTTTCTCCCGCGGCACCTTGATCTGCTGCAGCGGCCATGTCTGCAGGTGCCTCGGCGTTTTGATCGGTCATATCTCCTTGTATATCACCCGGAGTGATGCCTGCTCCTCTCATTTGTGCGCCTGCATCTAGAGCAGGTTTCAATTTGGCTCCATTTTCTTCTTTCCATAGACGCTCGTTTTCTGTGATTTCTTCTTGCGTTATACCTAAGAAACGCTTCATAGCGAAACGTTTGCTGATATACGGAACTTCCATGAGTTGCGTGAACGTAGCTACTCTAGCGGTATCTAATTCGCTTTGCCTGTAGGCTGCGAAATTCTGTGGAGGATTGAATTTCAACTCAAAGAGGCTGCTATCGATATTGACACCATTGTTTTTTAACCACATTTTAAATTCTAGATCAAACACTTCGACGAGCATACTCTGTAATCTTTCGCAGTATTTGTTGAATCTCAATTCTTGGATATAAGCAGTTCCTACTTTGCCGTCGGCCAGAGTATTGGCCTGCTCATCGATGGCAGTGGGTAGATAAGAACTGGGAATCCGTAATGCTCTAAATAATTTGTTGGTAAAGTATCTAAGATCTGTGATTTCTCCTAGATTAGTACCTCCTGGTAGTGTTTCAACTTTAGATCCGCGACCTTCTGCTGTCTGTGGAAAGAAGTAGTCTTCGTTCACGCTCAATGGATTATAACTGGCATCTATCATACTCTGACCGCCGCCAGTAGACGACGGAATTCTTCGTTGTTGTATTTCGTTTTTCACACGTTCAACGAATGCCATGGCCATGTGCGCAGGCATGTTACCTACGTCTACATAGAATATCCTACGCTCCGGAGCACGCTGTATTCGATAGATGATGATGGCATCTTCTAACAGTTCTTTCTGCTTGTAGACTTTGAACACGGATTCTAGTAGGCTGTTACCAAAAGGATAGTTGTTGTCTAGACCTTCTGACATGGATATATGGACTATGTGTTTGGCATCCACAGTGATTTCGTTTGTAGCATTTTGAAATCTAGTGCCTGCGGGCCTAGCAGCATCGCCCACGAATCCTCGACCAAATCCTCCACCTGATGTATAGGAGCTCGTGCCGCTGGGCGCGGTATTCGTAGTGCCATGTGGTGTAGTGGCTATCATGTCTTTGAAATTAAAATTGATGTCTCTTACTGTATATTGTTCAGGTATCTTGCCTTCGCTTTCATTGACGATAATTTTACTGACTTTGGCAGCGTCTACATGCAACCATTTTAGTGTCTGGGGATCTCTGATAAAAAAACAGTCTCCGTATTTGAAAGCATTCCTTACTATGCGGAATATCCTAGTTTCAAACTGCTGCTGTTTACACCATTTCTGTAGGCTTTCTTTGATCAATTTAACTTCTGTAGACGTCGGCTGTCCTCGGAAAAAAGTATGGAATGGCGTGGCGTTTTCTTTGTCTTTCTGTGTGCAGAATTCTGTTAATATATCTAATGCGGCATTTACTTCCGAATCCATATCCATGGTATCATACTGCATATATCTTTCTACACGATTTGGTGCACCAGCATATACGTCTGGTAAGAATGAACTGTAATTTGCGCGAGCAGGTCCTGGTCTTCCACCGCCGCTGATCGGGCTCAACGATCGATTTTCGTTGTTAACTTGTACAGGAGTGAAATACTTTTTCCAAGACATATTTATTTTTCCTTTAGGCCGCGACCCAGGCTGTGACTTCGCCTGCTGATGCTTTAGCAGCCCTTAGTTGGCTGTCTCTCGTATCATTTGCTCTTCTATTCAGTGCTATCAGAGTCTCCATCTTTGTATTTAAACTAGCCAGCAGAGTTATGGGATCTTCTTGGGTTTGTGCAGGTGCCCGTGCAGTTTGGGTAGGAGTAGTAGTCGTTGGAGTAGTTGAGGGTGTAGGTGCCTGTGCTAACGCAGTTTGGGCTGCGGTCGCTGTCGGGGTCGCTGATGCTCCTCTTGGCAAAGATCCCCGTGCCATTTGAGCACGTTGGCCTCCTCGGCCTAGTGCTTGGGCGACCTGTGTTTCAGGAGTGGTCGGCATTCCGACCATGCCAAGAGCCAATTGCTGTTCTTGTGCGAATCTATTCATCACGCTCTGTTGGACATCGGCGGTACTAGATCCAAATTTAGTAGAACGCTCAGCATATATGGCCTTGATGAGATCCTGCTCGGTCATTCCTTCTTTGTAAACTTTGTTGAATATGCTGCCTGCGCCACCACCACCATGCTGCACAGAAGTCGACCACATGACTTCTTGCAGGGCTTTGCTTTTGCCGATCATATCCTGTAGATTTTTATCTTGTACTTTTCCTACGCCAACATCATAATGTGTTTTTTTGATAAACTCGTGTTCGGATTCGGCTAGTTTTCCTTCTCCTGCTAGTTTTTTCCATTCTTGTGCGAATGCGCCATCTTTGCCCGAATCTGCTGGACCAGCTTTAGATAATCTTTCAAAGGCCTCTGGATTAGTGGCCTTGAGATGTTGCATGAACTTGTCCATGGTACCAGTTTTCGTGGCTATCTGATACTTGCCGAAACTGGTCCCTCCAGTCGAATCCCATCCTACAGCAGCACTTCCGGCTCTTCCTGATTCAAATTTGGCTGCCATTCCTCCTAGACCAGGTGCCACGGCTGCTGCCCCTGGTTGTTGTGCTGCTCCTTGCTGTCTGCGCATAGCGCTTTCAAACATCTTCTGCGGAGTACTTAGATCTAGCCGACCAGTAGGAGTCGTTGGAGCAGCAGTTGATGCTCCTCCCGCCCCTCCAGCCCCTCCAGCCTGTCGAGCCGCGTTTTCTTTTTCCTGGAGTTCTATGCCTTCTTTGGTAGCTTTGTCTTCTTCTTCCTTTATTCCTCTTTCCGCACGCTTATCTTTTCTGCGCTGATCTCTGGCTTTTTCTTTTTCGTCTAATTCTTCTCTTTCTAATTTAAGAGCCCTTTGTGCCTGTTTGACTTTTTTGTTTATATCAGAAGCGTCTGGAGTAAGTTTATCTATTAACCAAAGAAATCCTTCCGAGACCGTTAATAAAATTCTTTTAAAAGCGTCTCCTGTGGCTTCAAGCACATCTCCTACAGTAAATCCTGCATCGTACAAAAGTTTGAATGCGGCAATTAATGCAATTATTGGCACAGCGATTTTCAAAAATGGTAGTGAAGCGATTAACACACCGGCTGCTAATTTGAACAATGCTGCGCTAGCAGTTATTGCTCCTGCAAGTATTTTTGCTACGAATCCTTTCGTCGCTATCACTGCTTTTGTCTTAGCCAGTGTTTCTAAATTAGTGTAAAAAGTGAGAGCCTCCATGGCTATTTTATTTGCAATCATAACCCCGACTAAACCTGCTAATACCAATCCTACTGTTTCGATGTGAGTCGCTAAGAACTGAACTATAGGTATTACGACAGTTTGAACAAATCCAACAAATTTCTGAAACACTGTCATGAAAGTTTCTAACAATCCGCTGTTGACTAAAAAAATTGAAAATGAGTTACTGATCTGGGCTATCTGTTCTTTGAATCCTTTTATCCTAGCAGCAGTCGAATCGTTCGCTGCTTTAGCAGCCCTGGCCGCTTCGTCCTGTACCTGTGCTATATTTTTTTCTCTGGCTGCTACATCGTCTATGGCTGTGAAAACTCCCATTGCATATTTGTCGCCGTGAAGTCTCATGTTCTCTGCCAAATTACTATCTGCTACACGTTTGGCTTCTGATTGTATAGATTCGTTTAATGCTCGATTATTTTCTTTGGTAAACTTACCGGTCTGTCGTATCTGTGCATTCATCTGCATAAATGCACGACCAGAATCTGGTAGATATTGCAGTGCTGCTTTACCCGCTTCTGTTGTTGCTGTTCCTGTGGCTATTACTTCTTTGGCACCTTCTTGTAGTTCCGGTGGCAGAGTCTGTAAGAAAGCCATCAGTTCTTCTTGACTAGCAGCATCCATTTTTCTCAAAGTATTACGTATCTGCGAATCCTTCATCATCTTGGCACGTTGATCTTCGAGATCTTTTTTGTTCAGACCTGTGAGTTTTGACACCGCATCTAGATTCTGTAGATACTGTCCAGTTTGCGCTACTAACTGACTGTTAGACATTCCCTGCAGAGCACCAGTCTTGGCCATAACACCGCCGTATTTGGCCATGCTTTCGTTGATCTGTTCAGTGGTGTAGCCCAGCGCGGCCAATTGAGAATTTAATGGTGACTTTCTGATCTCTTTGCCTAACTGTGCTAGGCGCTTGGCTCCTTCTTCGGTGCTGCCACCCAGCAGCGCTAGATCCTGCCCAGTCCTAGAAACTATGCCTGACAATTGATTAAATGTAAGGCCCGCACCAGATGCGGCATTGACCATGGCTGTGATGCTGCCGCCAAAATTAGCACCTACGCTAGCGGCTTCATTGAAGGACTTGTAGGTACGCTCAGCAGCATCGGCGGCCGCTCCAAACACTGCAGCCAGTGTACCGCCTACGATAGGAATAGCACTCAATGACGACGCTGCAGCAGTCAGAGAATCTTCCATTTTGCTGAGAGTACTGATCACGTTGGCCATGCCTGTGACTAGATTAGTGAAGCCCCCCACTACAGTTCTAGTAATCTCTCCTAATGCTGCAGCCTGCTTAATTTCTTCTTCTTTTTTCTTTTTTAGGTCATTTTGTTTTTTGATCGCCTCTTTTTGTTCCTTGGTAAGTTTTTGTGATTGTTCAGCCAGTGCTCGGAGTTTTTTTTCTACATCTTTCTGTGCTTTGCCGCCTTTGCCGGTCACGCCCTGTCGCAAGATCGCCGCGAGGATCTCTTTCAGAGTCGCTTCTGTAGATGCATTGTTTAATTGGATCGGTTGACCGCCAAGGTCGCCAGTTACTTCTGCCATTTAATAAAAACCTCGAAAACTACGCACATAAATATATGCACAGATATTATATTTATCGGAGAAAAACATGTCACAACAACAGATGAATCCAATCGCTACCGCGGTCAAAACCGCAGGAAATCCTTTGGCCAATTATTTCAGGCAACCTAAAATTTTTATCAAATTGCCTAGCCAAGGACGATTTTATCCCGAAGGATCTCTAGATCGCAGTGCCATCGAAGAATATCCTGTGTTCGCTATGACTGCCAAAGATGAACTGATGTTCAAAACTCCGGACGCACTGATGAATGGTCAGGCCACAGTCAGCGTACTTAAAAGTTGTATTCCTGCGATCAAAGATCCATGGCAGATGCCTAGCCTGGATCTCGATGCTTGTCTAGTTGCTATCCGCATAGCCACCTACGGTGATAACATGGATGTCACCGCTACCTGTCCTAACTGCCAAACATCGAACGATTTTGTGATGAGTTTGATCGGATATCTCGATTCCGTTTCTCAATTCGTCTATGAAGATACTTTAAATATCGGACCGTTGATCATAAACATACGTCCATATTCTTATAGAGAAATATCAAAAACCGCTATAAAGACTCTAGAACAACAGAAAATATTTGCCATAGTCAATGACGAAAACATGAGCGACGAAGAAAAACTAGAAAGATTCGGCTCTAGTTTCCTAAAACTCACAGAGATGACCGTAGATGTGATCTGTGGCTGCATCGAAAGTATCGCTACACCAGAAGGTACGGTCACTGACAAAGACATCATAAAAAACTTCATAGAAAATACCACCAGCGAAATTTTCAATGCTATCAAAGATCATGTGGATAATATGAAAGACGCTATGAAATTGCAATCACAGCAGGTTAAGTGTTCTAATTGCAGCCATGAATGGAAAGTCAATCTAGAATTGGATCAGACAAATTTTTTCGGCAAAGGGTCTTAACTCAGTCTCTGGTTGAGATCCAAGAATATGTCAGGCAACTAGAGAAAGAAGAACGAGACATCAAGAAAGATATACTAAAGATCTGTTGGTATATGCGAGGTATGGGATATCAAGAAGCATTGATGTTAAGCTATGACGAGCGCATGATCGTCGGAGAGATAATCAAAGAAAATCTAGAAACTACTAAAAAGACCAAATTGCCTTTCTTTTAGCCTTTGGGTTCTATTAGTTTTTGAACCATCTGATATACCTGCATGCCGGCCTTGACGATTTCGTCTGCTAGAGCGTTTATGTCGATTTCCTGTTCTGTGAGTTCTTGGATTTTCATAAGGTCTTCTGTGTAATTAATTTGTGCAGTTCTGCACGTTGTTCTAGATTAAGCTGATTTATTTTGTCTATGATCGGTCTAGGTACTGTACCGCTGCTGTCTTGTATGGGCGGACGACTGTTTGGATCAGCACTGGTATTACCTGTATTAAATGCTTTAACCAGTGCTTTGGCGTGATCAGCATCAGGCACAGCCTGCTGCACCGTGCCAACTGCTTTGCCTGCGGTCTTGCCCACTGCCTGTGCGGCCTGTCCAACTTTGGTTCCTAGTTTGGCCATCAGTCCTGCTTCATCAATATGTTCGACTATAGATCGTCCTCTTCTGATAATACTGTCACTGGTTGGGCCTATAAGTCTTTCACGATCAGCATCAATCTCTGCTTGACTAGGTGCTGCCGGTTTTTTACGACCCTTAGTTTTCGTAAGTGCGGGTTCTGCTGCGGGTGTCGCTGAAGGTGGTTCTCCTTTAGGCGTTGGATTTTTCTTAGGAACTCCTGTAAAAGTAGGTTTACCTGGAGCACCTTTGGTAGTTCCTGTTTGTGCGACAGGTTGTTTAGTAGTCTGCTGAGACAGAGACGATTTTACTTTTGGATCAGATTGTAATGCCGCTAAAATCTGTTTTTGATCTTCTGGTTGTAGTGCGGCTATGGCTTTCTGTGCTTGAGCATACTGTGTGTCGTTAGCAGATGCTGTGGATCCCATCTTAGGTTCAATTCTTCCTTGAGAATCTGCAGGTCCGGCCGCAACAGGTTGAGGTTTGGTTTTAGGTGTACCTGGTTTGCCTGCTGCACCTGCTGCTCCATCTTGGCCTGCTGCACCTGCTGCTCCATCTTGGCCTGCTGCACCTGCTGCTCCATCTTGGCCTGCGGCACCAGCGGCACCTGGTTTGCCTGCTGCACCTGCTGCTCCATCTTGGCCTGCGGCACCAGCGGCACCTGGTTTGCCTGCTGCACCTGCTGCTCCATCTTGGCCTGCGGCAGCAGCAGGGGTAGTACCCGTGTTAGGATCTTTGGGATTGGCTAATGTCTGTGCTCCAGGTTTAGCTGCTCCTGCTGTAGAACCTGCAGCAGGTTTCGCCGCTGGAGCACTTCCAGTAGCAGTCGTCCCAGACCCTGCTGCAGGAGATGGTGCATCGTCACCTGCAGCACCTACCTGCGCTTTACCGGCCTGATAACCTTTTTTAACAGCAGATCCTATGCCTGCGATGCCGCCTGCTACTGCCCCAACACCTTTGGCCAGCGTGCCTACTCCTTTACCGATGGCTGATCCTAGTTTGTTTAGGAGAGGTCCTTCCTGCAGTTGTGATTCTATCAATATCTCGTTGATCTTCATTAGGCTACCTTGAGTTGTTTGGTCATGTAATTAATTAATCT
>Ga0194115_10005395_pt1 | contig 13320 bp, 18 predicted proteins | sample TA2MahsurfametaG_3_FD_148656 | JGI IMG/M metagenome (GOLD analysis project Ga0194115, IMG submission 148656) | Freshwater microbial communities from Lake Tanganyika, Tanzania - TA2015002 Mahale S4 surface | ecosystem: Environmental > Aquatic > Freshwater > Lake | place: Tanzania: Lake...
CCCCAAAACCCCAAAACCCCTTAAATAGCCAATAGAAATTTAGGTTATAATTAATTTTCTTAAAAACAACTGATTCAAATGTCAGGCCTGTTCAACAAGAAAGAACCTAACATAACCGACGAAGAGTACATCGTGAAGTACTCCCTTATTTACCTCGGTATGAGAAAGATCAAAGACGAGTCAATTGACAAAATCTTCAAGAACGACGAGAACAAGTAAGTAGCCGAATGACCCAAAACTTCCCAAAGTACCTGTAACGGACGCTTTTTCACTAAATTTAAACTTTAATCTCCTCCTTAATTTAAATTCCTGGCGCTAACTTTGATTTAGATCTGCTCTCTCAGACTTCAGTGGCCGATCAAATTACCTGTTTGTGCTAAACCCAAGCGGAGAAAACCTAAGTCTGTCGATTGAGCCGCCAGCTCTTGCCAACATCAAAAAGAAGTTCCTTTTGGTCATCAAGGCGCGTCCAGAAACCAAAGAACCCGGCTTCCCAACCGGCATCGCTAACGAAGTCGTCTTTATGGAGATGAACAAGCCCATTCTGGAAAGTCTCCACAACACTTGCTAGGTAAGCTTTAAATCCAATCCACCCTTGCTATTTGACTCTGGCTTGATCAAATTTTTATCTCTCCTTTACCACTTCATCACACGTGACTAACAATTTATTTAGGAGGTGTTTTTGCCAGTGCTTAGCAACCCGCTAAATTAAGTTAACTTGTCTGACCTTGTCAGTAAAGACCTTATGGAAAAGTTCCACACATTCCTTGCTTACACTTACGTGACGATCGGTCAGGTCAAAGGTAGGACTCTCCTTCCACTTCCCCCCGCAGACTCAGCCAACAGTGAGCGCACCTCAAGTAAAGACAAGGCGCACGTTCTTGAAAGTAAGTTTGATTTGATTTAAGTTTGAATTTAGCCGCCATAATTCATTGGCAAAAACAAATCAAAAACGTCCTTAAGTAAGACCCTGAAAACTCTCTTAAAGACGGTAAGCATCCTGAGCCAATGGTAGAACTTGATTTTTGGTAAAACAAGGCTGAAAACTTAAACAGTATTTGCATTCAGCTCAGCTCTGAACGCATCAAGAAGGTATTGAAATTCCTTGAGCAAAACAAAAGTACTTATACCACACCATTCAGCAAGTTATAAAAAGAGGTTTAAATTGCTCAAAAGGAAGCAAATGAAAATTTCAAATATTTGTCAACACTCAAAAACCTTTTCCTTGATCTGTCAGACAGCTCTAAAGACCTAGCTGAGATTATTGACACATTTGTGCCCATCATGCACACCATTCTGCTGATATGGAACCATTCTTAAAACTACAACACACCAGCCCGACTTGTGGTATTAATTCGACAAATTTGCAACGCCATTATTAAATAGTGTCGCGGCACAATAGATGGACCTAAAGTCTTTTAAGCCATTAAAGACGAAGACTCGATGGATGCACACACAAAATTAACTCTTGCTCTCGACATTTGCTCTAAATTCAAAGATGCTTACTTTGATTACAAGAGCAAATCTAAGAACTAATGGAAAATTTCCACAAATGCTCTGTTTGTTCGCCTCGACGCCTTTAGTGAACGCTGTTAAGATATTATGCACCTGACGGGTACAATTTAGCAGTTTAACAAATTGCAAAAAATTGAAATTGGTAACACTAAAGGCAAAACCATGACTGCTTCTATCATGCAAATATTTACCGAATTCAACAAGGCAGTCGAAGACTTCATGCAAGTAACATATGACATTATGGACATAGAAAAGAGAGAATTCGATGACGACTTCTTCAAATTCCGTCAAAGAATAAAAGAGCTCGAACGACGACTTGCCTCAGTTTTGACCCAATCTTTTGATGACTGTGACACTATTATTGGAAAGTTTAAGCTGCTTGAATCATTTGAAGGTCTTTTGACCAGACCAATCATTCAAGATGAGCTAGAACGCAAGTAGATTACTTTACTTGACTTATACAAGTAAGACTTGAAAATTACGCAATAAATTTTCTAAGAAGGTAAAGTACTAGTTGAACGTGTTGATGAAAGGTCTCCAATCAGTTCAAACATGCCACCAATTGCTGGCGCTCTTTATTGGTCAAGAGGACTACTTGACAGAGTTAAGGAGCCAATGGAACGTCTCCAAACATTGAGTACGACACTTTAAGAAAGAGAAGAGTTCAAAGATGTGCAAAAGTTATACAATTCACTTAACAAGAACATAAATGAGTTCGAGTAAACTAAGATTGCTGAGTGGGTCGTTGGAGTTGAAAATAACACTGAGGAATAGCTAAACAAGTTCCTACTCGTAAGAGAAGAGACTGAAATTGCACCAGAAGGCTTCATCAGAGTTAACTTTGATCCAGTTCTCGTCAGACTTCTAAGAGAAGTCAAATATTTGCAACTGCTCGATATAGAAGTTCCAGAGCGTGCCAGCGCACTCTACGCTAAAGTCAACATTTACCGTACACAAACAGGCAACCTTGAGTTAACTGTAAATATGTTCAACGAAATTCTATCAACACTGCTACCAGTTGAAAAACCACTTTTAGCAGACAGAATCAAAATGATGTGTGATTTCTTAGCACCAGGTATCGAAAAACTTTGCTGGAATTCAGATAACATAAATCCATTTATTTCAAAAGCGATGAAAATCGTTACTGAAGTTGACGAGTTAGTTAAAAAGATGAAGGAAAATGTCAGAAAGATTGTAGATATGATGGAAAAATGGACTAAACCTCTTTATGAAAGAAAGAATAAAGCTATGCTGGCTGAGGACGTCGAATAAACTCACTAAGCACTTGTTGGTCCACGTCTTGAGGATGTTCGCAATAACGGTAAAGAAATACACAAACTCATGAAAGACACGCAAGACAACATCAAACCAGACAAAAAATCACCACAATGGGCTGCATATCAAGATTATATCAATGGATTAGTCATTGAAGGTATTACCAATGGAATTAATGCTTCTATGTTATTCCTTAAGGACCAAATTAGTATTGCCTACAACAAACACAATGGCTTAGCACCAATATTTGACATTAAGGTAAACCTTTAGGACCGAAAAGTTATGTTTGACCCATCTATCGGATCTAATGATCGCTAAAACGGTATAAGAGATATCATAAATAAGATTGTTGCTGACTTTATCTCTTTATCTATTCAGATGCCTGGCAGATTAGATGCAAGTGCTAACCCTGCCAATGCAACTAATAACGGCGACTACCTGGTTGAAATAAAAGATTAGTTTATTCTTTTCTTATCTATGCAGCAAATTACTAACGGATTAAATGAAATTGAGGATGCAACCAATAGCTTTATACATTAGTACGACGACAAAAAGTTCCTTTGGGAAGAGAAACTTGATGTCTCATTCCAAGAATTCCTTAACTCTGGTCAGTCTTTGGAAGAGATGTTCACTAAGAAGTTAGATGCTTAAAGAACTGGTAACGATGATGAAGACTAAAAACTTGACGATGAGCAAGACGCATTTAATTGGATGTGCTAAAAGATTCTAAAAGGAGTCGTCACTCGGTTCCCAACTTTAGAAACTTTTGATGAAAAGATTGCTTATCTTTTTACTGTAAAACGCTAGATAGCTGAAATGAAATAGTCAGTTGATATTGGCTGGCTGAGAGTAAACTCAGTGCCACTAATCAAGGAGCTTGAAAAGACAATTGAAGCTTGGATCTAGACTCACACTAGCTTTATACTAAACAACACGATGCAACAGATTAAGAACATCAATCACTTTATTCACGAAGTAACTGAAGGAATAAAAGTTGTTCCAAAGAGCGCTGATACTGCATCTGAAAAAGCCATTCTCATGCAAGTTATGACTCATTTGAGAGATGTCAAAATGATTAAAGACAAGACCCTTGAACAAATAGAACCTATGAAACAAGCTATTATGCTAATGAAAAAGCATCAAGTTAAGATGGAAGATGACTTCTTAGTCACTTTAGAAACTGGAAAGTAGTAACTTAAAGAAATATCAGAAAAAGCTTTGGGTCCTGTTAAGGAAAGCATTCTTCCCTTGCAAAATCAAGAAGCTTAAAACATTAAAGGTCGTCTCGCCAGATTTGGTGTACTTGTTCAAGAGTTCAGAATCAAATTCTAAAATACTCTTCCATATCATGTCGCTGAGACATCTCCTGAGATCATAGATAATGCTTACAAGCAAATTACATAATTTTACGATGAAACATGCAAGTTTGAAAATGAAGCTCGTGAATTAAACAATCTAGAAACTTTGTTCGATCTCCAACGTAGCAGCTACAAGCAATTAAGAGATTGCAAATCAGAATTAGTTTCTCTTAAAGAAATGTGGGACTTGGTCGCTCTTATTGACATGCAATTTGAGTCTTGGAAAAAAACTCTTTGGGACTAAATTGACACCGATAACTTGACATCTCTAATTAAGGACATGCAAACCAAATAAATGAACCCATCAGCACCATAAAACAAAGTCATCGCAAAGTGGAGAACATTTGTAGCACTTAACGAGAGAGTTAAAAACATGAATACCATTTTACCTTTGATTGCTCAATTACATTCACCATTTATGTAAAATCGTCACTGGAAAAAGCTAATGAAAACAACTCATTAGACTATTGATCACGCATCACCTAAATTCTGTTTGGAAGATTTAATTAAGCTTCACCTCTATAAGTATTCTGACGAAGTCTCTGAAATTGTTGATGGTGCTTAAAAAGAAGACAAGATTGAAAAGAAAGTAGGTCTAATCGCTCGAACATGGGATGATTAAAAGTTTACCTTTGAAGATAAAGGTGATATTTAATTGCTAGGAGCTCTTGATTTAATTGTTGAGCTGGTTGAGACGCAATCGCTTGATCTTATGACTATGCTTGCTTAAAAAGAAGTTGAAGAATTTAAAGAAAACGTCAGCAAGTGGCAAAAGACACTTAAGCTTGTTGACAGTGTCATCTAAATTTGGGTTAAAGTGCAAAAAAACTGGTAAAGACTTTATCCAATTTTCTTAGCATCAGAGGATATCCGTGGCTAACTTCCAGATGACACAAAGAGATTCGAAAAAGTAGATATAGATTTTAAAGAGCTGATGCGTGACGCTGTTGAACATCCTGGCGTTGTGGAAGCTTGTACATCTGAAGGACGAGAAGAATTACTTAATGGATTCAACAATGATATCGAAACTTGTGAAAAGGCTCTGAATGCCTATCTTGAAGAAAAGAAAAAAGTGTTCCCACGCTTCTACTTTGTCTCAAATTAGTCGCTACTGGATATTTTATCAAACGGTAATAATCCTGTTAAAGTAGATGAATACTTAGGCAACTGCTTTGACGGTCTAAAATGTTTGAAATTTTTAAAAGAAGGACCAGAGCCATATAAGACTGCACTCGGAATGTATTCAAAGGATGGTGACGAGTTTGTTGACTTCTTGACTCCATTTGTATGCACAGGTGCAGTCGAGAACTATCTTTGTGATCTTGAAACAAAGATGCAAACTACTCTTAAAGATATTTTGGAAACGGCAAAGGAAACAGCTGATGAGTGGGAAGTCTCAAAGCAGCGTCATTTCTGGCTTGAGGACTACAATGCTTAAATTTCTCTCCTTGCTACTTAAATTTTATGGACCGAAGAAACATAACGCGCCTTTGATGAACTTGAGGGTGGTTCTGAGTCTGCTATGAAAGATTATTATGGTGTGACTGTATCTCGTATTCTAGCTCTTATCGAACGAGTTAGAACCGAGCTAACTGCTGAGCTTCGTATTAAGATAATTACAATTATTACTATTGATGTCCATGAGCGTGATGTTGTTGAAATGTTTGTCCAAAACAAAATAATGGATTCAGGTGCATTCAAATGGCAATCTTAACTCAGATTTTACATGGAATCAAAAGCAAAAGAACCTAAAAAGGTATGCTAAGCTAGAATCTGCGACTGGACAACTTGGTACAACTATGAGTATGTCGGAAATTGTGGTCGTTTAGTTATTACTCCTTTAACTGACAGATGTTACATAACTTTGACTTAGGCTCTAAATCTAAGCATGGGTGGAGCTCCAGCTGGTCCCGCAGGTACTGGTAAGACAGAAACAACAAAGGATCTTGGTAGAGCTCTCGGTCTCTAGGTCGTCGTCTTCAACTGCTCTGACTAAATGAATTATTAGTCCATGGGTCAGATCTTTATGGGTCTTGCATAATCTGGAGCTTGGGGTTGCTTTGACGAGTTTAACCGTATTTCAGTAGAAGTGCTTTCTGTCGTTTCTACTTAGGTGAAAACTTGCCTTGACGCCGTTAGAGAAATGAAAATAAATCCAAATAAGAACATGTTCTAGTTTGAAGATCAAGGTGAAATTTAACTTAAAATTACAGTCGGTTTTTGGATTACTATGAATCCTGGTTATGCTGGCCGTACAGAACTTCCAGAAAACTTAAAAGCTCTGTTTAGATCTTGCGCTATGGTTGTTCCAGATATTGTACTTATTTGTGAAAACATGCTTATGTCAGAAGGTTTTGCAACTGCTAGAGATCTTTCCAAGAAATTCATGACATTGTATAATCTTGCCAAGTCCTTACTTTCTGAATAAGTTCACTACGATTGGGGTCTTCGAGCAGTTAAGTCTGTGCTCAGACAGGCCGGTAAACTTAAGAGAGCCGATCCAAACATTTCTGAGGAAGAGCTTCTTATGAGAGCTCTAAGAGACTTTAACTGGCCTAAGATTAAAGTCGAAGATAGACTTATTTTCCTCGGTCTCATTAGAGATTTGTTCCCAGGTATTAATGCTGAGGCTAAAACTGATGAAAAACTAAGAGATGATTGTGCTGAAGTTGCTAAAAGCAAGAACTTACAGCCTGAAGAAGGCTTTGTGCTTAAATGTGTACAATTAGCTGAAATTTTAGAAGTACGTCATTCTTGCTTCTTAATTGGTGTGCCTGGAACTGCTAAATCAGCTGTTTGGAAAAACCTGTCAGATTCGCTTACTCACAGAAAATGGATTACTGCATGGGATATTGTTGATCCAAAAGCTGTTACCTCGGATGAATTGTTCGGTTGCATGAACACAAAGACTAAGGAATGGAAAGACGGTGTACTTTCTGTTATAATGAGAGATATGAATAAGAGTTAGGGCAAATATAAGACAACTTAAAAGTACAAGTGGGTTATTCTCGATGGTGATGTTGATCCAGAGTGGATTGAATCCCTAAACACTGTCATGGATGATAATAAAGTGCTCACTCTAGTCTCATAGGAACGTATCCCACTAACACCTGAAATGAGATTACTTTTAGAAGTATCGAACTTAAGAAATGCTACTCCTGCTACTGTTTCTCGTGGAGGTGTACTTTATATAAATGATACTGATATAGGTTGGAGACCATATGTTGACACATGGTTGTCACGCTTCAAGTAACGTAATGATGATAGCGCTATGACAACTTTTACTCTGTCTCTCTCACATTACATTAACGAGTCATTCTTATTCGATATGAAAAATTCAGAAACTGTAGCTCCAGTTTGTGAAATGGGTGCAATTACTACACTAACAACAATTATTGACTATCTGTATGATGAGCTGTACTCTAACAAAGAGCAAGTTGAATATTTGAAGAGAATAAAAGAGGAAGGTGGCTATGAAGAAGCAATTAAAGTAATTTATGAAGGATTCTTTGTGTTTGCAATGATTTGGTCATTTGGTGGACCACTAACTGACTCCAAAATTCGCTACAATGGTCTTTTGAGAGCACTTGCTGGCAGAGTAAAATTCCCTGATGGCAATCTAATTTATGATTACTACTTTGATGTATTAAAGGGAACTTGGTCATTGTGGAGTGAAAAGGTAAAACCATTCGATCCCAATTATGATGGTCTGTTTAACAATTTGGTCGTACCCACTGCAGAAACAACCAGATAGAAGTTCTTGATCGATGTTCATAGAAAAACAAGAAAGGGACTCTTGTATGTCGGTTTTGCTGGAACTGGCAAGACAACAATCATCAAAGACTATTTCGCAGCCGTTGATCTTGAAACAACCGTGTGTGCAGACATCAATCTTAACTCTTACACCGACTCTAAAGCTCTATAAGTTGTTATTGAAGGTAATGTTGACAAGCGTATGGGTAGAATTTTCGGACCACCATCAGGTAAAATTTTAATGTTCTTTATGGATGATATGAACATGCCCAAGCTGGACAAATACGGCACTTAGAGCCCAATTTGTTTAATAAGACAAATAATTGACTATTAGCTTGTATTCGACAGAGATCATTTAGAAGAAAAAAAGACACTCCAGGACATTATGTTCCTCGGTTGCATGAATCCCAAGTCTGGTTCATTCGTTATTGATCTTAGACTCTCACGCCACTTCACAATGATTGCTCTTGGTGTACCTGAGAAGGAAATCCTAAACACAATTTACCTGCAAGTTCTTGGAAATCACCTTAAGTCTTTTGATAACTCATTCCAATCGTATGCAAAGAGAGTTGTTGATGCTACTTCAGTAGTATTTAATGGTATTGCCCTCTCAGCTCAATTCATGCCTACTGCACGAAAGTTCCATTACTAATTCAACATGAGAGACTTCAGCAAAATTATTTCTAAAGTCATGCAAGCAGAAGCACAAGTTTACAGAGGAAATACACTTGGTCTCGCTAGACTTTGGGCTCACGAATGCCACAGGACATATCTCGATCGTCTCATAACGCCAGAAGACGTGACAAAGTACATGGAATTCATGACTAATGCTTGCAAAGAATTTTCAGATTTCAAACCAGAAGCAATCTTTGCTGAGCCTCTCATTTTTACTAACTTCGTTTCTGCCGCTAAAGGTCACGAGCCAGCCTACTTAAATGTAAAAGACATGGATGATCTTAAAGCTGTATTGGAGTAGAAACTTGCCGACTATAATGAGCAAATTGCCTCAATGGACTTAGTTCTTTTCTCAATTGCTTGCGAGCACATTACTAGAATTTGCAGAATTATTGAATCACCCTTCGGTAATGCACTACTTGTCGGTGTTGGTGGTTCCGGTAAATAGTCACTCTCAAAACTATCTGCTTTCATTTTGTAATAGGATGTGTTCAGAATTGTTGTAACTTCAAATTACAGCAAGAATGATCTAAAGCTCGACATATAGACTGCATTTATGAAAGCTGGTGTTGTTGGTCAGCCAACTCTATTTATATTAACTGACTCTCAAATTCCGAAAGATGAATTCTTAGTCTACATCAATGATATACTTTCAGCTGGCTACATTCCAGAACTATTTGCAAAAGATGAGCTAGACGGAATTTTCGGTAAGATTCGAACTGAAGCAAAGTCCAACGGTGTTTAAGACACTCCGACCGAGCTTTTCGCATTTTTCGTTGACAAGATCCGCAAGAATTTGCACATGGCTCTTTGTTTCTCCCCAGTTGGTGATGCTTTCCGTTTCAGAGCCCGTATGTTCTCAGCTCTCATCAATTGTACTTCGATTGACTGGTTCCACGAGTGGCCAGAAGATGCCTTAGTTGGTGTCGCACAACGTTTCCTCAACGAAGTTGCGATATTACCAAATGAGGAACTTAGAGACTAAATCGCACGTCACATGGCTTTCGTTCATAAATCTATCGGAGAAGCAAACATAAGAATGAGATTATAACAGCGAAGAAACAATTACACAACTCCAACTTCATTCTTAGAATTGATCAAGTTTTACACTGCTTTGCTTGAAGATAAGACTTCAAAGATTAGTGATATTATCGAAAGATTGTCGAACGGTCTAAATATTATGAATTCAACGACTGAAAAGGTCGCATAACTGCAACAACTTCTTAAGGTTAAAATGGTTGAAGTAGATATCGAAGTAGCTGCAACTGGCAAGCTTATTGCTTAAGTCGAACTTGAGTCAGCAGATGCTTAGAAAGAACAAGACGCTGCGAATATTTAAGCTGAGGCAACTAATAAACTTGCAAATGAAGCTCAAGCCATTAAAGCAGCAGCCAATAAAGAACTTGAAGCTGCCGTTCCAGCTATGGAAGCAGCTAAAGAAGCCGTTAATTGTCTTACACTTCCCGCTATTCAAGAACTTAAAGGTCTACCAAACCCTCCAGCTGACTGTCTTCTTGTGACCAAAGCTGTGCTTATCCTACTTAAAGGTGAGAAGAAAAACCACGCCTGGCCAAACGCTCAAAAGATGATGGCTAACCCTAAAGTTTTCGTTGAACAAGTTAAATCATTCCCAGGTGAAAACATAGACGAATGGAAACTTAAGGACGTTGAACCCATTTTAGCATACGAAGGCTTTACATATGAAAACATGGTTAAGAAGTCTCAAGCAGCCTCTTTCCTTGCTAATTGGGTTATCAACATTGTTAAGTTTAATAAGATTTATAAGCAAGTTAAGCCACTTATGGAGTCTGCCGAAGCAGCTGATAAACTTGCTAACGAAAAACTCGAAGAATTAAGAGTTGTTCTTGAAAAAGTTAGAGTAATTGTTGAGAAGGTCGACGGACTTAAGAGATAATTAGCTGAAGCGGTTGCAAAGAAACAAGCGGTCGAAGATGATGCAAATGCACTTGCTTTAAATCTTTCACTTGCCAACCGTCTAGTCAATGGTCTAGCTGATGAAAATGTTCGTTGGACTAGAAACGTTAAAACTTTAGAACAAGATAAGATTACCATGATTGGTAACGCTCTAGTTTCAGCAGCTTTCGTATCGTATATTGGACCGTTCCATTCAGCCGACAGATAAAGTCTTTGGTGCAACGAGTGGATCGGTGATATGACTGCAAGGAAGATTCCATATACTGATGGCGTTGATCCACTTGGTGTACTTTCAAATGACGCCACATAAGCTGTTTGGAAGACTTAAGGTTTGCCAGCTGATCGAAAATCACTTGAAAATGCTGCTATTGTATGCTCTTGCAAGAGATATCCACTAATTATTGATCCGTAACTTTAGGGTATAAAATGGATTAAGGGCAAAGAAGGATCTGAAATGCTTGTGATTACACTTAGTTAAGATAAATGGTAGAAGAAAGTAGAACACGCTTTAAGTAATGGTCTTGTTCTTATGATTGAGTCAGTTGGTGAGGCAATTGACCCACTTCTTGATCCATTGCTATCTAGACAATTCGTCAAGAAGGGTAAAGGATAAACTGTGAAGATAGGAAGTGAAGATATTGATATGATGCCATCATTCAAACTTTACCTCTAAACAAAACTTATTAATCCCCACTACAAACCAGAAACTGCGGCTCAATGCACAATTATTAACTTTATTGTTACTGAATAAGGTCTTGAAGATTAGTTACTGGCTATGGTCGTGCGTGTCGAAAAACCTGATTTAGAACAAACTAAAGAAGAGTTGGTTAATAAACAAAACTAATTTATCACTACTCTTGCTTAGCTTGAATCTGATTTGCTAAAGAATTTGTCTGATGCTGACCCCAACACTATTTTGACCAACATTTCTCTTATTGAATCACTTGAAGTCACGAAGGCAACTTCGACAGAAATTCAACGCCAATAAGTAGAAGCTAAACAAACGGAGATGACAATTAACTAGCTTCGTGAGACTTACAGACGTGTCGCGGCAGAAGGTGCCACACTATATTTCTTACTATTGACTCTCAATGTTGTAGATCATATGTATCAATACTCACTAGAATCATTCTAGACTTTCTTCTTTAAAGCTATTGATAAGACAGAAGAATTCGATTAAGAAGAGCCAAGAGTACTTGCCTTAAGAATGATGATCAGAATGACTATTTACCAATGGGTATCTCGAGGTTTGTTCGTTCGTCACAAGCAAATTTTCCTTACTCTGTTAACATTTAGGTTGATGCAACTAAATATTATTGACGGAGTTGAATATAATGCACAAATGGTTAATTTCTTACTATTTTGCCCAAGAAAGAGTGATGTACCTGTGCCAGCAGTACTTAAGAAATGGCTACCAGATTAAAACTGGTTTGCAGTCCAAAAACTTATTGAAATTGAAATTTTCGAGCCGTTTGCACAACATATGGAACAAGGTGCACCCAAACGTTTCGAAGATTGGTATAACGAACTTACTCCAGAATCTGAGAAATTGCCTTTGGACTGGAAGAAGTTAGAAAATATGCCATTCGAAAAACTTCTAGTTATTCGCTGCTTGAGACCAGATCGTATTACGACAGCTCTAGATAACTATATTAGAAGAGTATTGCCAAAAGGTGACGAATTTGTAGACTGTGATTCAACTAGCAACTCAAAATAAATTCTTGAAAGTGCATACAAAGATTCAACAACCACTACACCAATTTACTTCATCCTATCCCCTGGTGTAAATCCAGTAGAAGACGTGGAGTATCTTGCAAGAAAAATGGGTTTTGATACAAAGAAAATGTTGCACACAATTGCTCTTGGTCAAGGACAAGACAAATTTGCTAATGACAAACTTGATACTGGCCACAAAGAAGGTTTCTGGGTCATGCTCTAAAACGTGCATTTAATGCCAAGATATCTTTATGAGCTTGAAAAGAAACTCAATCATTTTGCTATGGAGGGTTCAAATCCTAACTTTAGACTTTTCTTAACTTCAGATCCAAGTAAAGAAATTCCGATCGGACTACTTGAAAAATCAATCAAGCTGACAAATGAACCACCACAAGGCCTTAAAGATAATATGAAGAGATCTTTCTGTTTCTTCAAGAAAGAAGAAATTGAGGATAAAGATCCTAAGATCAAGACAATCATATTTGGACTTTGTTATTTCCACTCAGTTATGTGCGAACGTAGAAAATTCGGAACAAAAGGATGGAACAGAGTCTATCCTTTCTCAATGGGTGATTTAAGAGATTCATCAATCGTACTTTAAAACTATATGGAAACAAATGCTGCTAGTGGTAAGATTCCTTGGGATGATCTTAAATACATTTTCGGTGAAATTATGTATGGTGGTCACATTGTCGATGACTGGGACAGAAGATTCTGTGCAACTTATCTTGATGTGTTGATGAATGATTCACTTTTAGATGAGGCTGAAATGTTCCCGTTCGTTGAGGGCAAGAGCATTTCATTCAAAGCACCAACACCACTTGTTTACGAGAAGTATATCGAGTACATTGTGACTGAACTTCCACCAGAAACTCCGATAGCTTACGGTATGCATCCAAATGCCGAAATCGACTTCAGAACCAACCAATGCAACAACTTATTCTACTAACTCGTAGACTTATAACCCAAGAATACAACTGGAGGCGGTGATAGTACTGAAAACACGAAAGTTAAAGAATATTTCGACTTAGTTAACAATGTATTGGCCCTTGATGGCAGCAAGATTAACATGGATGATTTAAATAACAAACTG
>Ga0194115_10005400_pt1 | contig 13308 bp, 11 predicted proteins | sample TA2MahsurfametaG_3_FD_148656 | JGI IMG/M metagenome (GOLD analysis project Ga0194115, IMG submission 148656) | Freshwater microbial communities from Lake Tanganyika, Tanzania - TA2015002 Mahale S4 surface | ecosystem: Environmental > Aquatic > Freshwater > Lake | place: Tanzania: Lake...
CTCGCCTGCCGATCGCGTCAGTGTCGATGGTTAGGATGTCAGTCTTGATGCTGGCGAGGAGCACGCAGCGGGCTCTGCGGCTCGCGCAGTGCTTGGATACGACAAGCCGCTTCGCGAAGTGACGACGCGAAGGGATTCAGCTGGTCGCCCCAACTACTTTGTGGGCTGACTAAGCTCTCTGTGCGGCAGTGTTTTTGGTCGAGAAGAAACCTGTCAAAAACACGATAGTTACTTACACATTCTCTTACACACAGCTTAGTGACGCGTGTAAGTCATTGATGGCCAATAGGGATTGCTGAGTCCCGTCTTCTCATAATCTCTTGATCCTTGGTTCGAATCCAAGCGGGCCCAGTCTTTCACCTAAGACAGAGTCACAGCCTATATGACACTCGTGCGGGAAGGGTCGAGGGGTCAAAACGGGATATTGATACGACCTACGTCACTCACTGTCAGTCCCTAAACCTAACCGAGACTAAATCCGAGGGGACGTCGGTCAGTGCATGAAACCCAGAACATAGAGCGGGGCGGCAAAGTGATTTCCGTCACGGTGCGTTCGGGCGATGCCGACGGAGCAAGCGAGAAATTGCGCACGAATTCCCAGATGTAGTTGGCGCCATCGACTTCGCGGCTGACCGAGCCGGTCGCCTGCGGCAGCCCGGCTAGACGACGATCACCGGCGCGTTCCGCTGTGCCCGGCAGGCTGTGGCCGCCGCCCTTCACGATCATGAGTCGCGTCGTCGCTGCACAGTTCACGCCATCTTCGACACTGAGGGTCGTACCGTCGTCGGCGATCTTGTCCGGCCAATCCTCGCGTGCAGTACGCGTGGCGTCGCAACGGTTGACCTTGCGCCAAAACTGGAACGTGGGTTCCGCGCCGATGACAGTGCCGCGATTTTGTCCCGACACCGCCGCAACTGGGCCGCCCGCGAACGGCATCAAGTCATCTGCAGTGCCGGAAATCATCAAGACGGGCAGCGCGCGTGCGGGTTTGCAGCGATCGACGAAGTTGGTGGGCAAGCTGCCCGAGACGACGGCGATTGCTGCAACTTGATCGGCGAGTTCGCAGCCGAGTCTGAGGGTCATCAGTGCGCCGTTCGAGCCGCCCATCACGTAGATCCGCCGCGGATCAGCAAGACCTGTACTCACGAAGCGATTGATCATCGCCCGAAAGAACGCCACGTCATCGGGTGCGTTGCCGCGAGCGAGCAAAAACTCGGTCTCGCGACCGTCGTTCCAACCCGCACCGATGCCGTTTGGATGAACGGTCACGAAATCGTCGCGCGCCGCAATATCTTGAAAGCGATAGCGGAACGTGACGCGTGCATCGGCAGTGCCGCCGCCATGCAGCACAAACAGCAAGGGTCGCGGCGTTGCGGCCTTCGCAGTCGGGGTGACCAGCCAGTATGAGCGCCTGACCGAGCCGACCTCGATGGACTCTTGCATGGCGTTGGCAGGCGTCGCTCTCGCGAGCCGCTCCGCCATAGTACCCGCCCGCGGTGAGGTGTCTGGCTTATCTTGTGCCAGCGACGAAATGCTCGCCGTCAAAAGCAGCCCCGCCGCAGCCAGCAGCGCGCCAAGACGCGACTCGTAACGCAGCATGGCGCACCTCAAAAGTTATAGCCGACGGAAACTTTCCAGGTACGCGGTTCATTCTGCTGGGCATTGAACGACAGATTGCCGGGCGAGATATTGAAATAACTTTCGTCCAGCATATTTTTGCCGCTCAACACCAGCCGCCAGCGATCACTCTGCACGCCAATCGAGGCATCCACCAAACTAACATCATCCATTTTGTTGAGATTGTTGGTGTCTTCGAAGCCACCAAACTCGCCGCGCCAAGAGAGCATCGAGACAAAGCTCAGATCGTTGCCGATCGGCATCTTCCAAGTGAGCGTTGTGGCCGTGGTCCACTCGCGCAGCCGCTGCAGGCTCTTGCCGTCAATCGAGGGCGTGGTGAGCGTGGTAGCGGGGTTCGTTTGCTGATTGGCGAAGATCGTACCGCCCTCGTACTCGCCTTTTGCCCAAGACAGCGCAACACGCAGCGCCAACGTACCGCTACCGGTGCGCATCCGCGCCCCGAGTTGTCCGTCGATGCCGTACTGGAACGAGTCGCCTGCGCTGCTGAGCACGCCGACGTTACGAATGGTGTTCGTCGCGGTTGTCCCAGTTGACACGGAGTAGTTCACCAGCGTGTCTTGCTTGAGGTTGTAATAGCCGTTCAATTCATAGGTGAAGCCCGCCTCGCTGCGACCGCGCAGACCCGCCTCGTAAGCGGTGACGAACTCGGATCCGTAGGCAACCGGGACTGCGATGGTGCTGACGCCATCATTCGGTTCGCCGAGATCGTTATTAAAGCCGCCCGCGCGGAAGCCCGTACCCACTCGTCCGAAGAGGTACTGTCGGTCCGCGTACTGCCAGGTGAGCGATGCGCTCGGCGTCCATTTGGTGAAGGTCTTGGCGCTGTTGATCGTGCGCGTGAGTTGCTCGTTGACCGTGGTCGTGGCGGGATTGTCGAGTCTGAAAACATTGGAGAGACGGAAATTTTTGTCGTCTTTGTTGTAGCGGGTATCCACGCTCAACTGCAGGCGCTCGTCGAGTTTCCAGTTGAGCGCTACATAGCCCGCATAAGATTTGTCATCGATACCCGAGTCTTCGACTCGATAGCCGTTGCGCGCCGTGGTTTGCACCGTGGCAAGCGTGCAGGTGGGGGCCACCAAACACGCGGGCGCCAGCGTGGCGGGAACATCGGCGAGACCATCGAACGCGTTGTTACGGTTGCCGTCCGAGTAACGGTCGGTGCGGAAGACCGAATCGACTTTGTTGTACTCGACGCCCGCGACCCAATTGAAGCCACCTGTTTCATCCGAGACGAGACGCAGGTCTTGCGTGAAGCGCTCGAAAGTTTCGGAGCCTTGCGAGACGGTTGGAATCAGGCGGGCGACCTTGTTGTTGCCGAAAGTGTCGACTTCGGAGTTGGTGCGCGCGAAGCGTTCGCGTTGCCCGGTTGTCGACTGCAGCGACACCCCGCCGAGATCCCAACTGATCTCCATGATGCGGGTCTCGGTCGTGCGATCGAAGTAGCTGTCGGTGTCGACCGGCTTCAAAAAGCGTGCGACCGAGTAGCCCGAGGGCGTGCCGGTCGGGTTAACAGGCGGATCATCGGTCGGCAAGATCTGTCCAAACGCACTGACGTTGGGACCGAATTCACTGGCCCGTTCGATCAGCAGGTTGAAATCCAACTTGTCGGAGGGGCGCCAGGCAAGCTGCGCTCGGTACGCTGAGGAGTCTTCGATATCGAGAGTCTTGCCGGTGAGCGAACTTTTGTAGAAACCGTCGATCTGTTTTGCTTTCAGACCGCCAACCCGAGCGGCAACGGCTTCGCCGAGGGGCATGTTGAGCACCGCTTCGCCACGCTTGCTTTTGTTGGTGCCGTACTCGAGGTCTACCGAACCTTCGAGATTCTCGGTGGGGCGCTTGGAGACAATATTGACCGCGCCGCCCAAAGCATTGCGGCCGAAGAATGATCCCTGCGGACCGCGTAGGACGGTCACGGAACCCACATCAAAAAAATCGACGGGTACGTAGTTGCGTCCACCGGCATTACCGCCAGGGACAAACATGCCGTTGCGATAGAGCCCAGAGCCGGTTTCGGCATTGTTCTGCCGCGAGGCGCCTTCGCCGCGGATGAGAAATTCGTCGTTAAAGCCCGAGCCGTTGTCGATGACGTAGAGCCCCGGGGTGATGCGCGTCAGGTCCTTGCCGGAGCCGACGTCGAGGTCACGCAAATATTCTTCGTCAAAGTAAGTGATGGACGCTGGAACCTCTTCGAGACGCTCGGCACGCTTGCGTGCAGTGACCACGATTTCTTCGAGCGCGCCAGCATTGCCGGCAGCAGCATTCGAGGACTGCGCGTGAAGATTCGAAGTCGCGGAGGCGGCGATGATGGCGCTGATGCAAGCCGCGATCAGCGGCGAGTGACGATTGGTGGTCATGTTGTTCCCCTTGCAGTTCCTGCGTGCCGAGCGACAGGTATTAATTGGTTCGAGTTAGTATCATTTAACTTCGCGAGCAGTCAAGATCAAGATAGGGGTGGTCACCGAAGGGGTGTTCGTATTGTGGAGAGGAGTCGATTGAGCAGAGCCGTCCGGGCGCGATCAACCAAAGTCGCGCACTTGTCTGCGGGGCGCCCGCCGCGGGGCGAGGCCGATGCGCGTCGACAAGAGCGCGAGGGTGTATTACTCCGCTCGGCCGCGGTCGTCTTGGCAAAACGCGGTATTCGCTCGACCCCCATGGATGCACTCGCCGAGGAGCTCGGCATCCCCAAGACTGTTCTCTACCGCTACTTCGACTCTCGCGATGCCTTGTTGGCGGCCATCCTCGGCGGCTTTGCGGCGCAGTGGCGCGCTTTGCAGGCGCAGCCTTGGCGTGGGCTCGGGCGCAACTTGAGGGAAGTACTGGCTCTGACACGCGCCCATCGCAGCGAATTCATGCTAGTCGCGCGATATTGTGCGACCGACCCCGATTACCGAGGCTATTTCGAGGAGCTGCACTCGAGTATCGTCGAGCATACCGATCGCCTGCTCGAAACCTGCTCGCCCTCGATGGCTGCTGATCCGCTGATGCGCCGATTGTCATCGAGGGCCACGGCAGGGTTTTTGCTCGACGCGGTGCTGTGGTGGATAGAGCAGGGTGACCCCGCACGCGATGACGATTTCGTTCTTTGGGCGCGCAAATTGCTCGATGCGTTCTATACGGGTTGGCAAGGCCATACCTCGATGCGCCTGCCGCGACCGCGTGTCAATGAATGACGATGCTGAGCTTGATCTTGCGGCGCGAATCCGCGCCGGCGATCCGGAGGCAATGCGTGTGCTGCTCGATCGGAAGCCGCCACGGACCCTCGATCACGCCATCCTGGTCTGCAAGCGTCGTGATGGGCGTCGAGAAGGCGGCGGTCATGATGAGATCCTCCGTGCTCAGACCGGTATGACGGGCGGCACTCGATAACGGCCCTCTATGAGCCGCTGTGCCGGCAGATAGGCGCGCAAAATCAGTACAAAGGCGCCGCGCGGGCACGGCAGCCAATTGCTGCGCCGTGCATCGGTGGGCTCGTCGGCGGAGATATGGATCTCGAGGCTGCCGTCGCTCGCGAACTGCAGTCCGGGTGTACGGTCGCCAATTGCGAACCGCTGCAAGGCGTTGTCAAAGAAAAATAGCTCGCCACTTGGCATCAGTTCGTACAGCGACAAGGACCAGAAAGCATCCACCGGCGGGACTCGATCGCGATCGAAGCGGATGCGGTGCGCCCGCGCACCATCGAACGAGGCCTGCGGGCCTGGACCTGCGGCGCGGACATAGATGGCCTCGACCATCGGCAGAGCGGCGAGACCCCAGACCGCGATTGCCGCGCGATAAAGGTAATCGGTGCCGAAGTCGCCGATCGACGGTCGCGCGTAGATCCAGCCATCAACGAGCGGTGCAGCATCGATCACGTCACCGATTTGGCGACGCGCCTCGGCGATACCGCGTTCGCAGGCAAGCGTCATCTCGGCGTCCGGCGCGGCCAGAGCCGACGTGGTGAGCCCTAGGTGCCGCAGCCTCGCCAAAAATCTTTGATCGGTCTTTGCAGGCGGAGCCTCGGTATCCAGCAGTCTTGCCATTGCCGCGAGTTGCGCGACCGGAGCTGCGGAGAAGGGTGGCGCAAGCAGTGCTGGGGCTGCGGTCGCAGGAAGCATGGGCGCGTCGAGCGTTATGGCGTCTTGGACCGCATGCGCGGCTGGCAGGTCGGCGGCCGATTCGACCAAAGTTCTGGCCTGTGCCCAAACCCACCAAGTCGGTGCGCGGACCTCGCCGTGTTTCGGCGTGACGTCAGGCGGAAGCAGTCGAATGCGATGCGCTTCGCCTCGGGTCACGCGTGTGCCGATAATATGGAAGTTATTGGAGTGCAGGTCCATCAGCGCCAAAGAAAAGTAACGGGACTCGGTCGCCGGAATGGCGATCTCGATGGGGCCACCGCGCAGGTTCAGCCAAGCCGATGAATAGAGGGTATCGTTATTGGGTGTGGTGACACGGCGGGAGGCCGCTGTTGCCAATGCGCGAACATGCCGAAAAACATTCGCTTTGGGCCCCATAGTACGCGCGCGCGCGCGCAGCATTTCGAGGGCGGCAAGACCGTAGAGGTAGAAGTCGCGACAGGCCCGTTCGCGTTCGGTGAGCGTCGCCGATTCGGCTGCGGAGGCGATCCCATCTGCGTTCAAAGACAGCAGGGCGGCGAAGGCAGCGGTCCGCGCCAACAACACCCGGCGGGTGATATCGACGTCAGCTGACTGCACGACGTCGGCGACTGCGCTTGAGTTCGAGCGGGTTGCGCGGGGCGCCGACTTGCATGACGCGGCTGAGTTCGGTCGCACGGTTTACGCCATCGGCATGCATGACACGGGCGGCTTCGAAGGTGGCTGCTCGGTCGGCCGCCTGAATGGCCTTGAACAGCCGTTGGTAGCCGCGCAACTCGACAAGCCGCATTTCGCGCGTGGCTACGGCGAGGTGCCCCCAGACCTCTGCAGGACCCGCGCTCACATCCTGAATCATGCGTGTCAGTCGTGGTACGGCGGCAATACGATACATCTTGGCCACGAAACGATCGGTCATCAGTTGAAATTCGCGCGGAGTGCACTCGGTTCGGGTCGCGAGCGCGGCAATTTTGACCAAGGATCTTTTGAGCAGGGTCAGATCGGCGGGCGTAGCACGCTCGGCGCAGTGTTCGGCGAGCGCCGCAAAGAGTACTTCGCGGATACTCAATAATTCGCGCAGGTCGTCATCGCCCAGCGCCACCACGAAGGCTCCTTTCTGCGGCACGATGCGCACGAGACCGGTTGATTCGAGCAGACGCAACGCTTCGCGCACCGGGCCGCGGCTGACGCCGAAGCGCTCGGCGAGTTCGCCGGCACCGAGATGTGAACCCGGCGGCAAGGCACCAGCTCGGATGGTGTCCCGAATGCGTTCAGCGATGATGGGTGGGCTGCGATCATCTTCCATACGGTTCGACCTCTGACGAGCCGGTGGGGCAAGCGGAAGCAGCAATGATAATCGGCCTGCTGCCTTGCTGCCTGCACTCCTCACCCCTGCGTAATGTCACCAGTATAAGTCATAATGTAGACACTTTAGGAGCCAGTCGTCAGCGACGAAATGGCCAGGGGATCAGACATGCTGGTCAGCGAACTCGAATTCCAGTTGTTCGACGTCAACCAGATCGGGCGCATGCTGGGGCAGGGCGAGTTTGCGCATGTTGATCGCGAACTGCTGCGCAGCATTTTGGAGAGTGCTACCGAGCTCGCCGCGCACAACTTCTCACCGCTAGACGATCGAGATTGGGTGTGGGCACGGCGACCGGCGTGCTGCCGTAGGTCGCAATATCCGGAACACCGAGATCATCGGCGACGATCAGCACGATGTTGGGCTGTCGTTCTGCGGCACTGGTGTTGCTGACGATGCCGAACAGAGCCAAAAAACCGCAGATCACTGCGGCGCCAAAACGTCTGGACGGTGACGGCGAGACCATGTTCGATTACCTTGCCACGGTTACAGGATGTTGGCAATAATCGCTGAAAGTGTCAGCACTTTGAGCATGCCGAGCAGAGCTAGAGAGACCTCAACATGAATGCAAATCATTTTTTTCGTCGTCATGCCTTGCGGGTTTTTGCGGTCGCCGCCGCCGTCACTCTGGTCTCGTGCGCGGGCTCCGCGCCACCTACGCGAACGGCGGTCGAATCCTCCCGCGCAAGCGCTGCGGCGCGCCCCAACATCATCGTCATCGTGGTGGACGACATGGGTTACAACGACTTCAGCTTGGTGGGCGGCAAGATCCCGACGCCCAACATTGATCGACTCGCGCAGTCGGGCGCGCGGATGACCGCTGGTTATGTCACAGCCGCGGTGTGTGCGCCGTCGCGAGCCGCGATCCTCACCGGGCGTCAACAAACGCGCTTCGGCTTCGAGTTCAATCCGGTGGGAAGAGATGAAACATCGGGCTTGAGCCTCGCTGAAACGACGATTGCGCAAACCATGAAAAAGGGTGGTTATCGAACCGGCATGGTCGGCAAGTGGCATATCGGGCAACAGCCGGGTTATCAGCCGCTCGACCGGGGTTTCGACTATTTCTATGGTGTGCTCGGCGGTGCCACGCCTTATCTGCGCTCCATTGGTGCTGACGATCTTCAGGTCGTCACGGCAGAAGACTCGCGCATCACGCGTCAACGGCTGCCTCTCTTCGATGGAAGAACACCCATCGACCCTGAGGGTTATGTCACCGATTTGTTCACCGACAAGTCCATCGGCTTCATCGGCGATGGCGGGGTACAGGAGCAGCAGCCGTTTTTTCTTTATCTTGCCTACACCGCTCCGCATACACCGCTGCAGGCATCCGCAAAATACCTGCAGCGCGCGGGCAAGGGCGGTTCCGATTTCGATCGGGTTTATGCAGGCATATTTGCCGCGCTTGACGACGGTGTGGGGCGCCTGATCGAGCACCTCAAAAAAACCGGTCAGCACGACAACACTCTGGTATTTTTCATCAGTGATAACGGTTGCCCGAGCTATGTGGGCAGTGCCTGTTCGAACAAGCCCCTCAATGGCTGGAAGGGCTATCCCTGGGACGGCGGCCTACGCGTGCCTTATCTCATCAGCTGGCCGGCGCGGATCAAACCGCAAGTGCGCAACGAGATCGTAAGTTCGCTCGACATTGCCGCGACTTCGGCGGCACTCGCGGGCGTTACCCACCCTCGCTCGGAGGGGGTCAACCTTGTTTCAGTGCTCGATCGTCCGCAGCAAGCGAACGGACGAACGCTCTTCTGGCGAACAGGGCCCAATCACGTCGTCCGGCAAGGCCGTTGGAAAATGATTGTTGCCAACAAGGCAGCCGCGCCAGCCGCCGATGACGACCTCGGACGATCGCTCCGTCCCGACGGTATTACCGCAACCGTGTCGCCCCTCGGGCAGTGGACGCTGCTCTACGATCTCGAAAAAGACCCCGGCGAGAAAAGCGACGTCGCAGCGCAAAACCCCCAAGTGGTGGCGTCGTTGCAGCGACTATTCGCCGAATGGGACAAAGACAACGTTGCGCCGCAGTGGACGAGTCGTCGCGGTATCACCGTCGAGGTCAATGGTGCTCGCGCCGAGCTCTTCAATTGACGAGGGTCTGACATGAGGCTCAGTGATTCCACCCGGCGTCGCGCACTGTTCTTGGGTTTTTTGGCGTGTCTCGCGGTCACGAGCTCCATGGGCTTCGCCCAAAGACCCGCGATCGATCAAAAAACATCTGCCAAAGAATCTGTTGTCAAAGAACAAGGCCGACTGCTGGACGCGCCGCGCGGCGTGATCGAGGTCCTTGACAACGGACCGGCGCACGGCGAGCCCATCATCTTGTTGCCTTCGTTGGGGCGCGGTGCAGGAGACTTCAACGATCTGACGCGCCGATTATCTGCAGCGGGCTATCGCGTCCTGCGGCCGCAACCCCGAGGAATCGGCCGGTCGGCAGTTCATGCGGGACCGCAAACATTGGCCGAGCTTGCAGATGACGCGATGGTCGCGATGATGCTAGTACCCAATCGGCAGGCGGTGGTTGTAGGTCATGCATTTGGCAATCGAGTGGCACGAATGATGGCCACACGGTATCCAGCCCGGATTCGCGGGGTGGTGTTGCTGGCCGCGGGCGGCAAGGTTCGAATGGAGCCCGATATTGAAGAGGCACTGGTCAAATCTTTTGATCCGACAATCGCCGAGCCGCAGCGTTTGACTTACGTTGCGAAGGCTTTTTTCGCGCCGGGCAATGATCCCGCGGTCTGGCGTGACGGCTGGTTTGCCAAAGTGGCCGAGGGGCAGATTGAAGCCACGGACAAAACACCTGTCGATGCATGGTGGAAAGCGAGCAATGTCCCGGTGCTCGTGATGCAGCCTCTGCAAGATGTCCTGGCGCCACCCGAAAACGCCGAAATTTTGAAGCGGGACGGGGGCGATCGAGTTTCAGTCGTTTACATCGATGGCGCTGGACACGCTTTGCTGCCCGAGCAACCCGAGGCCGTCGCCAAGCATCTGCTCGACTATCTGCGCAACCTGCGCGGCTGAACGATCAGGCAGCTTGCGCGGTGTTAGCGAGCGAGCATGTCGCGATCGAGATGCCGCGAGCACATCCAGAAGCTCGCAGCCGACACCAGCAGCAACAGTGCCGTCACCATCATCGAGTTGCGCAGACCCTCTGCATAGATCGCACTGCATGCCGCTTGCTGCGCTGCGGGCAGAGCCGCGGCAAGTTTGGGGTTGCAGGAGGCGACATCGAGAACGCCTGCCAAGCCGCGCTGTTCAAGGCCCATGGTCATGAAAGTGTCGCTGAGTACGCCAACGATCTGCGGACCGATGCCATTACCCACGAGCGCGATGATGAAAAGCAGGATTGCGATCGCCGAAGCCCGTGAGGTCTGCGGGACAACACCTTGGCCGATCGTGTACTGCGCTCCGAGGTAACCATAGTGCAGCATGGACGCGGCTGCCCAAATGAAGAATGCCCGGTCGAGCTCGCTGGTGGACTGCATGAAACCCAGAACATAGAGCGGGGCGGCGAGGATCAAAAAAATCGCCGGCAGCTTTGCGACCCAACGAATGGAACGCTTTGCCATTCGCTCGGTGATATAGCCTGCCGCGAAGGTGCCGATTGCGCCCATGATGCTGAGGGGTACGCCAAAGCGTATGGCGAACTCGGCGGGTGAGAGCCCGTGCAAGCGCTGCATCATCGGCGCCTGAAAAGCCGAGTAACCGTAACCGACCATTGCCACGATGGACGTGGCCGCCGCCATGTACCAGAAGCTCGGCTTGCCAAGCAGCAAACGCCAAGTGGCGACGATGCCTGCGCGCTCTGGCGTGGGGAGACCGGGTGGGTCGGTGTAGCCACGAGGCGGCTCGCGGACCGTGGCGAACACCAACAAGCCGAACAACACGCCCGGTACACCGAGCGCCAGGAAAGCAAAGCGCCAACCGAAATTGCTGCCCCAGCTCAAGGTCTCGGGCAGATGGCCCAAAGCAAAGAAATCGAGGACGCGCACTACGGTGGCATCGGGCAATTGACCGAGCGGACCGCCAATCAAGAAGGCGAGGGCGGTACCCAGCATTACACCCATGGAATACGTCGATAGTGCTTTGGTGCGCCCCGCGGGCCGGTAGTAGTCGGCGATGACCGAGTTCGAGGGCGGGTTGCTACCCGCCTCGCCGATGGCGACACCGATGCGGGTGATGAGCAAGAACAGGAAACCGGTAGCCAGGCCGCACAGTGCGGTCATCAGCGACCACAGGGCGATACACAGCGAGATGATGGCAATACGGTTGTAGCGGTCGGCCGCCAGCGCGATGGGGATACCCATCAGCGCGTAAAAAAGCGCGAACGGCGGACCGGCCAGAAATCCGAACTGGGTGTCGGTCAGACCGAACGTGGAGATGACCGGCTGCGCGAGCACGCCGAGCAACGCGCGATCAATGAAATTGAGGGTGTATACCGCGGTCAAGGTGAAGAGCACGTACCCGCGGTACCGTACGCTGCCAAAGTCGCGGCCCTGAAGCGTCTGTTCGTTGCTATTCATCGAATGACTATAATGATTTTAAAGAAAGATAGAAGAGTTACTTCGTAACCAACGCGCACTTGTTAGCAGTCGATTGGCGCGCTCAGTCGGCCTCTGCCTCACCGCCGACTGGCTTGAGGGACTCCCATAGTCTCAGGTCTTCTGGTTTGGATGCCGTCGGGTCGCACTGCGCGATGAGATCAGCAAGGCGGTATCGGTATTTCGGCGAGAGCACGATCTCCCCTCGGCTATTTATTTGGCGCGTCATCCGAGCGCCCGGGGATAAACCAAGTCTCTTCACAAGTGCCGCGGGAAGTAATGCAAAGGTACTGGGGCCAGACTTTCGAAGTCTTATCTTCATATTAACCCCGCATCCGCTCGCCGCGGGCGTCCCAGGCGGGGCGCTCGACAATGCAAGACGAGAGAAGGGCAAGCGTAAAAAACTCGTTACCGAAGCAATTCTTGTATCCCAACAAAAAACATGACCCAGTGTTTTCGTTCGAAAGATATAGGGCATGGAGGGTGGCGAAGGAGAGATACACGACCGAAGGAGATCGTCCATACGGTTCGGAAGGGCGACGTAGTGGCGTTTTATCAAACTGCGCTGCGGGATTGCCGTTTAAAGGCTTAGGTTGGGTGTGGCGGTTTGGTTGGCGTGGTTGGTTTGGCTTGGTCCGGTTGGTTTGGAGTGCGTCTTAGGCCCTAAAGCGAGGCCGTCACATCGCAAAAAACCGTGCATTTTCCGTCTCCACAGCCTCGAACGCGCTTACACACTTGCTTACACACCGCGCTCAGTGGTGAAAAAACCCGCAGAAAAAGGCTGATTACAAACGGTACAAACTACTCATAATCCCTTGGTCCTTGGTTCGAATCCAAGCGGGCCCAGTCTTACAAATCCGTCCGTTTTTCCCCCAGCCCTCGGATCAACTCAATAACCGGCAAAAAGGCTGCCTAAACTAACTTCAACACTGGACCAATCAAAGCGGGCTGGACACTGCCGGCATCCCGACAGAATTTGATGTTCTCCGCGACGTACTCCGACGATATCCGGGATCTTTCTTCGCGTTTTCTGCGCGACCCAATTTCGATCGAAGTAGCGGCGCGTAACACGACCGCCGAACGGGTGGAGCAGGTCGCCTTCGCAGTGCCCAAAGAAATGAAGCGCCATTTGCTCGTGCACCTATTCGATCATGGCGCGTCGGGTGAGGGTACCTGGCATCAAGTGCTGGTGTTCACGCGCACCAAGCACGGGGCGAATCGACTTGCACAGCACCTTGAGAGTTCCGGAATACGCGCGGCTGCTATACATGGCAATAAGAGCCAGGCGGCTCGCGTGCGAGCGCTCGCAAACTTTAAAGCAGGGAATATCGCGGCATTAGTCGCAACCGAGGTCGCATCACGCGGTCTCGATATCAAAGAATTACCGCAGGTGGTCAACTACGAATTGCCGAATGTTCCCGAAGATTACGTGCACCGTATTGGTCGTACGGCACGAGCCGGTTCGACGGGTCGGGCAGTGTCGTTGGTCTCGCCCGACGAAACGGGCTTGCTAAGGGATATCGAACGCACGATGCGTCGCAGCGCCCCGTTTTTGCCGACGCCGAAATTCGAGATGCGCGAGCCGAAGCCCACGGTCAGCCGCCCGAACGCGTCGCCGGGCGGTCGAGTCGGATCTGCTGCGCGACCAAAAGGTCCCGGTGGTAGGCCTGGA
>Ga0194115_10005402_pt1 | contig 13301 bp, 9 predicted proteins | sample TA2MahsurfametaG_3_FD_148656 | JGI IMG/M metagenome (GOLD analysis project Ga0194115, IMG submission 148656) | Freshwater microbial communities from Lake Tanganyika, Tanzania - TA2015002 Mahale S4 surface | ecosystem: Environmental > Aquatic > Freshwater > Lake | place: Tanzania: Lake Tanganyika...
TTTGCCTAATAACCGCTTCGCTTGAGGTAAAGCAATCAGCACCATCAGTCACAGCCTGATTGATCATGGCCCAAAGAATCAGGCTGATCGCAAGCCAGGGAAAGAAAGTGCCCGGATCCACCTTCAATATATGTGAGTAAAAGAAGCCGAGTGCGACGACCATCGCCGCCGTCGTCAGGGTTACCCAAAACGGCCCCAAAACGGACCCGCGATACCGATGCTTGATGTCACCCCAAGCCAAGGCAGCCGCAAGACGCCATTGCAAAATGCCTTCGCGCAAATCCGCCAAAGCCCGCTGCACCCGCTCGGGGTTGGCGGCATCAAAGACTCGTTTCCTTGAAAGGGTCACGCTCATGCTAGGGCTTTTATAGACTTCAATGCCGAACGTCACGCCGGCCTTGCTCAGATATGCAAAGCCCGCCCATCCACGGCGAGTGCCGCTTCCTTCACCGCCTCATTCAGCGAAGGGTGCGCATGGCAGGTGCGGGCCACATCTTCAGCACTTGCGCCAAATTCCATCGCCAGCGCCAATTCCGCAATCAGCGTGCCGGCATCCGGGCCGATGATATGTGCGCCCAAAACCTTATCGGTTGCCTTATCGGCCAGGATTTTCACAAACCCATCCATATCCCCCATGGCGCGGGCGCGGCCATTCGCGGTGAAGGGGAATTTGCCAACCTTATAGGCAATGCCACGGGCCTTGAGCTGTTCCTCGGTTTCGCCCACCGAAGCAACCTCCGGCCAGGTATAAACCACGCCCGGGATCGCGCCATAATTCACATGCGGCTTTTGCCCGGCCAGCATTTCCGCCAGCGCAACACCTTCTTCTTCGGCCTTATGTGCCAGCATTGGCCCCGCGATCACATCGCCAATGGCGTAGATGCCCGGCACATTCGTCGCGTAATGGCCATCCACCTTGATGCGACCACGCTCATCCAAGGCAACGCCCGCCTTGTCCAAACCAAGCCCTGCCACATAAGGCCGGCGCCCAATCGCAACCAGCACGACATCGGCCATCAGTTCCTCCGCAGCGCCCCCGGCGGCGGGTTCCAATTTCAGCGTAACACCCTTCTTTGACTTGGCCGCACCCATCACCTTGGTCTTGAGCTTCGTCTTGATGCCCTGCTTCGCCAGGATGCGTTCAAACGCCTTGCCAACTTCCAAATCCATGCTCGGCACCAGACGATCGAGGAATTCCACCACCGTCACTTCCGCGCCAAGGCGGCGCCAGACGCTGCCCAATTCCAACCCGATATAACCACCGCCAATCACCACCAGATGCTTCGGCACGCTCGTCAATTCCAAACCACCGGTTGAGGTAACGATCTGCTTTTCATCAACCTCAACGCCCGGCAGGGGAATGCTCTCACTCCCGCTCGCGATCACGATGTGCTTTGCGGTATAGTCCTTGCCGCCGACGCTGACGGTGCCGGGCGCGGCAATGCTGCCCTCCCCCTTCAGCCAGGTCACCTTGTTCTTGCGGAACAGGAATTCGACCCCCTTCACATTGGCACCGACCACTTCGCCCTTGCGCGCCAGCATCCGCGCCAGATCAAGCTTCACCGAACCAACCGTCACACCATGATCCGCGAGCTTATGCAGCGCTTCTTCGTAATGTTCCGAGGATTGCAGCAGCGCCTTTGATGGGATGCAGCCGACATTCAGGCAGGTGCCGCCCAAAGTCTCGCGCTTTTCCACGCAGGCGACCTTCATGCCCAATTGCGCCGCACGGATGGCGCAAACATAACCGCCGGGGCCGGCGCCAATCACGATCACGTCAAAGGCTTCAGTCATGGTCAGGCGTCCTCAACCCGTTTGTTTTCGCCACCTTGTTTGGACCGGGCAGGCGGGCCGATCAAGCCATCAAATCGGACTTGGGTTTTTTGTGCTTTCCGGCTTAACCTTCCTGCCGGAAGGCGGCGCCGATAGACGCGCCCCTAGGGAGGAAAACCAATGTCGAAGATCACTGGGATATCACGACGGGGCGTATTGGCCGCAACCGGTGCGGCGCTTGCTGCGCCCGGCCTGGCCCTGGCGCAAAGCCGCTACCCGGATCGGCCCATCCAGCTTGTGATCCCCTGGCCCGCCGGCGGTTCCGCCGACGCGCAACTGCGCTCCATCTCCGATCTGGTCGGCAAGGCGCTTGGCCAGCCCATGGTAGTGCAGAACCGCCCCGGCGCGGGTGGCACGCTTGGTCCGCTGACGGTCGCGCAGCAGGCGCGGCCGGATGGCTATACGCTGACGCAAATGCATCTTTCCGTGCTGCGGCGGCCATGGATGATGCGGACACCGGGCTGGGACCCGGTTGGCGATTTCACGCATATCATCGGCATGACGGGCTGGCTGTTTGGCACGGCGGTGAAGGCCGATAGCCATCTGAAATCCTGGCAGGATTTGATTGCCTATGCGCGGGCCAATCCCGGCAAGCTCACCTATTCCACCAGCGGCATTGGCACCACCAACCACCTTGCCATGGAAAGCATTCAGGAAATTGAGAAAATCAGCCTGACCCATGTGCCCTTCCGCGGTGCCAATGAAGGGGTCACCGCCGTGCTGTCCGGCCAGGTGGATATGATCTGCGATAGCTCCACCTGGGCGCCCAATGTGGAAGCCGGGCAGATGCGGGCACTGGCGGTATGGAGCGCCGAACGCGCCCCGCGCTTCCCCGCCGTGCCCACCTTGAAGGAGCTTGGCTACGATATGGTCGTTGCATCCCCTTACGGGGTCAGCGGCCCCAAGGGCATGGACCCCGGCATTGTGCGCGTGCTGCATGATGCCATGAAGGACGCGCTGTTCAGCCCGGAAAATACGACCATCCGCTCCCGCTTCGACATGCCGCTGGTCTATCAGGACACGGAAAGCTACCGCCGCTTCATTGCTGAACGTGTGGAATATGAAAAAACCATGGTGCGCCGCCTTGGCCTGACCCTGGATGGTTAAGGGGGCATGCGCCATGCCGCAGCTTCCCCGCCGCGCTGCCCTTGGCCTCGGCGCCAGCATCCTGGCCGCACCCGCGCTCGGCCAGGGGCGGTTTCCCAATAGGCCGATACGCTTCCTGATCCCATGGGCGCCCGGTGGTCTGCTGGATGGCTTCATGCGCCTGCAGACTGAGTTGTTTCAGCAGGAACATGGCCAGACGATCATTATCGAAAATCGTCCAGGCGCCCGCGGGACCCTGGCCGCCCAGCAATTGCTGACGCAAGCGCGGCCAGATGGCTATACACTGGCCCATCATCATCTCTCAGTGATCCGCCATCCGTTCCTGACAAAACGTCCAACCTGGGATCCGGTGAACGACTTCACCTACATCATGCAGCAGACAGGCTTTATTTTCGGCCATGTCGTTCATCCGGCCTCAGGATGGAATTCTCTGAAGGACATGTTTGCCGAAGCGCGGCGCCGCCCAGGGCATTTAACTTATGGCACTTCCGGCATCGCCACATCCAACCACCTGGCGATGGAAGAATTATGCGAAAAGGAAGGCGCTGAAATGATCCATGTGCCCTATCGCGGCGCATCGGAAAATATCACAGCGCTGCTTGCGCGCCAGATTGACTGCATCGCCAATTCGAATTCCTGGGCGCCGAATGTGGAAGCAGGTCAATTGCGTCTTTTGGCAGTATGGACCCGCGAAAGACTAAGCGCCTTTCCAGATGCACCAACCCTGCGGGAGTTGGGCTATGACATGGTGGTCACGTCACCCTACGGGATTACCGGCCCTAAAGGCATGGACCCCGAGATAACCGAATTCCTGCATCAAGCCTTCAAAAAGACCCAGCATCACCCGCTGGTTCAGGAATACATGAAGAAACACGACCTGCCCAATGAATATCTTGGACCGGCAGACTACACAAAATTCGCCCGTGAACGTGCGGTCTATGAAGAACGCATGGTCGCAAGATTGAAGCTGAGCATAGACTAAAAGAAAAACGGGAGGGCTATTTGCCCTCCCGCGTTTTTCAAATATCCAGCATCAGCCTGCGCGGGTCTTCAATGCTTTCCTTGACGCGCACCAGGAAGCTGACGGCTTCCTTGCCGTCCACAATGCGGTGGTCATAGGAAAGCGCGATATACATCATCGGGCGGATTTCAATCTTGCCAGCCACCGCCATGGGGCGATCCTGAATCTTGTGCATGCCAAGAATGCCCGATTGCGGCGGGTTCAAGATTGGTGTGGACATCAGCGAACCGTAAATCCCGCCATTGGTGATGGTGAAGGAACCACCCGCCAATTCATCAAGCTTCAAGGCACCATCACGCGCGCGCTTGCCGAATTCGCCAATGCGCTTTTCAATTTCGGCAAAGCCCAAAGTGTCGGCATTGCGCAGCACCGGCACCACCAGGCCTGAAGGCCCACCCACCGCAATGCCCATATGCACGAAGTTCTTATAGACAATCTCATCGCCATCAATCTCGGCATTCACCGCCGGGAATTCCTTGAGCGCGGCAATGCACGCCTTCACAAAGAAGGACATGAAGCCAAGCTTCACGCCGTGGCGCTTTTCAAAGGCATCGCGATAATCTGAACGGAGCGCCATGGCAGCTGACATATCCACCTCATTGAAGGTGGTCAGCATCGCGGCTGTGTTCTGCGCTTCCTTCAAGCGGCGTGCGATGGTGGCGCGCAGGCGCGTCATCTTCACGCGTTCTTCACCCGCTTCAGGCGGGCGCGAAGCGCGCGCGGCGGGTGCAGGCGCCGGCGCGGCGGCAGGTTGCGCCAGATAGGCCAGCACATCGCCCTTTGTGATGCGCCCATCCTTGCCAGTGCCCGCGCCAATCGCGGCAGCGGAAACACCAGTTTCGGCAATGATCTTCGCCGCCGCCGGCATCGGCGCATGGCCCGAAGTGGCAGCGGGTGCGGGCGCGGGTGGCGTGGCAGGCTTGGCCGCAGGTGCCGGCGCGGCGGCGGGCTTCGCGGCAGCGGCAGCGCCGGCCTGAATGCTGCCAAGAACGGCGCCCGGCAGCACTTCAGCGCCCGTATCAGCGGCAATGGCGGCAATCACGCCGGCCACCGGCGCATTCACTTCCACCGTCACCTTATCGGTTTCCAATTCCACCAGCGGCTCATCCGCCGCTACGGCATCGCCGGCGTTTTTGAGCCAACGCGCGACGGTGGCGGAAGAAACGCTTTCGCCCAGGCTGGGCACGACAATATCGGTCATTGCTCGATCCGTTCCAAAACCAATACGCGTCAGCCCATCAGGGCCGCGCGCACCAATGCTTCCTGTTGTTGTTGATGCACCTTGGCCAGGCCGGTCGCGGGGCTCGCCGCTTCTTCCCGGCCCACATATTCGGGGCGCTTCGCCTTGATATCCAGCGTCTTCAACACGCCTTCAATCTTGCGATCCACGAAGTTCCACGCGCCCATATTCTCTGGTTCTTCCTGGCACCAGATCACTTCCGCATTGCTGTATTGCGCCAGCACAGGCGGCAGGCTGATGCGCGGGAAGGGATAGAGCTGTTCCATGCGCACAATCGCGACATCCTTGATGCCCTTGTCGCGGCGTTCCTGCAGCAGATCATAATAGACCTTGCCGGTGCACAGCACGACCCGACGGATTTTCTTGGGCGGCGCGATCTTATCCACCTCATCAATCACATGGCGGAAACCACTGCCGGGGCCGAATTCCGACAAACTGCTGATGGCAAGCTTATGCCGCAGCAGGGATTTCGGTGTCATCACCACCAAAGGCTTGCGGTAATTGGCCTTCATCTGCCGGCGCAGCGCATGGAAATAATTGGCCGGCGTGGTGAAATTGCAGATACGCATGTTGCGTTCGGCACAAAGCTGCAAATAGCGTTCAAGCCGGGCGGAGGAATGTTCCGGCCCCTGCCCTTCATAACCATGCGGCAGCAGCATGACCAAGCCCGACATGCGGAGCCATTTCGTCTCACCGGACGCGATGAACTGGTCAATGATGACCTGCGCGCCATTGGCGAAATCACCGAACTGGCCTTCCCACAGCACCATGGTCTTGGGATCTGCCAGCGAATAGCCGTAATCAAAGCCAAGCACGCCGAATTCCGCGAGCAGCGAATTGAAGGCTTCAAACTTCGCCTGCCCCGCGCGGATATTATTGAGCGGCGTGTATTCCGCCTGATGTGCCTGATCAATCAGCACCGCATGGCGATGGCTGAAGGTGCCGCGCTGCACATCCTCACCCGAAAGCCGAACGCGATGCCCTTCCAGCAGCAGGGACCCGAAGGCAAGCGCTTCACCGGTTGCCCAATCAATCCCTTCGCCGGTTTCGATCGCCTGGCGCTTTTGTTCCAATTGCCGCGTGATCTTGGAATTGGCGCCAAATTCCGCGGGCACGCGGCAAAGTGCCTCACCAACTTCCTTCAGAATTTCCGGTGTGACCGAGGTTGCCTCAAGCTGCTCCGCCTCATCGGTGGAACCGGCAGGGCGCAGGCCAGACCAATGCCCTTCCAGCCAATCCGCCTTATTCGGGCGGAAGGATTGCGAAGCCTCAAAGGCTTCTTCCAACCGCGCATTGAAGGCATCAAGCATGGCCTTGGAGGATTCGGCGGGTACCGAGCCTTCCTGCGCCAGGCGATCCGCATAAAGGTTGCGCGTCGTGCGCATTTCACGAATGCGGTTATACATTTGCGGCTGGGTGAAGGCTGGTTCGTCGCTTTCATTATGCCCATGGCGGCGATAGCAGACGATATCCAGCACCACATCCGCGCCAAACACCATGCGGAATTCCGAAACCAGCCGCGCACAGAACACCACCGCTTCCGGGTCATCCCCATTCACGTGCAGGATAGGTGCCTGCACGGATTTCGCGACATCGGTGCAATAAAGCCCGGAATAGGCATGCGCCGGCACGGTGGTGAAGCCGATCTGGTTATTGGTGACGATATGCACTGTCCCGCCCGTGCGATAGCCAACCAATTGGCTCATCGCGAGCGTTTCATAAACCACGCCCTGCCCCGCAAAGGCGGCATCGCCATGCAGCAGAATACCCATGACGGAACGGCGGCCCTTGATGTCGCCCGACATATCCTGCCGCGCGCGCACCTTGCCGGCCACCACCGGGTCAACCGCCTCAAGATGCGAAGGGTTGGGTTGCAGCGAAAGATGGACCTTATTGCCGGCAATTTCGATATCGGTGCTGGTGCCAAGGTGATATTTGACGTCACCAGACCCACCAATATCGTCCGGATTGCTTGAATTCCCCTTGAACTCCGAAAACACCTGCGTGAAGGATTTCTTCACGACATTGACAAGCATATTGAGCCGGCCGCGATGGGCCATGCCAATCGCGATTTCCTTCGCCCCCTGCTTGGCGGCGGTTTCAATCACCGCCTGCACCGCGGGGATAGTCGCTTCACCACCTTCCAGGCCGAAGCGCTTGGTGCCCACGAATTTCCGCGCGCAAAAGGCTTCAAAGCCCTCCGCTTCCGTCAATTGCTGCAGGATTTGATTCTTCTGCGCGGTATCAAAGGCGCCGTTCCAGGGCGCGCCTTCTATGCGGCGCTGAATCCAGGATTTCTGATCTGGGTCCTGGATATGCATGAATTCAACGCCGATGGAACCGCAATAGGAAGCGCGGCAGATCGCCAGAATCTCACGAAGCGAGGCCGTTTCCTTGCCCAGCACGAAATCAAGGAAAATCGGGCGATCCCAATCATCATCCGTGAAGCCATAGGTCTTGGGGTCGAGTTCCGGATGGGGCTTCGGCACTTGCAGGGCTAGCGGATCAAGCCGCGCTTCCAAATGCCCGCGCACACGATAGCTGCGGATCAACATGAGCGCACGGATCGAATCCAGCACCGCGCGGCGGGTCGCTTCCGGGTCAGCCGCAGCTGTTTTCGCACCCTTGGCGGGCGCTGGCTTTTCGGGTTCTGGCCCGAAGGCGCCGCGAATGCGCGGCGCCCAGGAAGCGCCAGACGCGTCCGTCAGTACCGCGCGGGCTTCGTCATTCAGGGAAGCAAAAAGCTCCGCAAAGGTGGGGTCCACGCTTCCGGGATTTTCCGTCCATTTGGCGTAGAGATCAGCAAGATAGGCAGCATTCGCCCCCGTCATCGCGGTTGCGAGAATATCCACTCCGGCCATCAACCTTCTCCCTTCCGCCTCGGCTGCCCCCGCTGGGGTCGGGCGGATGTGTTCTTGTGGTGCCGCGCATCGCCCCGGCACCGGGGCAGAGGGCTGCAAGCATAAGGCTTTAACGCCCGTAGCGGCAGCCCCCCAAAATCAACTTCCGGGCGAAATCAGCCGCCAAGCGCCTTGACCATGGTGGACCCTAGCGCAGAAGGACTATCCGCAACGTGAATCCTAGCGGCTTTCATGGCGGCCATTTTCGCTTCCGCGGTATCCGCACCACCGGAAATCACCGCCCCGGCATGGCCCATTCGCCGGCCCGGGGGGGCCGTGGCGCCGGCGATGAAGCCCACCACCGGCTTATTCGGCTTGCCGGGGGCGAAATTCTCCCGCTTCAGGTATTCGGCCGCCAGGATTTCGGATTGCCCGCCAATCTCGCCGATCATGACAATGGATTTGGTATCGGGGTCGGCCAGGAACATCTCCAGCACTTCGATGAAGTCCATGCCCTTCACCGGGTCACCGCCAATGCCAACGCAGCTTGATTGGCCAAGCCCGGCGGCGGTGGTTTGCGCCACCGCTTCATAGGTCAGCGTGCCCGAGCGTGAGACAATGCCAACCGACCCAGGCTTATGGATATGCCCCGGCATGATGCCGATCTTGCAGGCGCCCGGCGTGATCACGCCCGGGCAATTCGGCCCAACCAGGCGGGATTTTGACCCATCCAGCGCGCGCTTCACCTTCACCATATCCAGCACCGGAATGCCTTCCGTGATGCAGATAATCAGCGGCACTTCCGCATCAATCGCTTCCAGAATCGCATCGGCAGCGAAGGGCGGCGGCACATAGATCACGGATGCATTGGCCCCCGTGGCCGCCACGCATTCCGCCACCGTATCAAAAACCGGCAGGCCGATATGGGTGGTGCCGCCTTTGCCGGGTGTCACACCGCCGACATAGGTCGAACCATAGGCAATGCCCTGTTCGGCGTGGAAGGTGCCCTGCGCCCCGGTAAAGCCCTGGGTCATTACGCGGGTATTGGCGTTGACAAGAACAGCCATGGTTCAGGCCCCCTTCACGGCAGCGACAACTTTCTTCGCTGCATCGGCAAGATTATCGGCGGCAATAATGGCAAGCCCGCTATCGGCGAGGATTTTCTTGCCCAAATCAACATTGGTGCCTTCCAACCGCACCACCAAAGGCACTTTCAATGACAGCGTCTTGGTCGCTTCCACAATGCCCGTGGCGATCATGTCGCATTTCGCGATGCCGCCGAAGATATTGACCAGAATGGCCTTCACATTGGCATCGGACGTGATGATGCGAAACGCCTCAGTCACGCGCGCCGCCGTGGCCGTGCCACCCACATCCAGGAAGTTGGCCGGGCTGGAGCCATAAAGCTTGATGATATCCATCGTCGCCATGGCCAGGCCCGCGCCATTGACCATGCAGCCGATCTCACCATCCAGCGCCACATAATTCAGGTCATTCTTGACCGCGTCCAATTCCTTCGGGTCCATTTCCGTATCATCGCGCAGCGCCTCAAGGTCCTTGTGGCGGAACAGCGCGCTGTCATCGAAGGAAACCTTGGCGTCGAGTGCCACAATCTCCCCTGCCCTGGTCACGACCAGCGGGTTGATTTCAACAATGGCGCAATCGAGTTCAACAAAGGCGCCGTAAAGCGCCAGCACAAACTTCGTGAAGGACGAAACCTGCTTGCCCGTCAGCCCGAGCCCGAAAGCAAGCTTGCGCGCATGAAAGCCCGAAACCCCTGAAGCGGGGTCAATTGCGACCTTCAGGATTTTCTCGGGGTGCTTTTCGGCGACTTCCTCAATCTCCATCCCACCTTCGGTGGAGGCCATGATCGTGAGCCGCGATGTCGCACGGTCCACCAACAAACCAAGGTAAAGCTCACGCGCGATATCGCAGCCATCTTCGACATAAACGCGCGACACAAGCTTGCCGGCGGGGCCGGTTTGCTTCGTCACCAGCGTCTTGCCGATCATGGCGTCCGCGGCGGCCTTTACATCGGCGGCGGATTTCACCACACGCACGCCGCCCTTGCCATTCGGGTCCTCCTTGAAGCGGCCAGCGCCACGACCACCCGCATGGATTTGGGATTTCACCACATAGACCGGGCCAGGGAGCTTGGCCGCTGCCGCGGCGGCTTCCTCGGCATTCCAGGCGACATGGCCTTCAAGTACCGCAACGCCATAGCGGCGCAGCAATTCCTTCGCCTGATATTCATGGATATTCATGCAAAATGCCTCCGGTCCGGATGCGAAAAGGGCCAGGCGATACCTGGCCCCAGGCTGTTCAGCCTACCAGCTTGCGCGACGCTTCGATCAATTCCTGCACCGCAGCGCAGCTTTTATCGAAAGCGGCTTGTTCAGCCGGGTTCAGTTCAATTTCGACAATACGCTCAATGCCGCCCGCGCCGATCACGACCGGCACGCCGACATAAAGATCCTTGATGCCATATTGGCCGGTCAGCCAGGCAGCGCAGGGCAGCACGCGCTTCTTGTCCTTCAGGTAGCTTTCGGCCATGGCAATGGCCGAAGCCGCCGGCGCGTAGAAGGCGCTGCCGCGTTCCAAAAGCTTCACGATCTCGCCGCCGCCATTGGCGGTGCGCGCCACAATGGCGTCAATCTTTTCCTGCGTGGTCCAGCCCATCTTGATCAGGTCAGGCACGGGAATGCCGGCGACCGTGGAATACCGCGTCAACGGCACCATGGTATCACCATGCCCGCCAAGCACGAAGGCAGTGACATCTTCGACCGAGACATTGAATTCCTGCGCCAGGAACAGCCGGAAGCGCGATGAATCCAGCACACCCGCCATGCCCACAACCTTATTGTGCGGCAGGCCGGATTTTTCGCGCATCACCCACACCATCGCATCAAGCGGGTTGGTGATGACAATCACAAAGGCATTCGGGCAATGGTTCTTGATGCCTTCGGCCACTTGCGCGATCACGCCGGCATTCTTCGCCACCAGATCATCACGGCTCATGCCCGGCATGCGCGGGAAGCCGGCGGTGACGATCACCACATCGGAACCAGCAATAGCGGCATAATCGCCCGTGCCGACCATGTGCGAATCAAACCCATCCACCGGGCCAGATTGCATGAGGTCCAGCGCCTTGCCCGCGGCAACGCCGGGGAAGACATCGAACATCACGACGTCACCAAGTTCCTTGAGACCAATGAGATGAGCCAAAGTGCCGCCGATATTACCGGCGCCGACCAAAGCAATTTTCTTGCGGGCCATGTCGCTTCCTTAACCTTGCCTGGAAAACGCCCGTTTCCTAGCCCCGAAGCCCCCGCCCGGCAAGGCGCCTTCCGCCTCAGGCCGGTGATTGCCCCACCAAATGCGGCAGGGCGCGGTATTCCTGGCTTTGCATTTCCGCAAGCCGGGAAGCCGTGCGTTCAAACATGGCGGCATTGGTGCCGCGTTCATAAAGCTGGTCGGGGGGGGATGCCGCACTCGCCACCAGCTTGCAGCGATGTTCATAAAGCGTGTCGATGCAGGTGATGAAGCGGCGCGCCTTGTCGAAATTCTCCGGCCCCAGGCGCGGGATATTGTCCAGCACCAGGGTATGAAAGGCCTCGGCAATCGCAAGGTAATCCGCCGGGCCCAAGGGCTTGCCGCAAAGCTGGTTGAAATCAAACCGCGCCACGCCGCGGGCGGCTTCGGGCACCTCAATCACCCGGCCAAGCAGAGGCAATTCCATGGGCGCCCCCCGCGCCTGCCCCGTCAGCTCCGCAAAGGCTGCATCAAGCGCGGCTTCGGCCCGACCATCGGCGGGGACATGCCAAGTGGGCAGGCTTCTGATCCTCTCGCGCCGGTAATCGCGCACAGCCACAAGTGGCCACACCTCAACATGGCGGTTGATCAGGGCGATGAAGGGCAGGAAGGCATCGCGCCCCGGCTGCCCTTTGAACAAATCATCCGGGGCGGTGTTGGACGTGGCAACAATCACGGTTCCCCGGGCGAAAAGTGCCTCAAACAACCGGCCCAGGATCATGGCGTCCGCAATGTCATGCACCTGAAATTCGTCAAAACACAGCAAAGCGGCATCGGCGGCGATGGAATCGGCCAAGGGCGGGATGGGATCCGCGCTATCGCCATGCACCTGCTTCCAGCAATGAATGCGCCGATGCGCCTGCTGCATGAAGGCGTGGAAATGAAGCCTTTGCTTGCGCGGCACCTCAGCGGTCTCAAAAAACAAATCCATGAGCATGGATTTGCCGCGCCCGACCTCTCCCACCAAATAGAGGCCCCGGGGCGGGTCAGAGCGTGGCGGGGCGGAGCTTCGCCCGAAAAGCCGGCCCAGCAGCCCGGAGGGTTTTGCCACAGCTGCTTCCAAAGGCGGAGGGTCATAACCACGCAGCGCCTGCCAAAGGGCCTGCAAACGCTCCATCGCCGCGGCCTGAGCCGGGTCAGGCGCCAATTCGCCGCTGCCGAGCTTCGCCTGATAGGCCGATATTGGCCCAGGCGCCGCCACTTTGGTTTTCGAGTCGCTTTCCTCAACAAGCTGCATGCTCAGCGCTTAGCCCGACCAGGACAGCCCCACAATCGGGGTGGCATTGATCGGGCGTGGGGAAGGATTTAGTGACGAAACATCATCGAAAGTGTGGCCCCTCATGACCCGTTTTCTTGCCATTCTCTATGCCGCTGATGGCTATGTTTCGCAGGGCCGCGCCATGCTGGGCCGGCGCGTTGCGGGTGATGGCTTCCTGAATGGCTTGCTCCGGCATGGCGGGCTGGAAAGCCTGGTTGGGCTGATGCTGAATGACCGCAAAGCCCAGGGCTTTCCCGCCGAAATTCAATCCCGCGCGCCCGGCCTGCAAGTGCGGACCGCCGGCTTTGATGATTACCGCCCGGTGGCGGAAGCGGGCACGCTGTTCCTGCCCGGGCCTGGGCTTGAATCCTACGCCTATTGGCGGCGACGGTCGGGCAATCAGCGCGCCTTCAGCCTTTGCGGCGTGACGCATACCACCTCCACCGACCGGGTGATGGATGCGCTGGCCCATTCGCTGACCGCGCCGGTTCAGCCCTGGGATGCGATCATCTGCACTTCCCGCGCGGTGCAAGGGATGGTGCGGCGGCAATTGCAGGAAAATGTCGGGTACCTGCAAAGCGCGTTGGGGGCGACGCGCGCCGGCGTGCCAATGCTGCCCATGATTCCGCTTGGTGTGGATTGCGATGCCTTCCGCCGCGATCCGGCCCTTGGTGCTGCCTATCGTCAGGA
>Ga0194115_10005403_pt1 | contig 13300 bp, 10 predicted proteins | sample TA2MahsurfametaG_3_FD_148656 | JGI IMG/M metagenome (GOLD analysis project Ga0194115, IMG submission 148656) | Freshwater microbial communities from Lake Tanganyika, Tanzania - TA2015002 Mahale S4 surface | ecosystem: Environmental > Aquatic > Freshwater > Lake | place: Tanzania: Lake...
GAAGGAAGACCCTGGCTGGCGCTGCGCCTGGGTTGCGCGATTGAACCAGGATTTCTCCAGCGCCCAGCCGCCAACCATGGCCATGACGCGCCCGCTTTGCGGATCAAGCGCCACCACCGCACCTTCCGCCACAGGAATTTGCCTGAGCGCAAGGCGTTCCGGCCGCGCCGGGCGGTTGCGCTGCGCGGCTTCCGCCGGAAGGTTTTCCACCAGCACCACATCGCCGGGGTTCAGTACATCCTGAACGCGGCGTGGTTCTGCGCCCAAGCGCCCATCCGGCAGTACGGGGCGCGCCCAGGGGCGCAATTCTTCCAGGAAAAGCGTGCCCTGCTGCGGTTCCGCCGGGCGGCGCGGGTCGCGCCGTTCCAGCCAGGCAAGCCGCGCTTCCTGGGGCCTTGCTTCCAACACCACAGCCAGGCGCCATTCAGGCAAGGCACCCGGCGGGCGCGGTATATCGGCAAGGGCGGGCATCCATTCCGTGCTACTCGCCGAAATGCGCGCCTCCGGGCCACGCCAGCCGCCGCGCCTGCGGTCATAGTTCATCAGCCCATCACGCAGCGCTTTCTCGGCGGCGGTTTGGATGGTGGGGTCCAGGCTGGTGCGCGCGACCAAGCCACCCATGGTGGTTTGTTCCACACCAAAACGCTGGATCATTTCGCGCCGCACTTCTTCCGTGAAATGCTGGCCCACCTGCAATTGATCCAGCCGGCGCGTGGGCCGAGCCATCAGCGCCTCAGCGCGGGCGGCGCGGGCTTCTTCGGCGGTAATGGCGCGGTCTTCCAACATGCGTTCAATCACCCAATCGCGCCGTGCCTTGGCCGCATCGGCGCGCCGGATCGGGTGGTAGTTATTCGGCGCCTTGGGCAGGGCTGCGAGGTAAGCAACATCCGCAACACTCAATTCATCCAGGCTTTTGTTGAAATAGACTTGCGCGGCGGCGGCCACGCCATAGGCCTGCTGGCCCAGAAAAATCTCGTTCAAATACAATTCCAGAATGCGATCCTTGCTGAGCGCCTTTTCAATGCGCAGCGCCAAAATCGCTTCCCGCGCCTTGCGGGTGAAGGACCTGTCTGCCCCCACCAGCATGTTCTTCGCGACCTGCTGGGTGATGGTGGAAGCGCCGCTCATGCGCCGGCCGCTGCCATATTGCTCAGCGGCCTGGATCACCGCGCGCAGAATGCCCAAGGGGTCAATGCCGGTATGGTCACGAAAGCGCTGATCCTCGGCAGAAATGAAGGCTTGCTGCACGCGCTCCGGAATGGCTTCGATCGGGACGAAGATGCGCCTTTCCTGCGCCAATTCGGCCATCAGTCGGCTATTGGCGGCATAGACACGGCTCATTTGCGGGGGTTCGTATTCCGCAAGCCAGCCGTAATCCGGCAAATCCTGCGCGAAATGCTGATAGGCGCCAAAGGCCGCAATACCGCCGGCCAGGATCACCGCCGCGCCAAGGCTTAGCACCCAGCGGAACAGGCCAAAGCGCCGGCGGCGTTTTTGCCTTTGGGGTTTGGGTGTGGGTTCTGCGCGCGGTGGCTGAGCCCCAGGCGTGGCGCGCTGAGGGTCAAGCGGTTGGTCGGCGCGCAATTCCGGTGGCTTCATGGCCGCGCTGCGATACACGCTTCCACTGAAAAGTGCGACATGAACAATGCGGGTATGTCAGCCAGGCATAGGGCGCTGGGTGGACCCAAGCCAGGCTTCCGTGGCGCGGGCCAGGCTGGCGGCGATCAGCGCGCGGTGTTCGGGCTTGCGCAGCGCGGCTTCATCCCCTGGATCTGAAAGGAAGCCCATTTCCACAAGCACGGAAGGCACTTCCGGCGCCTTCAGCACAATGAAGCCGGCTTCGCGCCGGGGCTTGTGCAGCATGGGGACTGCGCGGTTCAATTCACGCACGGCAACCCGTGCGAAGCGGGTGGAATCGCCGCGCGTTTCCTGCCGCATCAGGCTCAGCAAGATCGCCTGCACCTCTGGCGGGACCGATGGCAGACTAAGACCGCCCGCCAGATCGGCATTGTTTTCGCGCTGTGCCAAGGCTTGGGCGAGGGGGTCGCTCGCGGTCTCTGCCAGGGTGTAAAGGCTGGCCCCCTTGGCGCCGGGCGCTGAATCGGCATGCAGCGAGATGAACAGCGCGGCATCGCGCGTGCGGGCAAAGGCGACACGATCCGCCAAGGAGATGAATTCATCGCGTTCACGCGTCATGGCCACGCGGCATTTGCCGCCTTCCTGCAATTTGCGGCGAAGCGCCTGGGCGGCGGCGAGTGTCAGGCGCTTTTCTTCCGTGCCGCGCCGGCCAATGGCGCCGGGGTCATGGCCGCCATGGCCTGGATCAATCACGACCAGCGGCAAAGCGGGGGCCCTGCCTTGCGCGAAGGGTGTTTCACGTCGCGCCGCCGCGGCAAAGGCATCCGTGCTGGCCGGGGCGATTTCCACCAAAAGCCGCCCCGCAGGCCCCGGCAAGCGGCGCGGCAAGGCTGGGCGCGCCAGGTTCAGGCGCAATTCCCGGGTTTCGGCATCAAATACCGCGCCGGCCACTGGCCCCGCCGAGCCAAGCCGTGGCGGCCCCTGCCAGCTTGCGCCGGGCAGCGCCAGCACCAGGCGTGATGGTTGGGTGAAGGCCCGCCATTCCCAGGATAAGGGGCCTTCCAAAGCCAGGGAAAGCCGCGCCGCGCGGCCTTCGGTGGTCAGGCTGGCGGTATGGATGGAAGCGGCCAAGGCCGGTTGGGCGCTGCCCAAAACCGCCCCGCCCAAGCCCAGAAAATGCCTGCGGCCAATGCCCATGGCGGCCTTCATACTGGGCCGGGCGGTCCCTGTCATCCGAATCACGCCATCTTGCCCTTGTGGCGCGGGCAGTGGGGGACTAAGGAGAAGTGTCCCGGCGGCATCCGCTGCGGGCGAGAATTCCGGCGGCATCGCCAAGCGTATGGAGCCCCCAAGGGCAGGACGCGCCCCACGATGTTCAGCCCCCCGGCCTGAAGCCCCGCCCTTGGTGTTGGCTTTGTGGATTTGCCGGGGGTCGGCCCTTCCTTCTCGCCAGCGCGGCCCGAGGCGCGCGAAAGCCCCTGCCTTTTGGCCATGGCCCCCGTCGCGCCCGCCGTCCCGCCTGCGCCTGTGACCATAACGGTCCAAGGGTTCCCGGGGCAGGACCCCGGTGCGCCCCCCCTGGGACCGCTGCGCCGCTTCGGCGCCGGTTCCACCGAAGAAGGTCTTCGCCGTCGCATGCCGAAGCACGCCACGCCGCAGTTTGATCCTTGTTCGGGCCTTGCCACGCATTTGCGCCCGCGGCTTCGCCCCGGCGCGGAGACTTCACCCCATGACCAAGCGTATGCTGATAGATGCGTCCCACCCCGAGGAAACCCGGGTTGTGGTGATGGATGGCAATCGCCTTGATGAATTTGATCTTGAAACGGCGCAACGCCGTGCCCTGAAGGGCAATATCTACCTCGCCAAAGTGGTGCGGGTGGAACCCAGCCTGCAAGCGGCCTTTGTGGAATATGGCGGCAATCGCCATGGCTTCCTGGCCTTTGGCGAAATCCACCCGGATTACTACCAAATACCGGTGGCGGATCGGCAGCGCCTGCTGGACATGCAGGCAGAAGAAGCGCGCGACGAAGATGATGCCGACCTGCCGCCCGAAAGTGCCATGGACCGCGCCGATTGGGGCGGAGAGGCGGCCGAGGCTTGGCAGCCTTCCGAGGACACCATTGGCGAAGCGGCGCCCGTTGAAGCCGCCGAGAACGCCGAAGCCACTGCGGCGCCAAGCCCAGAGCCAGAAGCCCAGCCAGAAGCCCAGCCAGAACCCGCCGCCGAAGCTGAAGCCGCTGCCTTGGCCCAGCCGCTTGCGATTGAAAGCGAAAGCCTGACCGCCGCACCGGAAGAAGCCGGCGATGACGCCGCCGAAGCCGATCTAGGCCGGGTTGAGGAATTGCCCGCCGAAGAAGACCAGGCCCCGCCCGAGACCATTGGCGGCGAAGGCCCTGCCGAGACCGAAGAAGAACGCCGTGAGCGCCGCATCCCGCCGCGCTTCATGCGCCATTACAAAATCCAGGAAGTGATCCGCCGCCGCCAGATCATTCTGGTGCAGGTGGTGAAGGAAGAACGCGGCGGCAAAGGTGCCGCGCTGACAACCTATATGTCGCTTGCCGGGCGCTTTTCCGTATTGATGCCCAATTCCCCGCGCGGTGGCGGGGTTTCGCGCAAGATCACCTCAGCCGCGGATCGCAAGCGCCTGCGTGAAGTGATGGATGATCTGCAATTGCCCCAGGGCATGTCTTTGATTGTGCGCACCGCCGGCGCGCAACGGCCAAAGCCCGAAATCCAGCGCGATTGCGAATATCTGCTGAGACTCTGGGACAATATCCGCGAAAGGACACTGGCTTCTTCAGCGCCCGCGCTGATTTACGAAGAAGCGGATTTGATCAAGCGATCCATCCGCGATGTCTATGGCCGCGACATTGATGAGGTGATGGTGGAAGGCGATGGTGCTTTCCAGCAGGCGCGTGAATTCATGCGCATGCTGATGCCATCGCACGCCAATAAGGTGCGGCTGCACCGGGATGCCACGCCGCTTTTCGCGCGCCATCATGTGGACCAGCAATTGGATGCGATGCATTCGCCCGTGGTCCAGCTGCGTTCCGGTGGCTATGTGGTGATCAACCAGACCGAAGCCTTGGTCGCGATTGACGTGAATTCGGGCCGCGCCACGCGCGACCGGCATATCGAAGACACGGCCTTGCGCACCAATATGGAAGCCGCCGAGGAAATTGCGCGCCAGCTGCGCCTGCGCGATCTGGCCGGGCTGATTGTGATTGATTTCATTGATATGGAATCAAACAAGCACAATGCCATGGTGGAAAGGCGGCTGAAGGAATCGCTCCGCCACGACCGCGCGCGCATTCAGGTGGGCCGCATCAGCCATTTCGGCCTGCTGGAAATGAGCCGCCAGCGCCTGCGCCCTTCCATCGCGGAACAGACCTTCATCACCTGCCCGCATTGCCTGGGCCGTGGTACAATTCGCGGCGTGGAAAGCAGCGCGTTGCAAGTGCTGCGCGCGATTGAAGAAGAAGGGGCGAAGCGCCGCTCAGCCGAAATCAATGTGCATGTCGCGACTGATGTTGCGCTTTGGCTACTGAACCGCAAGCGCGACCGGCTTTCGGAAATTGAGGCGCGCTTTGGCATGAGCGTTTTCTTCCAGCCGGATGAAAAGCTGATGGGGCCGGCGCTGCGCATTGAACGCCTACGCGCTGCTGAACCCATGGCGGTTAGCGCCGCACCTTCCGCGCTGCGGATGGATTACGCGCCGGAAGTGGAAGATATCGCGCCTGAGATCGAGGAAGACGAAGCGGATACCCCACGCGCCGAAGCGCGGGAAGAAACCGCCGAGGAAGGTGAGCGCCGCCGCCGTCGTCGCCGCCGCCGCCGTGGTGGTCGGCGTGAGGGTGGGCCGCAGGGTGGTGAAGCCGGCGCCGAAGGTGAAGGCGAAGGCGAAGGCGAAAGCGAAGAAGGTGCTGAGGCCGCAGCAGAAGCGGGCGAAGCGCCGGAAGGCGAAGCCCAGCCCGCCGCGGAAGAAGGCCAGGCCGAGCCAGGCGCCGAGGGTGAGGATCGTCCCCGCCGCCGAGGCCGCCGTGGTGGGCGCCGCCGGCGTGAGGATGGCCCGCGTGAACGCCGCGCTGAGGATGCCGCGCCGGAGATGGCCGAAGAAGCCCTCGCGCCGCGCTATGTCGGCCCGACCCCGGCTGACCCCTTTGCCGGGCAGATTGATGATGTATTTGCCGCCATGGCAGCAGCCGAGGAAGCGGCGGAACGCGCCGCCGCGACCGCGCGGCGGATTGCGCCTGCCCCCCCCTCGCCGGAGCCAGTGGCGGAAGCGGCCCCTGTGGCTGAGGCTGCGCCCGTGGTGACGGAAGCGGCACCGGTTGCGGAAGCGCCGGCGCCTGTCGCGCCGCCCGCACCGGAACCCGCGCCTGCGCTGGTGGCCGCTGAACCTGCCCCAGCGCCTGAGCCGGATAAGGCAGAGCCGGTGATTGGGCCAGCGATTCAGCCGGTGGTGCTGGGCGAAGGCGCTGAGGTGGCACGGCCCAAGCGGCAGGGCTGGTGGAAGCGGCCGGGGTAGTTCCGGTAGCATTCTCGGAAGATAGCGGGGCGTCATCCAGCGTTAGTATCGCCTCGCTACCGAGCATGGCGCTTTGGCGTGCCGTGCGGAACATTTTCTGTGCGGCGCGCACCAGTCGCGTTCGGCAGGCGGTCCCTCTCGACTAAATTCTGCCAGGGTGGTTTCCTACCGTAAAACCAAGGGTAGGAAACCATGGCCGTCATCAGCCGTCGAAGCGCCCTGCTTGGCGCATCAGCGCTACTCGCCGGGGCACCCGCCTTGGCGCAGAATTTTCCGCTGCGCCAGGTGCGCTTTGTAGTTGGCTTTGCACCCGGCGGGGCCAATGACATCATGGCGCGCTTGGTTGCCGGCAAGCTGAATGAACGCCTGCCCGGCACAAGCTTCATTGTCGAAAATCGGCCCGGCGCGGCGACCTTGGTTGCGGCTGACCAGGTGGCGCGTGCGGCACCCGATGGCATGACGCTGATGTATACATCCAATTCGACCATCATTGCGCCCCTGGTGAATAGGGGTTCCAGCTTCGACCCCATGCGCGATTTCGCGCCGATTGTGCTGGCCCAGGAAGCGCCAATGCTGCTGCTGGTCCGCCCTGATAGCCCCATCCGCACCGTCGCGCAGATGATTGAAGCCGCGCGCCGCGCGCCCGGACGGCTGACGGTCTCCCATCCCGGCACGGGCGCCATCAACCATTTGACGATGGCGCTGTTTCAACGCGAAACGGGCACGGAATTCACCCTGGTGCCCTATACGGGCAATGCCCCATCGCTGACGGCCCTGGTGCGCGGCGATGTGGATTTTGCCCATGATGGTACGGTATCTGCCCGGAGCTTTGTCGATTCTGGGCAATTGCGCCCCATTGCTGTCAGCGGCGCGCAGCGCCTTTCGATCATGCCCGATGTGCCGACCTTTGCCGAAACAGTGCCGGGGCATGTCCTGATGTTCTGGGGCGGGCTTTTTGCGCCGCGCGCCACTCCCGCACCCTTGCTGGACCGCATCCATGCCGAAGTGACCGAAGTGCTGCGCCAGCCTGATGTGATAGCTCGCGTGCACCAACTCGGCGCGGAGCCTGGCCAGATCAGCCGCGCTTCATTTGCGCAAATGGTGACTGAGGAATGGGAGCGTTGGAGCACGGTAGTCCGTGCGGCGGGGATCAGGGCGGAATAGAAGCGGCGGGTAATTTTCTACGCAGCTTGTGCGGCCTAATGCCTGGCGCCCCACGCAAACAGCAATAATAGGCTGCGCTGCAGAACGCTTTCATTGTCATCCGAAATCAGCGCCACCAGCGTCTTATCGCCAAAGCGCGTCACCGCTACAGCTTCCCAATTCTCGGCAGGTAGCGGCGCGTCATCCAAGGCCAGGATCGTCTCGCCAGTAAGCACCGTGCCTTCGCGGGCTGAGCGCAGCGCCTCCGGCGCGGTCATGACCAGCCGGGCAGCAAAACCGCCCAAAAGCTGGAAGCGCCGTTCCAAGATCAGCGCGCTGCCATCGGTCAGGATCGCCGCATCGGTTGGTTGAAAGCCAGGCGCCGGCTGCCAATAAAGTGGCACCCAGCGCCCCGGCGCACCAAGCCAGGCATGGCGCAATTCTGGCCGGTCTGGCGGGGCAAAGATTTCGGCAATGGCGAAAAGCCGGCCATCTGGCAGCACTGCCAGGCTCTCAAGCCCGCCATTGGGCGGCGCGTTTTCCAAGCCTGGCGGCGGCGCGACATAAGCGCCCGGCCCATCCAGCCGGCGATAGGCGCGGAGGCGGTGCCGCCGTTCAAAGGCCACCAGCCAGGAGCCATCGGGCAGGCGGGCCAGGGCTTCCGCATCGGCGTTGAAACCGCGCGGCAAGGCCCGCCCGGCCTCATCGCGCAAAGCCCCGTGGCGGAGTGGCGCTAGGCCAATCGGCGTCAGGCCTTCCAGCAGCAGCCGCGCCTCTGCCCAATGGCCGCGATCACTGATCATGCTCAGGGTCAAATCCGGCGCCAGATGCGCCCCGGAAAAACCGCCACCACCCAAAGCCTTGGCGTCAATTACCAGCCCGCCAAGCGGGCGCAAAGGGCCGGGGATATCGGGTAGTGCAAAAGGCTGTGCGGCATTTTGCGCCAAGGCTGGTGGCGCGCTTGCCGCAAGACACGCGGCAAGCAGGGCACGGCGCGACAGCAAAGGCGCCGGACCCATGGGTGCGTTCAGCGCGTCACGCCACCATGGCGGAACGCTCAGCGGCGCTGCGCTGCCAGGCTTCCGCCGCATCCTCATCAAACAATTCGGCGAGCTTCTTCATCATGGTACCGCCCAATTCCTCGGCATCCACAATCGTCACCGCGCGGCGATAATAGCGCGTCACATCATGGCCGATACCAATCGCGACAAGTTCCACCGCGCCGCGGCCTTCAATCTCGCCAATCACCTTGCGCAAATGCCGTTCCAGGTAATTGCCCGGATTGACCGAAAGCGTGCTGTCATCCACCGGCGCGCCATCGGAAATCACCATCAGAATGCGGCGATGCTCCGGTCGCGCGAGGATGCGCTTATAGGCCCATTCCAAAGCCTCACCATCGATATTTTCCTTGAGCAAGCCCTCGCGCAGCATGAGGCCGAGATTCTTCCGCGCACGCCGCCAGGGCGCATCGGCGGGCTTGTAGATAACGTGGCGCAGATCATTCAGCCGGCCCGGATTGCGCGCCTTGCCTTCCGCCACCCAGCGTTCACGGCTTTGCCCGCCTTTCCAGGCGCGCGTGGTGAAGCCAAGGATTTCGGTTTTGACCGCGCAGCGTTCCAAGGTGCGCGCCAGGATATCGCTGCACATGGCGGCAACGGTGATCGGGCGCCCGCGCATGGACCCGGAATTGTCAATCAGCAGTGTCACCACCGTGTCGCGGAAATCCGTCTCCCGCTCACGCTTATAGGACAGCGAATGGGTTGGGTTGGCGACAATGCGCGCGAGGCGCGCGACATCCAGAATGCCTTCTTCCAGATCGAAATCCCAGGCGCGCTGTTGTTGCGCAAGCAAGCGCCGTTGCAGGCGGTTGGCGAGTTTGGAAACGACGCCCTGCAAATGGGAAAGCTGCTGGTCAAGCTGTTGGCGAAGACGCGTGAGTTCCTCCGGATCGCAAAGATCATCGGCGGCCACGACTTCATCGAATTGCGTGGTGAAGGCGTGGTAGCGCGTGGTGTCATCCACCTGCGGCACTTCGCGGCGCTGCTGCGGGCCACCTGGCTTGTCATCGCCATCGGCTGCCGCGCCATCTTCTTCGGATTCTTCGGCCTCTTCTTCGGATGCTTCGCCCTGCATCTGCTCGGGCTGGGCGCCGAGCATTTCATCTTCCTGTTCGGATTGGCTTTGCCCTTCGCCGGATTGATCCTGCTGGGGCGTGCTTTCGCCGCCTTCTTCGCCTTCTTCGTCCTGCTGTTCGCTTTCCGCTTCCATCTCGGCTTCTGCGAGATCAAGCGCGGTCAGTAGCTTGCGCGCGGCGCGGGCGAAGGCGCCTTGGTCTTCGGCGGTGGTCGCCATTTCGGCCAGGGCCTGTTCGGCTTCCTCACCAATCGTATCACGCCATAGGTCAAGCACGCGATGCGCGGCTTCTGGTGCAGCTTCACCGGTCAGGCGTTCACGCGCAATCAGGCCAAGCGCCGCTGGCAGCGGCATCTGGTCCTTGCGCGTCATGCGGTCATAGCCTTCGGCTTCGCATTCTTCGATCAGCTTGGCGCGCAAATTGGCGGCGACGCCGGCCATGTGCTGCGACCCCACGGCTTCCACGCGCACCTGTTCCAGCGCGTCAAACACTTCCTTGGCTTCGCGCCGCGTTGGGATGCGGCTGGCATGCAAGGCTTCATCGTGGTGGCGGAGCTTGAGCGCGGCAGCATCCGCCGCACCGCGCAGCTTTGCCATTTCATTGGCGGGCAAGGCGCGGGTTGGCAGCGGCAGGCGCACGCGCTTGCCAGCCACGCCGGAGGGCCCCGGCTGGAAAGCCACCTGCACTTCCGCATCGGCATGCGCCATGGCGCGCAAAACACCCGCGGTGGCGCGCTTGAATTCTTCCTGCCGGGTCAGATCCTGCTTGCCGCTCATGTACTTCTCTCTGGCATGCAATGGCGGCGCCAGGGGCTGACGCCGCCGTTACTGGGTTCAGCCCGCCTTGCGGAGCATGGAGCCCGAGGGCAATTCCTCATTGAAGCAGCGCTGGTAGTATTCAGCCACCGTGCTGCGTTCCGCCTCATCGCACTTATTCAGGAAGGAAAGGCGGAAGGCGAAACCGACATCACCGAAAATCTTGGCATTATCGGCCCAGGTGATGACGGTGCGCGGCGACATCACAGTGCTGATATCGCCCGCGATGAAGCCGGCGCGCGTCAGATCCGCCAAGGCCACCATGGCTTCGACCTGCTTCTTCATCTTGGCGTCACCCTCGGCGCCAAGCTTTGCCAGCACGATTTCCGTTTCCTGCTTATGCGGCAGGTAGTTCAGGGTGGCGACGATGTTCCAACGGTCCATCTGGCCCTGATTGATCTGCTGCGTGCCGTGATAAAGCCCGGTGGTATCGCCAAGCCCGACGGTATTCGCGGTGGCGAAAAGCCGGAAATAGGGGTTGGGGCGAATGACGCGGCTTTGATCGAGCAGCGTCAGCTTGCCTTCCACTTCCAGCACGCGCTGGATCACGAACATCACATCCGGGCGGCCGGCATCATATTCATCAAACACCAGGGCGCAGGGGTGTTGTAGCGCCCAGGGCAGAATGCCTTCGCGGAATTCGGTGACCTGCTGGCCATCCTTCAGCACGATCGCATCCTTGCCGATCAGGTCAATACGGCTGATGTGGCTATCCAGATTGACGCGAATGCAAGGCCAATTCAGCCGCGCCGCCACCTGTTCGATATGGGTTGATTTGCCAGTGCCGTGATAGCCCTGGATCATGACGCGGCGATTGAAGGCAAAGCCCGCAACAATGGCCAGAGTCGTTTCCTTGTCGAAGCGGTAGCTGGTGTCAATTTCGGGCACATGTTCCGTGCGCACCGAAAAGGCGGGCACATCCATGTCCAGATCAATGCCAAAGGCATCGCGCGCCTTGACGGTGGTATCCGGGGCAGAAATCGCCGAAGTCGGCTTGATGTCGGCAATGAGGGCGATTTTGTTCATCGCGGGTCATGTTCCATGCATAGGGATAGGAGGCCACTGTAAGCGGGTAATGCCAATCCGGCTACCCAGCCGGGACAGGTTGTTTGGCCAGGCGGTGGCGCAGCAGGCTATAGGCGCGGTTGATATCCTTCAAACGTTCCTCGGCCTGCTTGTCCCCGCCGGTGGCATCTGGGTGGTGCTGCTTCGCTAGATCCTTGTAGCGGGCGCGCAATTCCGCCGAAGCCAGCGGCCAATTCAGGCCCAGAAGGTCTAGCGCGGCGCGGAGTTCCGGCGGCACGGCGCTTTCCGGCGGCTGGCGGCGCGGGGTGGGCGCTTCGGCGCCCAAAACGCCCAAGGGGTCGCGCAGGATTTCGGGGTCAAAGCGGCCGGAACCACCAACCCGGCCCAGCGGCCAGGTGGGGCGCTGCCAGGAAGTATCGGCACGCAGGCAGGCTTCGATTTCATCGGGGCCCATGCCCTTATAGAAATCCCAACTGGCGTTGTAGGCGCGCACGTGATCCAGGCAGAACCAATGGAATTCGCGCAAGGACCGGTCGCGGGGCGCGCGATATTGCCCAGGCTCGGCGCAATCCGGCGCATCGCAAAGCCGCCCAGGGGGCGCTGCATCATCCGGGGCATAAGCCTTCTTTCGTTTGCGCGCGAACATCAGCCGGTTATGGGGGCGGGCGCGCCGCCCCGCAAGGCAGAACGGGGCTTGGCAAAAAAGTCACAAGCGCCGAAAAACGCTTCATGACCCAACGCGCGGACCGTATGCGGCAAACCCTGGAAGCGCGCTTCCAGCCTGCCCTGCTTGAAATCACTGATGACAGCGCCAGCCATGCCGGCCATGCCGGCGCCAGCCCAGGGGGTGAGACGCATTATTCGGTGCATATGGTCTCGGCGGGGTTTGTGGGGCATTCGCGCGTGGCGCGGTCCCGCGCGGTGCATGAGGCCTTGGCAGGCGAATTCGCCACTGGGTTGCATGCGCTGGCGCTCCGGCTGCAAAGCCCCGAAGAAGCCGCTTAGTAGGAAAAGGGCACGCTCAGCCGGGCGCCCGGCATGGGCTTTTGCAGCAGCCGATCTTCCTGCGCCTGCATGGCGAAGCCTGAACCGCCGAGATGCGGTTGGGTGGGGGCTGGGTCTATGACCGCGGGGCTTAGGCTGGCGCGCGGCGCGTCATTCCGGTTGCGCGGGGCTTCAATATCGCGATTTGGGATCGGTGCGGGTTGGCCGGGCGGTTCTGGCGCGGTGACCGTTTTTTCAGCCTGACGCTGGCGGCGGCGCTGTTCGGGCGCGCGGCGCTGTGCCTGCGTGGTTGGTGCCGCGTTCTGCGCCAGGGCAGATCCCACGCCAAGGCTTGCCAGCAGGCCCGCGATCATGGCGCGACGGCCAAGCATCAGCCGTCTACCGGCAGGCGATGAACGCCGCGCCGGTCTTCTGCCGGGTTCAGGGCGGCGGCGGGTAGCGGACCGTGTGCCGCGTCTCGCCAGGCTTTGAGCGCCCAATGGACCGAGGGAAAGGCCAGTTCATCCCAAGGAATTTCGGACCAATGAAAGGAAGCGACTTCCAGGCTTTCTGGCCCCGCGGCGAAGCCGGGTTCGGCGAAGCGGGCGCGGAAGATCACCTGCACCTGACCAATACGCGCAATGGAATAGACCGCCAGCACGCCATCTAGCGTGATGCGCACGCGGGCTTCTTCCCAGGCTTCGCGTTGCGCGCCTTCCCCCGCCGTTTCGCCCAATTCCATATAGCCGGCGGGGATAGTCCAGAAGCCGGCGCGTGGTTCGATGGCGCGACGACAGAGCAGGATGTGATCACCCTCCGCGATCACGCTGCCCACCACGATCTTCGGGTTTTCATAGGCGATATGCCCGCAATCGGGGCACATGAGGCGTTCTCGGTCGTCGCCTTCGGGCATTTGGCGGATGAAGCGGGACATTTTTCACACAGCCTGACTCACCAAGGGTTCGCATAGACTATTTACGTCAGGATTGCGACCTGACCGAGACATTTCGGGGCCGCCTGATGCCGCGATCCACCCAACCGCAGGACGGCTTGGACGGCGCGGTTCAACTACAAATAGGCACCTGACCGCCG
>Ga0194115_10005408_pt1 | contig 13296 bp, 3 predicted proteins | sample TA2MahsurfametaG_3_FD_148656 | JGI IMG/M metagenome (GOLD analysis project Ga0194115, IMG submission 148656) | Freshwater microbial communities from Lake Tanganyika, Tanzania - TA2015002 Mahale S4 surface | ecosystem: Environmental > Aquatic > Freshwater > Lake | place: Tanzania: Lake Tanganyika...
CCAACCCCAACCCCTCATCTTATTTTAAAATATGAATAGAAATTAGTGTGAATGAATATATAATATCAATTTATTCCTTTTTATTAACACTTTTTCTGGTATCTCTTACATTTCAAGTCTGAGTTCGTCAGTTATGAGTTCAAAGTATGGATTTTTTTGTCTTTCAATTAAACTTATGCCTCCAACTACTGTATTCTTATTTGATATTATTTCATTTGAGATCTAATCTACAAGTTATTTTTATCAACTTATTGATTTTATTTACCTCTTTAAGACACATCGCCTATGCAATTAAGATCCTTTCTTTTTAATTAATCCGATATTTGAATAGCTTTCAGCATGTTATTTTACTTTTTTAGTCTCTTATTTTCATTCAAAAGACGATAAAATGAATTGTCATGATCAGTTATAGAATTTTAGTAATACTAAATTATCCTCAAAACTTCTTATTTGATTTTTGTGGGGTACTTCTATGCAACTTTGGCAGCCAATGAAGGTAACTTAGGTTTGCTAGACAAAATATTGAAGGTAAATTACTATCCTGATTATACAAAGCCATAAGAATTTGAATGAGATGCGTCACTTTCTGAATTAACTTATGTAGATTAATCATAATTTTTGAGGGTTACTGATTTATTAACAGACATTGATATTTTATTAATAAAAAATGGGATGATTAATTGATTTTGGATTAATTGCAAAAAGTAAGAGATGAAATTTTATTGATAGAATGGATTAATGATGAGTATGCAAATCAGTAAAGAGGAACGTACATTTTGGCAAAGCAAGTAGCATTTACTTTATCCCAGTTTGACTGTCCGACCTCCAGCAAAGTTGTATTGAAAACGAAAAGGAGCAGTAAAGCCATTACTAAATAAATGAAAACTTACGGATCCAAACAAATGTGGTTGATTTTGAATGTCTTTTGGAGTTGAGGTAGATAAGAACTCCACACAAGGAGATGTACAAGAGGAAGGCTATCGATTGTTAGGCGTAAGGCGTATACATGACGCTCATGCCAGCCGCAACTGCGAAATGACCGTAGACTAAAGGAAAATAATTTTGTATCTCCTAAAGATTCACGTTCTATTTTATATACTGCACTCCTTTTACTGTTTTTTTATTGTCTTACCAGTTTAAATTACCAGTTTTCAATTTAACTGACGACATATTTGGCATTTCTTCCAACTTTATGGACACCTCCTTGTTCTAAGCACTATCATTTTATGACTAGTTCTAGCTTCCCTCCTTTTGTTCAGCTTGCTCTTAATTGATATATTTTTACCTGAGATTTACTATTCTTCCGATATTGGCGGTGGTCCAAAAAATTTATAGTAGACATGATAACCGACGTATAACAGTGAAAAAAGAACTAAAAGGAACCCTTGGAATTTTCGATGCAAATTGATAGTTGGGTCGTTGGGCAAAAAGGGGGCACAGAAGTTCATATTCCAAACCATTTCTATTTCTAAGATAATATTTAATTATCGAAGAATTCGATTTAGAAAATCGATATCAAAGAAAAATACAAATTTTAAAATACTCACTACTACATTTAAATTTTCTTATTTGTCACATAGTTCAATTTTTTACTTATAAATCCTTTATCCAATCAAGTTTAAAGGATTTCCATAATCTATAAGAAATAAATGAATATTTATGATTGTGCTTATATTTGATAAATAACAAATAAGTATTGAAAAATTGTATGACTATAATTATACCCAAAGTAAGAAACGAATCTAAATTCAATGCAAACAGTTTGAAAATATTAAATCTATAAAAGCAATATAATAGTAAAAATGGCGGCTTTACTTTTAAGGAATATTGCGAATTCAGCTTATTATTCCTTGATGCTCCTGATACGAACTTTCTGAAGACGAACAATCATATTAAAATGCTTGTTATGAATCATAAAAAGATTATTTATTAAAATGCTTACCTCACAGCCAAATAAATAAATGAGACGAGATAAACGGGTGATCAAATAATTAAAATGATTCAGTACGAATGGTAGGTTATCATCAAAAAGATCTAAGGAAAATCAAATAAAAATCAAAGCAATTATGAAGATGTCATGTAAATAAATTCAGATGAAAATATAAATTTGCATTTCGCACGTCTTGAAGAAATGTTGACATAATTGAGATAGAAAAAATTTAGGTGGCATTTATTCACGAAGGAATATGAGTTCATTAGACGAATCTAAGAGACTTAAATCAAGTAATAAATTACGTTTACTAAACTTTTACAAACAATTATTGAAAATCAATCGAAAAAGATTTAAAACAACAGAAAAAACTATAGAAATCCACAGAAATAAAGCAAATAGATATATCAAGAGTAAAAACTATAAATCAGTCAGGTTATAAAGGCTGGGGAATACTTTAAGAAAAAGTATGAAACTAGACAATAAAAAAATGAATAAAAAATATAAAAGACTCCTTTTGACGAGATTGAGGAGAGAAGGAAGTTTAATTTGGCAGCTCTGCGGTATCACTACGCTTACTTCAAAAATGATTGATGAATCTATATTCGAATAAATATTCTAGAATTTTCATACGTAAATAATATTTATCAATATTAGATATGCAATTGAAGATGCATTTAAAGCAGCTAGTCCTAGTTATGCTAGTCTTTGCTACTGGCTACATACTTCTGGATAAATATTTAGCGACCTAAAAGAACTCTATATTCGGCATGAATAATAAAATTTCTTCATTAATCTAGTAACTTATCCAAACAAAATTTTTTCGCATAATTCGACTTAATCTCAATCAAGAGTGTCAGCTTGGCATTTTGAAGAAATTATGCAAATCTAAAAGTTGTTCAGTCTGTAGGTGTGATTTGAACGATATTCCTTAGATTTGGACGAACACTGATCGAGTGAAGATGCATTCGAAAGGACAAGATTTATGGGGCAATTAGAGAAACAAAGCTATCAAAGAGTGGGTTTGGCACGTTTAAGATGAAACAAATGATATGGGTTAATACTTTGATATTTACACGAACATATAATCTTACTCAGGCTATAATGGTTCATACATTTGGTAATTGATATACAAATAAAACTGTTTTCAAGATTCTCATAAAAGCATAGACACCATTTGCGAAGAAGAAAGAATTTTGTACAGACTAATCAGCGGACTTCATACAAGTATATCCACTCATTTATCAAAATTCTACAAACATACATAATCTAATACTATGTGGGCAGACCTGAAAATATAAAAGTAAACCAAATTTCATTTTAATCATTCGTAGTACAAAAGAAGAGTCCTCGATTATCCTGAACGGATAGAAAATCTTCATTTTTTATACAAAATTTTGGCTAAGTCTATAAAAAACATCAGCCCTTACCTGAAAAGCAATCTTTCTATAGAGTCAGGCAATATAACTTAGGATCTTAAAGCTCAAAAATTGTTGCTGACTATTATAAAAATGCTGTAAAGTTATGATTTGACGTCATCCTAGAAAGACAGCTTGAAATTTTTTACGGCAGGAAATCCAAAAGTGAGATAGTATCAAAAGTACATTCACAACATATCTGAGATTTTAAACTGTGTTTAATGTTAGAAGTGTAAGCTATTTGGTAAGATGCAGACTTATGGACTTGGGACTGCCTTGAAGATACTTCTTGGCTACCCGTCTCCCTACAAAAGAAATGAAATCGTGGCCTTATTTAATTTTTTCAATAAGATATCGATGTCTATAGATACGTATTACAAATAGGGATCAAAAGAATCTCATAAATAATTTATATCAAAGGAATAAATTCTTCAATTATACATTTTGATATCTTCGGTGGCTATTTTAAAACTTTTATTTCACGTAAAGACGCCAGACTAAAGCTATGAGACTAAAAATAAAAATGATTGATAATACTATATTTTGATTTTAATGATAAGACTGTATTAAAATATCAAGAGGGTATTTTTCTGAAATCAGAAAGGGTATAGTGATAATTCTGCATAGTTTTGAATATCTTTCGTATCGTGTAGCAGACTAATATTATGAAATAACCTAATAAAAGCGGCCAAAAAGCATCTATTTCATGCAAAATTTTGATTGAATTGCATATCAGGCCTAACACAAAAGCAAAAGTAACTCTTTACCAGATTTATAGCTATCCCAAAGATCTCACCAAAGGTTTGTCTGAAGAATGCTACAACCCTATAACCTATTGTTCCTCAACAGTCTGTACTTTTTTGTATATTTCTTCGTTTTCTTCCATGAAACTGTAGAGTCCTTCATAGTACTACTAGTTCTAAAATGAATTTCCATCGATTCCTTGGGGCGTGAGATAATCGACGAGCAGCTGGAGGATGTAGACTGCTATTATGAAAGTTACAAGATCATAAGAAAATGTTTGAATGATTTAAAAATAAGCTACAATTAGAAGGATAGTTATTGACCATCTTATTTTGAGATAGAGAACCAGTTTGTTTATAAAAGCGTAGTACATTTTTCTGAGTCTGCTTACACCCTAGCTCACCAGCATTTTACGAATTTTTATTATAAATTTAATAAGAAAAACTTTCGTTTGAATTTATTTGCATAGATTATCCTTCAAGAACAAATCGAAATTAAAATCATTCAGACACTATTGATCGAATTTGCTGGAGTAAATCTGCAGCAGACTGATTTACGTCTTTTTCTTCGAAAAAAGGCATCACAAATATGATTCTTTTTACATTTTAGCTAACTTTTATATTGCTATCAAAAAGTCTACGTGCGTAATTGTTTGAATTATTTCCCCACTAGAATGATGGTTTATCCTTTTCAGGCGTGTTGAATGACAACCTTCTTACGATTCCTTGGTCATTGTCAAGTAAATCGTCAACATTAGTGTTGCTCATTCTCAATTTCCTCTTTATAGTCGAGTTCCAATGATTCTTAATGGCGTTGTCTGTTCTCCCTGGCAGCCACTTGGCTATCAGCGCCCACTTATTTCCGACCCTAAATTAGCAAAAAATAACTTTTTGTGTGCTTCAATAATGGCCAGATCTTATTACTCAGTCCATCTCTACTTTTTGATGTCTGGATTCAGATGGTTATGCCATCTTTATCTGCATTGCTTTCCGATTCGTCCAGGCAAGTGTTTAGCTATAAAGCTCCAGTTTTTAGGACCGTGTGATAAAACTAGTTTCATAACTAGTTAATCTTATTCTTTCGTCTAAATAAAAAATATTATACCCATGGTCCTTTTATCAACTTAGGATTCAAAACTTTTTGCCACCGATGCAGGCATTGAACGTCAGTTCTATCTTCAAAAAAGCCCGCTATGCGCTTCCAGTTTTTTGCTCCGTATTCGTCAACGAGTTGCTTGAGTTTTTCATCCTACTCTTAGGTCCACCATCTTTTTTTTATCATTTTATCAGAGCCGTTCTATTACAGTTTCATTTTGATGCCAGAAATCTATCCAATCATCTGATTTAACATATTTTTAGGGGTGTTTTAGGACTATTCCTAGTTAGATCGGTCGCTGTTTTATTATTTCAAGTAAGAAATGACAGTCTTTTTGTAAGCTTAAGGCAGTGTCTTAAGATTTTTGGCGGTGTCAATTATCTTATCGTAGTCGATGGGATATTTGTTGCTGAGCTAGAAATAAAATTTGCCAATGGTATTGTTGGCTGCCATTTCAGTTAACTATTTTTCGGAAGGATAGGTCTTGTGCCTGATGACTGAGGGCTGTTGTATAATCATAGATAAGTAATTGGATTCTTTAATAATAAATAATGCTTATACACCATAATAACAGCTATTTAATTTATATTTCAACTCAATCTACTCAAAATCATCATTCAAATATATTTTCGAACCTTTCCATAAATCATCAGATTATACTTATTTTTTAATGATTGATTTTTAATAACTATTTATTTGTATATGAATTCAGTTATCTCTATTTAGGAAAGAGCTTAGCAATTCTAATAACCGCCTCCGAATTATAGCCTTAAGGAGCACTCTGTAAATGGGTTCACGCAAAAACCATCAGCCGCACAAATAGTATCTTACATAGTAATAGCCTTGTCGATTTCCATATACTTTTCATCAACCATAGTCATCGAGAATCATCCGATCCTGCTTGGTCTCTACATATTTTTTGGCATAATAATGATAATTTCAAGTGCAATCGCTTCGATCAAGGACCCGACAGACCGGGTAGTATATTATTACAAATGGTCTAGATTCGACAAAAAGATAAATTTTGCACCAGATTACAAGAAAGTGTTGTTTTGTGAATACTGCGACAGTTACTGCTACATAAATAGCAAGCATTGTCGTACCTGTAATAGGTGTGTCAATAATTTTGATCACCACTGCATGTGGTTTAATAACTGTGTTGGCCAAAGAAATTACAAGTATTTTTTCATCAGCATCATTTCTACTTTTCTATACGGGACTACCATCATCGTCCATGTCGTTCTGGCCAGTTTCAGTGTAGATTTCAGCAACAAATAAAATCTAATCCGAATAATCTTATCCTGGTTTATAGGATTTGTTATGGCTGTATTCGTATTTCTGATTCTTAATCTGATCATACTGCACATTTACCTCAACTATACCAATCAGACTACCTATTAATTTTTACAAAAAAAGAAAAGGGAATAGAAAAATTAAGAGCAGATAAAGAAAAGTCAACATAACAGTGATTTCAATAAAAGAAACAGCGAAAATATAAAGATTGTGGAATCGGATATATCGATAGCTAACACACAGTCTATTAGAGTGTAGAACTAGGAATCTAAGTCTAAAAATTTAGTAAAGTAGTCCAATATTTTCAGTAGCAACCCTTCCAATAAAATTAGAAATTAAGATGACTATCTGGAATAGCAACTGTCCAAACATTCAATGAAGTAAAAATCAGCTAGATAGTAAAGTGACAAGAACAAACAAAATGATGGCGATGCGACAATAAATAATTAATAAAGAAACAATTCCGAAGAGGGCTAAAGATTGCCTCAATTTTTGACCAAAAACAAAAGCTTGAAGCTTCTGTTATCAGGGTCGAAGGCTTCGAATCCTTCCAAACGAAAAATATAAGCACATGATTTGGAGCGATTCGAAGGATGATATTTATTCAAGTTTTTTTTCCAATCAATACTATAAGATACAAGTAATATTTTAGATTTTTTTAAATTATAAAGATAATAATATTTGTTGAGCAATCTAAGAATGGGGGTTTATTTGTCATAGCCAATCACTTAAGTTAAGTCGAAACAAGGTCAAGGGGAAGGTTTCGAGTACTGTATGTCAGAGATGCAGGGTAACATGTTTTTAATAAAGGGTGGCGAAAAAATATGTAGGACGCATCGATTTATTAGCCAAAAATTTAAGGAGGAAACTCTTTATTTGCAGTTTTCGATGGACATGGAGGTTGTTTTCTAATAATTTAGGGCCTTAGGTTAGTAAATTTGTAGAGGAAAATTACAAAAACATTTTGGTAAATTTAGAATTGTACAAAAAAGGATAGTATTAAAAAGCTTTAGTTGAATCTTTCAAACTGATTGACGAGCTGATTTTCAGCGAAGAGGGATAAAAAAGACTAAGATAATTAAGAGGAGCAGTACCAGGAGCGAATAGTCATGAAAAAGTATCAGCCCACACTGGATGTACTGCTAATGTCGTTTTGATCACAAAAGATCATTACATTGTAGCTAATGCTGGAGACTCTCGAAGCGTATTATGCAGAAGCTCCAAAAAAGTTGACTTGTCATTTGATCATAAGCCTGAAAATTAAATAGAAATCAAAAGAATTGAGAAAGCTGGAGGCACAGTGTCGATGGGACGAGTAAATGGCGGCCTGAATTTAAGTAGATCTTTAGGAGACTTCGACTACAAAGCAAATGCTACAATTGAGTGGCATGAGCACATGATAACTTCATGTCCTGATGTTAAGAAGGAGCCAAGAAATTTCAAAGAAGACGAGTTTATCATTATAGGTTGTGACGGAATATGGTAGAAATATGTAGAAGATAGTCAAGGATTGATAGATCTCATTTCTGGCAAGATCAAATAGAAAAAATCTGATAACATCATACTTCAAGAAATGCTCCATTTTTTGCTTGCCACTGATACCAAGCAAGGCTAGGGTTGCGATAATATGACCTCCATTCTGATAAGATTCAAAAATAACTGATCTCATCTCACAAAATATCATTTAAATACTAAGCAATAAAAATATGTTTAAAAGCCATTTTTCATAGTATAAGTATGTGTTAGCAATTGTATCTTTCATAAGAATTTCGATAAACCATTCATAATAGAGATACATAGAATCATTTCATGCTGTCTCATATTTTGGGCTAAATTCCTAAATTAGATGAATTAATGGTTTTATAGCCAATGTAGAGTGCTACAGGTATGAAAAAATAATACACTCCTTTCTTGAACACAGACAAGCTTGTTCCGCTGATTTTCTAAATGTCTTTGATAGTCTTCTTCATTATATTTAATTACGGCAAATCAAATAAAATTAATTATAGCTCAATATATCAAAATTCATTCCCTATAAATTTACAAAATTAATCTCTTTTTAAAAGGAATTTTCATATATTTTTAATTTGTTATTTAGATGGTTAGAATAAGCCAAAATATCATAAAAAAGTTAACTATGGCCATTACTCATAGAATATCTTATTTGGACGAAGAACTAAAGAAATTGTTTTTATTGATGAAGTTAATTCTCAAAAGATTATCCATCAGATTGAAAAGTTGCTTGTAACCCATTTTGTTTAACTACCTGCCTACTTTATAATATTTCATCAAAGGAAAAGACAGAAGACAAGATTTATTTACAACTCTAGCCTCGTGCTTGTAAAAATATTGCTTTTAACCTAATCTAAGCCGTTGCATATAAGTTTATTTGTTCTAAAAGAGGGCCTATTCACCTAAAGTCTAACCGTTCAATATCATTTTTTTATTGGTTTTATTTTTGTCTGTCAGAACTATTTTCCCGTAGATTAAGATAAATATATTATCAAAAGTTTACCCTTAGCTGTAGAGCTTTTTGTCGGCCTCTTGTATGCTTAAAGTGCCGATATTCAGTAATATGCAGCCTCCCAGTTGGTTTATCTTTCTAAAGAATGGATTCACCATTTTAATTTGTTCGTAACTGTTGATATAAAATTATATTGGAGGCTTAGAATCTTTGGATGTCTTCCTAATATTTTTTATAATAGTCTTAGCATCTTAAATAGTCCTTTTATGTTAAATTTCATGTCTTTTACTATCGTTTTTTTATAAATCTAAGTCTTCATTTTATGTTTTTAGTCTCTTCCTCGATAAATTATTCAGCTTGTAATTAGATAAACTATTCATTCTTATTTTTTTTAATTCCATCTAGATATATCGGCATTATCTTTAGCTCTATATTTTAGGCTTCTTCTTCAGTTATGTCTTAGGTCTTTTTTCATTATCCACTAATTTCCTTTTTGATATTCTGATTTTTTTGATAGGCTTCTCATGTTTTTCAAGATCTTTGAACAACTATTGCCATAGAGAATTTTGTATTTACCTTATGTTATTTTATTTCTGGCGTTCTGTAATTGTTGGCAAATTTATTAAGAGGTAATTACTATTTTTTGTTTTTGAATCTTTTTATATTTGCCTTTCTAAGGCTGATATATATATCTATTAGTCTTCTTAATTGCTGTCTTGTCTGTCATTATTTGTTACATTTGAACGGCTTTTTTGACTTTAAATTTTGTGATTTTCATTTTTTGCCAAAGATTGAGAAAAGTTCAAAGAATCAATTTTTAACATAGGCTATTCATTGAATTATTCGTAATTTTTATTAATTGATGAGTTATTACCAGATTGCTTGGCAACATCTTAATCGTAAGCATTATTATTTTATGAAATACTTCTATTGTGATCTGTTTGAAACTGAAAATTCTTTTATGAAGTTTTGAGTGTTTATATTTTGATGATGCGACTGGAATTGTTGTTGAGACTGAAATGATGCTAAGAGGCTGGTTAATCTTTCAATATTGGCAATTTGTATCTTTGAATCTTTTTCTATAACTATTTAGATCGATTATTATTGATCACTAAAGGCATTTTATATCGAGACATTCTTTATTGTATGTTTATAATATTTATAATGAAAAATATAGGCATTGAGATTCTAAAGATAATTTTATTGATCCCCAATCATTTGATTATTTGATTTATTGGATAAAGTGTCTAATGTTAATTAGAAGAAAAAACGATGCATTATCTGCTTTCGAAAGTACATGAAAAAACTATATATAGAACTTTGTTAATATTTCTCTATTGAATACTCTTATAAATCTATAACTCTTTTTCTCTACTGAATTTATTATTTATTCATTGAACTCTTGTGATTTAAATTATGTTTTGTCAGCCTATTATAATACAATTTCTATTTCTTCTATAACAAAAGATGAAAAAAGATATCTAACTGTACTAAAACTATCATAGAAGCAAAGCATACGAGCGCTAACAAGGTAACAACTATCTATTTATAGACTAAAACCATAAATATTTCAAAGAATATATAAAAATATGTAAGATTACCTAACTGCTCAATAGTGACATCAACTAAACCCGATAAAAATAATTTATGGTCAAATAAAAGATACAAACCTTATCAGTATTTTGATAGTTTATTTAGAACAAGTTGCAGGATATCAGAGACCCTTTCAGGAAATAGAAAAAGCAAGGGAAAAAGACTTACAGGAGAGCTTCAAGTGAGATCTAAAAATAGCATGTTTGCGAGGTGTAAGGGTGTGAGAAAAAATATGCTTCTTACCTGTCGTTGCGGATCCACCAAAAGTTGAAACATGCTGACTATTTACAAAATCAAGTTATTGATAATAATGATGATGATTTAAATGTTGATTTTTGATATATTAGACACTATAGTTTATTTATAAAGATATAGACTGACCCATGAGCAGCGATTAAGTTGTAAGGAATTCATTATTAAGGTCGTAGTTCCCAAGAAGAAGAACAACAAACTGAATTTAGATAGTTAGGAGTAGGCGAGGCTAGAAGCTGAAGAACGATAGCGAGAAGAATATGCCCGACAGAAAAAATAAGAAAAAAGGAAAAGAAAGTAGGAATAAGCTAGAAGAGAAGCATAAGAATAAAAAAAGAGATTATAATAAAAGCAAAAATACTAAAATCCAGAAACCATGCTTCTCGAAGATTCCAATTCAAATGACGCATTCGAACGGGTCGAGAAAAAAATAAGAAAGAGTTACCCCTAATTTAAGCAAAAGTAGGAGCCAGCTAAGAGAAAGCACGTTTCTTAAAGCGAATCTTCTTCATAATAATCAGATTAGTAGTCAGACGAATAAGAGTCATAATCAGTTCCAAGAAAGAAAAAAAATGTGGAGAAAAAAGTCAAGAAGTAAAGAGTATAAAAGAAAGTTTAAAAGAAAGTCTAGAAGAAAGTTTAAAAGAAAAAGGAGGATGGTGAAAGATAAGTGCGCCAGATTAAGAGCAAACTGTAAAAAGTGAAAATTTAAGAGGATGATCCTAAATAAAAACTCATCAAGTAGGTCGCTATAAGGTGGTGGTACTGCATACCCTAATGGCCTCCAAAGAATTATTCATATGAAGAATAGTTAAAAAAATTAGGGTATAGACTAGTTGAAGCCTCTCAATTTCGAATGGAGTAAAACTTCGTAAATGGGCTTTATAAAGTTCAAGCAGTCGAAGGATTTACAGGTGTCTACCGATCCAAATTGGTATATAATTTAATATTCTAGAAAATAGTTGACGTTCGTCCCAACAAATAAAATGCGCCAAGTCTGAGGTTTTTGAGAAGCAAAAGCCATGAATAATTATTGAGATTATTGAGAACGGCCTTGAAATAGCAGCACAGAGAGTTATCTTAGAAGAAATATCAATTAAGTGAATAGGTAGAACTGTTGTCATAAATTGAAAGAAGATTAAATGAGCTTAGATGATTTTTATATCAAATAAAAATTTAAATTCATTCATTAAGAAATTTAAATCTAATGACAAAGTATATACATAGATCAATATGCTTAAATTTTTATTGTTTGCTCATTTTAACATAAAACATTTATATAATATTTCATCAAATCTTTGTTGTCCTTTTTACATTTCTAAATCTCTGATTAAACAAATATATTATACTATCTCATCATATTCTGCACACTGTTTTTATCCTAAATTCGGGCCAAGGTCTCACTGATCTAGTCAATCACAAGCTGAATGTATTTTATTTGATTTTCGTATGATAATAAAACTTTTTATACTACATTTATCCTCTTTTTTATTATCTACTTCTATCTCATATATTCTTACTGCAGCTTCAATAAATTATTCAAGTACTCTGTCAGTTTTTAATTTGTTTGTGTCAGCTTAGAAAGTTAAATGGATAGGGTTTATTTGCTTTTCTATAATTATTACCAAGAAATCTTTTTGTTGCCACTGAAAATTGAGTACTTTTACCAGAAAAAATTGCCCACTTTTTTACTCAAAGAACTGCTTTATTCCTTATAATAAATAGGATTTTTGTATAGCCCAAAGTTTTTGTGAAAAAATATGAAAATTGAATACATGTAGCTTTTATCTAAAAGTTTGAGATGGTTCAAAATGACAGAACAGATAAGTTTAAGAGCCCTTTCAATTATTTTGGTCTTTAATTTTTTCTAAAATTAAGTTCTTTAAGCTTGCTGTCCTGAGGATATTTTTTAATATATCAAATTGAGATAATTTTGATAGGCTATTTTAGGTACGAGAAAGGTTTTATTATTGTTGATGAATGTTTAAATGAGCCAGCTGAGATCATCTTATGTTCTCACAATAGTGGATGTTTAATCAACACCACCTTATATTTAGCACTTACATTAAATATTTATTTTGGATGTTTATAGTGTCACATTGATTATTTTTATTGATTTAATAGGTTTGTAAGGCAGCTAATTATTTATTTCCACAAAATCCTATATTTATGACATGTTATTATAATATTATACTTGGCGGTGATAAATAAAAATCACTTCGATTCAGAGTCCATTCTATAAAGTTTTATATCTAAGTTCTGTTCTTATACAAATAAAGATTTTTGTAAAATAATCTATTAAGGTAACTTTTTTAAATACAATTTTTAAATTCTAATAATTTACTATACTATAAATTTTAATATTAAATTAATGGACTAAGAGCTTAAAAGAATCAAATAAAGAGACTTTTCGAAAATCGACTAAACATTATTCGATAACGTTTCGAGAACTGATAATCTAAATTTCACATTGACTCATTTGTCTGAATTCCAAAAGTTTCTGATGG
>Ga0194115_10005409_pt1 | contig 13294 bp, 5 predicted proteins | sample TA2MahsurfametaG_3_FD_148656 | JGI IMG/M metagenome (GOLD analysis project Ga0194115, IMG submission 148656) | Freshwater microbial communities from Lake Tanganyika, Tanzania - TA2015002 Mahale S4 surface | ecosystem: Environmental > Aquatic > Freshwater > Lake | place: Tanzania: Lake Tanganyika...
GATTCCTGTCCCGCTTGTTAATCGAGATACGTCAAAAGAAGTGCTACCATATTCGGAAATGGCAATCGGTAATCGACCATTCCCCCGCACACGGAAGATATCACCGGCATGGCCCTTAGCAGTCGTCGTCGACGCGAGATTGGGCGACACACCCAGCTCCCGTCCTTGACGAATCGCATCCTGAAGACTCTGCTCGCCCTCTTCCTGTTGCTTTCGTGTGACATCTGCTTTTGTCTTCGTGTTTCGGAGCTCTGTAACCATCCGTTCCACCTTAAGCTCTGCTTTACGGAGTTCTGTTTTCAGTCCCTCCAGCTCGGCATCACGTTGGATTTTAAGAACAGCAGCTTTGACCTTGTTCGGAGATTCATCAGGACTGGTCGATTCCGTAGCACCCTCTACCTCCTTCTTCTTGATGGCTTGATTATACTGCTCCATGAGTTTTTTGTGCTGGAGACGCAGAACTCTGTGTTCCTTCTCCCGAGCTTCGTATCGAATCTTCGCCGTGTTCGCGGCTAGCTTAATTTTTTGTGTTTCTCCCTTTAGCTGTAGGATTGCCGACTGAGCTTCATCAATATTCTGAGGATGGTCTTTTTTCCACTTCCCAGAACAGGATGTAGGCGACCGAGAAAGCTCGGATTTGGCTAGGAGGTCGTAGTGGACAATTGTTAGTAGACGCTGGTGTTCCAGGAATCCAGGATCGACTACTACCGTCGGGGGGGACACCGCATCGCTACTTGGACTGGTGACAAATTCAGTTGGAATTTTCTTTTCCCCGTCTGGGATTTTCTTTTCTCCGCCGGGAGCAAATCTTGATTTGACCTTCGAAAGAACTAGTTCCCGAACTGATCTGTTCTTCATTTCATGATTGATAAAATGGGGCAAAAGAAAATCAAACGACATGGCTTTATATGGCTCATCATGCAAGTAGATTTTCCCTCGTAGAGCTCTTCGAACAGCCATCATCTTGACTTGATGTATCAGGCGATGACACCAAATTGGTTGTGGTAGGTCCAGCCGACGAGCTGATTTTCCGGACTGGGCGTAATTTCGCAAGATCGATCCGTAGTCTTGATAGAATTTGTGGGCATCTCCCTCAACCGACAATTTTGAAGGATATTTGACCGGATCAGTCCCCAATAGTTCTTGCTCCAATCGTTTGATCTTTTCATGAGCAGCCAGATTTTCTTCCTCCCGCTCCCCGGCAGTATTTCCAATCGAATCATCATGGGATGACTCGTCAATGGAAACACCAACTTGGTACAGTTGATGCGCCAGCGAGGTGATCTTCGTCATCGCCATCTGATACGATGCCTGTAGCTGCATTAGTCGAGTTGAACCGTCATTTTCCGATCGTTGTAGCCGTTCTTCCATATCGCAACAAATATCTCGAAGTTCCTTGATTGTTGCTGTGTTTTCGATGTTTCTTTGTTTCGCCTTGTCAAGTTCGATCACAAGTTGACCCTGTTTTGCGAGGACGATTTCATTTTCGCGACGCAACTTCTGCTGTTGCAGAACAGCTTCTTGCATTTCTTCCTTCGAAGTTCCGACCTTGATATTTAACTCTCGGATAAGTTCGGAGTGCCTATGAAGATCTTTCTCCAGCTCAACCCTACCAAGGATATTCGATTCCTGTGTATTTCGGACCTCATCCTCGAGCTCAACAATTGTGTTGAGAGCTTCGTCATACTTTTTCTGCAGATCATCCAAGTCGTCCTCCAGTTTTGTATGGAGCTCCATCAACACGTCCAATTCTTCGTTAAGATCTTCGATTTTTTCCTTTTCTGCTTCGAGTTCGTTCTCGTGCTTCTTCTTCAGATCTTTTTGTAGTTTCTTAAGCGAATCAAGAATATCCTCATACTTCCGTCGTAGATCTTTTTGTTCTTCTTTATGCGAATCCACGACCTCCTCATACTTCTTTTGAAGGTCTTTTTGTTGCCTTTCAAGTGTATCAACGATACTTGCATGTTTCTTCTGAAGATCTTTATGTCGTGCTTCAAGCGAATCAACGATATCCGCATGCGTTTTCTCCAGATCTTTTTGTTGCCTTTCAAGTGAATCGACGGTATCCGCGTGTTGTTTCTTTAGTGCCTCGCATTGTGACTGAAAGGATGCTTCCGTCTTCGAGATTTGTTGTTCCAACTCTTCTAACTGTTTCGCATACTCTGCCTCCGATTGATAATGGTTGCTCTCGAGCGTCCTCATCTGTTCCTTGTGAATTTGGAGTTGTTGCGCATGCTTCTCTGCGACGTCTTCGGCAACATTTAGGGCTTCGTTCAATTCCCGTTGGGCGTCATCACGTTCCAACACGATTTCGTCAAGTTGTCCTTGTAGGTTCTCAATCGTCGTCTCTTGTTCCTGAATCTTTGCCTTGCATTTTCCAAGGTCGGCGCTCATTCGGATGACACGTTCCAAGGATTCTTCGTAATATCCCTTGAGTTGCTGATGATCTGCAATCGGAATGTGCCCGCTCAATGGTGGAGCTTCTAATTCCGAAAAGGATGACACATCGGAAGCCACTGTCTGAATCTGCCCTTCATGAACACGACCTTCCACGTACGTCCCAAATTTATCGTGACCCAGAGCTGAAGTAGCTAGCGAGAGTGGAGAGGTTTCACTCCGAGTATCGACAGGTCTAGGTTGAGAGGCATCGTTCCAAGGCTTAGTCTCCTTGTGTTCTTGACGGCCTACTCGTGCCGATTTTACGGATGGTTCACTATATGACTGTCTTGATTGATCTTCCAATTCTCGAATTCGATCCTTTTGAGAATCATTGTCTTCTCGGAGTGTCCGACATTCTTGGATAAGGTGTTGACGATTTTCTTCCATAGCCTTGATCTTTCGTTTGATATTTTCGAATTGTGATTCATGGTCGCTTCCTTCTCCTGATCCTCCTCCGGATTGTGGTGCCTTCATTTCGAAATCGACTGCGACACAATTCAATGTCCGGATGACATCTCCCATCTGCAACAGAAGTTTTCGATTATTTTGTTGTTCCCTCTTGGCTTTATCCCAGGCCATCGTAGCTTGCTCGACCTTTGTGGACAGTTCTTCATTCATCATCTGTAGGGATTCATTTTCCTCCATAAGACCTAGATTTGTGTGTTCACACTTACTCAAGGCCAATCGGAGCCTATCGACACTAAGAGACATTTCAGCATGTTCTAAGGATTTTTGTAGTAGATTCTCTTCCAAGTCATTTGTTGAATGATCTTCAAGGATCCGGGCTAAGCTAGCTATCCTGGACGACTTTTCCACACATTGATATTCCAAATCTTCAATCCGTTCCAGTTGATGACTATTTTCATCTCTCAGATCATCCAGTTGAATCGTCTGTCGTTCCAGCAAGTACTGCAGGCGTTGATTTTCACGCTGTGTCTCATCGATTCGGGACCGTAACTTTTCTGCCATTCGAGACCATCGCTCTAATGTCTCCGCGGAGAGGTGAGTCGTCGTCTCTTCGTCTTCTTCATTATCCTCATTCCTCTGAGTCGGTCTCATGTCGATGGGAACCTGGGCCTAAATCAACCAAGACTCCCTCCAAAGAACGGGGGGAGAGAACGAGAGATTTGAGCAAGAGACCGCGAGAGACTGAGAAGGAGGAAGCGTTGGTGGGTCGATGGATGACGAACGACCTTCTAAGTGATGAGGGTGACAACATTCTGGTAGGACGCATGATACGACTGGGATGCTTGTCCTCGCTTTTGGTCACGATTGAACCATCACAAGATCCAACTGTCCCTACCAAACCCCGCCCGGCTCGAAAAATCGCCAGTCAACGCTCCAAAGTTAATCAATCGAATCGATAATCGAATCGTTTGACCACATACGACGTCCGACTCGCGACTCGCGACTCACGATTCCCGCTACTCACTCCTATCAACCCATAAATCTGGGTATCCTTTACGATGCCCTTGTGAGTCTCCTTGGATCTAATTTGTGATAGACACTCTCTATGCAGTAGAAGGATGTGCTTGGTAGCCGAGACCTCCCGAAACGCCACAGTCACATTCAGGCCGTGAAAGATATGTAGCTACATACATACGAAGTAAGCTATAGATATGTATATCTATACATAAATATACCAAAGGGAAAAAAATTCGGATCGATGACGCGGCAACAACTTTGCTCACTTCTTTTTTCATAGGATTCCCACATGAGCTGTTGTTTGAACCAACTCGTTGAATCGACGATGATGATCTGTTTTCCATAACACAACAGTTCCAGTGAGCATCTCTCTTCTTCCTCACAGTCTCACCATGAAGACTGTAATTCGATCCATTGGTTGCATGATGTATCATCATCACCACCCTCGTTTCGTTGGGATAACTTCATCCATTGACGGTCGAAAACCGTCCATAATGACGCCTACGATGTTATTTGGTGATTGCTTACGACAACAACAACGTGGGATTACTATTTCGGCCGCTAAGGAACTACTTGGATTTCCTCCTCATCATCGACCAACGATGCGAGAATTACGTTCTGCCTACTTTGAAGCTGCGAAACAGACTCATCCAGATTTAGTTGCGGCAAAGACATCATCCACCACAGAGGTCGGAACGGACCAAAAAAACGATGACAACAACAACGACAACACCAACAACGATAGTATGATGAACACCAAGAAGCAGTATCGTCATAAAGGAATTGATTTCATTCAGGTGACGGTAGCCTATGAACGACTATTAGATTCCAAAGAATTCGACCATGATGAGACATGGAAGATTAGTCAAGAGGAAGAGGATGAATATCGTAGAGCATGTGAGGCAGTTTTAGGGATACCTGCAGAAATAGTGGAAGAATCAAAAAAGAATCCCATGTTCCGGCATTGGTTAGATGGGAATACGGATGGTGCACAACATTGGCGTGCCTTTTTTTCCAATCATGGTGGATTGGCACAAAAATTACATATCCCCATCGCCTACATAGAAAGTCGACATCATCAAGAGGATCTTATGATTCGTTTTGAATCAAGACCCAAACGAAAAAGGCGGTGATATATCGTACTGTGTGTGGGGAAAAAGATTGTCTTCCCCAAATGTGAAATTTCCACCGCTTGGACGTAACTGTATGTTTGCGATCCAGTCTACGTGCTGTGGAAATTGGGAATCGACAGGGGGAAATCTTACCGATGGATACCGGTAGTACTACCTACCAACACAGGACTTTGTCAAGATTGAGAGGAAAGGGATAACTCTTTTACCGTGATGAACAAAATGGGTCGACGGCGAAACGTATACATCCAACTGGACTGAACAGACATAGGTCACCAACGTCAAAGGAAAAGACTGGTTGGATTGCATATTTGTGATTCCACTTCAATCAATCGGAGGCACGATGCACCACCAAAATCCATCCATCGATTCGATAGGCCTCATTTGTGAAATCACGACCATTTTTTGCTAGTATATGTGGACTTAACCATTACCTAGTAGTCTCCATCACAATGGTCTAGAACGGTTTTGTGAGACTACTCAGCTACCATATCTCCACTATCGGTAGAGGAAGTACTAGGGAAACAAAAATCAAGGCGGTCGGTTTTTTTAGGGTAAATTAATAGTTTATCCAAAATATAAAGATTCATTTTTCTACTCCTACTACAACGGGGTAAGTACCTTCCGGAAAGGCTCCAATTTTTTGTCATTGATCAGCTGCCGTGGTAAACGAATGGGCCGTCCATGTTTGGTGAATTCCAATGCTTCATTATATGCATCCGCCAAGGCCATAGCATCTTTATCTCTCTTCTTGTCTTTGGAAGTTTTCCCGATTTTGATTGACATGTTGTAGAGTTGACCAATCAGTCGACCTACATCCTTCACGGTCCGAGCATCGAACATCAACTTTTGTGTATCTTCCAACCAGTGTGGATTAGAGGGAAGGGTCTTAAGGAAACCATCATCGTCAGTGTCCTTATCCGGCATCGCATCGACGTCATTCATGTGAGATAGGAGAATAGGATCCCAGCAAATCAAATAGAGATCACCATCTAAATCTCCACAGGCAATATGTTCCGGCATGGACATTTTCCCCACATTGGGACGGGAAAAGATGATCGATCCGAATTCCAATTTGTCGAGGAATTCCCAATCTGCCTTGGGCATATCAAAAGGTTGGGTAGTGACAGTCGTCAACAATCGACCATGATCATGTCGTAGACAGGGTGAACGAGTGACAAATATCTCGTCAGGTTGTTTCTTCCCCATCCCAGGGATGAAGACATGATCTGGGGGGAGACTACCTGTCGGATCAATCGTCCCGACGACCCAGGCATGATGTCGACGATTGATATTGCGTGATTCAGACTTGTACTGTTTCAGGAGGTCTTCTGGTACGCCGAGACTCGACCACAAATCTAACACCATCGGCCCAAGAGGCTTCTTAATCTTTTCCTCAAAGGACTTACGGGCCTTCAGAGTTCCTTTGAAGGAACGACCAATAAAGTCATTCGCGCTCTGGAAGGAAGGATGAACACCACGGACGACGATAAATGCTGGTTTCCTACAATCTGCAGTCGTCGAGGCTGGTACCTTCTTCATAGAGGGTGGTAGCTGGATTTCAGGACCTGAAGTTATGCGCTTTGCCTGGAGCATCCCCTTAAAGATGCCCATGGAGGGAATAAACAATCGGACCTGAATAGCTGATACCATTTCGGGATGTTTGATACCCCCCTTTCGACAGAGCTTTTCTAAGAAGGTTGATGAAATGAACCCACAACCTACATTTCCTTCCTCTTCGATCTCACCAAAGGTTTCCAAGGGTAGGGGTTGGATGATACAGCCAGGACTTTGGAACAAGGCCAGACGGGCAGCAATCTTTCGTGGATCCAAGACTGAAAAATCACCATAGTTCAATAGATAATCCTGAATGCTAAAGGGAGTCCCATTTTGATTGGGTGATAGTGTGGCATAGACGATGACTGCCTTCTGGGGGACATTACCGACAAAACTCTGACCATCTTGCCTATCTTGTTCAAATCGGACCGACAGTAGTCCACACTCCCGTCCATCGAATACGATGCGGGGTGGATAGGTCGACGAATCGTTGTCGTCGTCGTCGTCGTCGTTATCGTCGTCGTTGATGGCGTTGGGGTCATCAACACGCTTCAACGTAATCTTTTGATGATCCTTCATGAGTTGGACATCGAATGGGACTAATCGTTCGGCGATTGTATATTGAAGGAAATTCCTGCTCGGTTTAGTGACGACACGAATCTTCATCGCCTGCCCGCCCAAGGCAGAAATAAAGAGACAGGGTCCATCGACAGGTCGAGCACTATGGATGGTTTTAATGGCATTCGTTCTGATGGTTTGGGTCCGTAAGGATTGTACCGATTCCTCCTCATCGTCGTCCTTCTTTTTCCTCCCCCGCGGTCGTTCCCCACTTCGATTTCTGGTATCTCGCAACCTTGGAGATCGACGTGGTTGGGGAAGAATATCCTCCCCAGTTGGACCCTTTGTGCGCCTCACCGACGGAGTCACTACCTTTGTTTTCTTCTTCGAGGTGGCATTAGTCATAGTAGACTTACCACCTCCTGAAGAGGAGCTTTTTTTTCGTTTTGCCTTCCGAGGTGGAGCACAGTCCGGTAAGCCCAAACGTCGGAGGACTCGATGCCGGACAACATCTGCTTCGGGCATGGCCGAATCGGTGAGTCCATTATCCACTACCCACCATGGTTCGGGAAACTGGCGTCCTTTCCACTCAACCAGATATTGGTCGTTGTCAGGATTGTAGTCCAGAACTTCCTCAATTGCCCAGTATTTGCCATCCACGGGTCTCACATCGTCATCCCTATCCCAGGGTTTCACTGTAGAGTAACTACAATGGGTGCCATCATCCGTGGCTATGCCTTGACTGTCTTCCTCTTTAGTGGAAAATGAACATTTTGAGGACTCAGAACTATAGTCCTCAGATATGATTCTCTCATCCTCTTGTCGTTCCAGCAAAACATCGTCTTCATTCTCATCATCATCATCTCCTTCTTGATCTTGACTATCGAAACCACTAGGATCATCAAGACTTACAGACAATGATTGGATCGATGCTCCATCGTCTTCTTCCTCCGTGTCATCCACATGGTCTTGATCGTCATCTGAACTTTCCGAACGAAAGAGTCTTCCTATACGACGTCGACTGTGATTATGTTTGGTAGTACTCATGGTAGTCGTTCCTCCACCTTCGTTCGTGGAATAATTGAAACAAGTTAGCAATAGCGATCTCTTGTTGTCGAGGCAAGGATAGCTTCGTTCTCCGTACGTACCTCTGCAGAGCGATCTTTCTTTGACGCAAAACAACAAGATCGCCGAACAGCATCGGATTTTTCTACTCCATTCTGACAACTCTAGATGGAATAGTATAGCCGCGGTAATTTCCACCCTTGTTAAAAACTTAACCCCCAAGAGTTTCTAGCATACCGCCTGTCCATCGTCACGGGGAGGCGGGGACCTAGCGCCATGTCGCTGTCTTGAAAAGAAAGTGAGATTTTCCGGTACAGTACCGACACCAGTTTCCGGTGTCGCTCATTCATGTTCCCGCCCCTTTTAACGGCAGAATCTATTGAGATAACGGCACGCACCGTACTCCCGCCACGGTCGCGAGTTGCGAGTTACCCTTTTCACGTTGCCATTTCGGTAGGATAGTGTCTGTGAGAAAGTGTGATTTGTTTGTCTCTGACTCATGATGATTGGTTTTTATTTCAACCATACACAAAAGAACTATTTTTTATCCCCTACCCTCCCTCTCGAAAAAGGGATTTTCGGTCTTACAGTTAATTCTGCCGAAAAATCGAGGTTGCTTAGACCGCCATTGTGGTTGTTGCTTCTATTCCTATGATACTAGCGTACCCGTACAAGACCTATAGCTAGTGCATCATCTTTTCGCTTCCTAAGTTTTTTATGTTCTGCTATGGCAGATTTTTTGATCAACGACGTGCATTCGTCTTGGCTGATGCTCTCTACAGCCTTCCATGACTCATTCGATCCCTGTGTGATTTCAGATTTTCGGGGGAACCTGCATGTGACACTCGCCGAATAGAAATCGAACGTATCTTTTGGAATCACACCATCGATCGAGGTTCCGCAGTTCGTAGGTTGTTAACTTCTCTACCGGCAAACCTTCGCGGGACAAGTAGTCAACCAAATCCAATCGGTGAGTTCCGTTATTTCTACATGGGAGGACTATTTCGAAGGGACGGTACTTTCCATCTCATCGTTTCTCTCTTTCATATCCCTCAAGGAGGTGGTGGTCAGCACAACTAGCATCGGTAGGGGTATTGTGACGTCAAGAAGGATGACTTTATTTTTTTCCTGCAAGGTTTGTCGACGCAACGATCTTTCCAAACGCGACTTTTCCAAAAAGCAATGGCGCAAATCTCCCAAGGAACGACGATGTTCCTCATGTGTTGAGGCAGTCCATCAGGTTCCGATGTCATCAACTACTGCCGGCGTAGCTGCGTCTGGTAACAAAGCATCAACGATCATCGGCCAAAGGTTTACGACTCCCAACAATATTGGTGCGACGACGATGTCGACATCGAAAACCCAGGATCGCATGACCAAGAGAGATCGATTGGATTCGTTCGGGGCCTTGGCAAATGTCCAAACAGACACCCTCCCCGGGGAATCGTCACCATCGTCTAGTATCGCACAACCCACCCACAAGCGACTCAAATCAAACAGCAACAACGACAAGAATAGTAGAGATCACGAAGAGGAGGAAACCGATCCACTTGTTCCGATCCAAGAATGTGGTGATTCGAATCGGCAACCTGTGGTCGTCCCGATGTCTCCTGAAGCGCGATCGTCTCTTGATTCTATTGGTCGTGAGTCCTCCTTCTCTCCTATCAGTGCCGCCAACACTGCCGCCACCCAGGACGACTGTAATCCAGATGAGGATCGTTACGAGGACGAGGGGTCACAAGAACAAACAGGCACGAAGACCCAACGACGAGTTTTCCCACCCAAGGCAGTGACTGTAGTCCAATCTCCTGATGACGATATGTCGGAAGAGAGTCAGAAGAAGGACCTACAGAACCAAATTCTCAGTCTTCAAAAAGAGAACTCGGAACTTAGGAAAGAGTTGGAAGAAACTAAAGAGAAGGCAGATCAAGCCATGAAAAATGATCAGCGGATGATGATGGACAACCAAGAGTTGAAAGGAACGATTGAACAAAAGCAAACAGAAATCGATCGTCTCCAAGCTCTCGTTAAACAACGAGAGTCAAACATCGATTCTTTGGAAGCAGCATTCGAGAAAAGCAAGGTAGACATGAAAGAAATTCAAGCCAAGAAAAAGTACTATAGAGGTTGGGCTGAAAAACTTGAAACAAAAGTTAAACTCTTGAAAAAAGAAAAGGACAAAAGCAAGCGACCCACTTGACGACGCCAACATCCGGTGAACGAATAACGCCTGTCGATACTATGAAATCAACATACATTGTTTACATCTTAATGACCAAATGTCCCTTTAGTGCAGCAGCTTGAGACGCTGTATGGCCATTGGCATCCTTTAGAGTAGTATCCGCAAGTCGTTCAATCAACACCTTGGCACATTCCAACCTTCCCTCGGATGCTGCCCAATGGAGGGCCGTACAACCATTCTTATCCTGTTGATTGATCTGAGCATTCCGATCCAACAATAGTTCGACACATTTAGGACGGCCATTAAAACTCGCCACATGGAGGGCACGGAATCCATCTCCATTCGTCGCCTCCAAGTCCGCACCCTTTTTCAATAACATATCCACACAGTCAAAATGACCCTGTTCAGCAGCCTTATGAAGAGCAGACCAACCGTCTTCATTCTTCGCATTTACATTCGCACCGTGTTTCAATAGTAGTTTAAGGCATTCACCAAATCCATAATCCGCTGCCAGATGGAGGGGCGTCCAACCATCGGGATGGGCCTGATCGACTTCGGCAACATGTCTTAGGAGGACCTTCATTATGTCTCGATTACCCTCCAATGCAGCAGCGATGAGGGGGGTATATCCCTCATTATCCATCTTGTTCGGATTAGCCTTATTCTTTAGCAACAAACGGACACATTCTTCGCTGTCCTTCTCAGTAGCCTTCTGGAGGGCTGTTGATCCGGTACGATCAACGTCATCGACATTTGCACAAGCTTCAATGAGTACCTTTGCACAATCCTCGAATCCATTCGAACAAGCCACGTGAAGCGCCGTCCAGGGATCACCCTCCTGCTTGAAGACCTTGGCACCCTTTTCGATGAGGATGCTTAGGCAGTCCAGATGTCCATTTTGAGCGGCTAAATGGATAGGACGCCAAAATGCTCCGTTGGCGACATCTAGGTTGGCACCTCTCTCTATCAAAAGTCTAACTATCGAGGCCTTTCCATGAGCACATGCCAGATGAAGCGATGTATATCCCTCATTATCGACTGTATCAACAATGGCTTCATGATCGAGTAAGGTTTGGACGCAATCTTCGAACCCCATTTCTGATGCATAATGAAGGGGTGAGCATCCTCTCCTATCGGTTGTGTTGATACTCTTGGCAACCTTCTCGAGAAGTCGCTGAATACAATGAATATGTCCACATCGAGCTGTCATCCCCCCCACGTCGATTTCGACTTGATGATTCGGCTCTCCAATCATCTCGACGACAACCTCGTCCTCTTCAGGATTCCCTACACAGACCGAAGCCGACGTCACGACTGCCGCATGAGACTGAGGGCTTACAATTGCCGAGGCAGTGACTTCTTCGTTCGAGAGCAACCGCGCATTTACCAATGGAGGAGATCCATCATTCTTCGGTATCCGCTTCTTTTTCCTGCGTCTGGATAGACTGCCTGGTGATTTCTCGCGGATGATTTCCATGCTAGGTCTAGGGGTCCGTCGTCCAGATTCTTCTGTATCTGTGGATTCTTCCTCCACTAGGGATTCCGACAAACTCTCACGTCTGACATCCGTCCTAGTCCTGGATTGTCGCTGAGAACGTTCTGTGAACCGAGATTCTTCTGTAAGCACAGAGACTGAGAAATCCTCCGCATCTATGCGGTCGCATACATCGAATCGCCAGGAGGAATTGACGAAATCTTCATCCTCTCGAATCGCCTGTACTTGATCGATGATGATCGCAAGTTTCTTCATCGTTTCTGCCTGATCGGCACTTGCGCTCATCTCATGTTTCGCCGTTTCTAGTAGTACTGGTTGTAAATCTCGCCAGGCTTGATGAACGACTTCACCGATCATCAGACACAAGTTGTCGTTGAAGTTATTGTACTTTTTCTGCAGTTTCTTCAGCTCATTCTTCTTCGTGGCAAGGTCTTCACTTTGCTCATCAGTACGATATTCTCCCTTTGACTGTTCACTATCAATCGATCGTTGCAACGTATCCACCTTGTCCTGATGACGAGCTAGCTTCGTGCGCATCTTTTGTTCCTTCTTGAGGCAGGCGTCAATCCGACTCGTGACAACTGATTCCCACAGAACCACAACATTCAGCACCATCTCGCCATAATGCGTACGTGATTTCTCAGCTTGTGATGCCAGTGATTGATAAATGCTGAGAAAGGTAGTTGCGGTAGAAGCAGTGTCGGCGATCGTGACACTACTCGGGGACATCGGAGTTCCCATAATCCTAGATAGCGGGGTTTTCAGGGCCAATTCTGCCATGTCGTTTGCAACCGCAACGCTGATAGTGGATAGGGTTGCTATCGCGGCATAGTAAGCCTGCACGTTGACAATGAGCCGACGAAGTCGTTTGCAAAAATCGTCGTACTGGATCAAGAGTTCATTCAAGATTGGGTCGTCTGGGATTTCTGTAGCATAGCCTCCCTCAGACTCTTGAAATGGGACTAGCACCTTCGAGGATTCATCGAGGTTGACTTCGTTCATGACAAAACGACAAGATTTCTCTCACCAAATAGAATGCTAGTTTCCACGGACGTGAGATCGGTGAGGGCATACGTCCCGATCGATCCCGAGGAGTGAGTGGTTGGTAACTGCTAGTGTTGGGAAGGCAAAGGAAACGACAGAGAGAAAGAGTCACGATGGGGGATAGAAAGTTTGGTTTTTCTTGGGCCAGGATTTCGCTCTCGCATGGTCCCGTCGGCAGTCATATATGATATCATACAGTGAAAGGCACGCCTATCGTCTTCTAACAGCCTACAACACTACTCAGTATCAAATTTGCTACCTTGGAAGAAAAAGGAATAGTATGACTCACGATTGTCAAGCCGTATACCTGACAGAGGCTGTCATTACTTGGTGCAAGCACGGGGGGTCTGGTAACAAACAGCCACACACACATATCACGGGATCCCCGCAAAATACAGA
>Ga0194115_10005419_pt1 | contig 13274 bp, 16 predicted proteins | sample TA2MahsurfametaG_3_FD_148656 | JGI IMG/M metagenome (GOLD analysis project Ga0194115, IMG submission 148656) | Freshwater microbial communities from Lake Tanganyika, Tanzania - TA2015002 Mahale S4 surface | ecosystem: Environmental > Aquatic > Freshwater > Lake | place: Tanzania: Lake...
CGCGAGAGTCCGCAGCGTGGCTTCAACAATCGAATAGGTAATTTCCATCAATCGCGCATGACGATTGGCCCAAAATAGTAAAGCGAATCGATTACCGTCACGCGGCGGCTTGGTAGAGGCTTCAAAAGCAAAAGGAACACGCGGCATTATTTGTCCCCAAATATGGCTCAGATCCGTGGGCAGGATATCAAAAGGGCTAATCACTGCTTGGATTACGGGGTATTTAACAATGATTTCAATAGCTTATACATGGATAATCTTGGTTGACAACGGCCCGTTCCATGTTATTATTAATATATGACAGGAGTGACTCACAATGGCTAAGCGCAAGAAAGACATCGCTAAGACACTGCCCTATGATGCCCGCCGCGACGCGCAGGCGCGCGACCGGCTTATACAAGCCCGTGTGAAGATGTTGCTGACCCAGGACTTCTGGGGAAAGCTGGCCACCCGCATGCGATTGATCAACGCCGACGAATGGTGCGGCACTTTGGCCACCGACGGCAAGAACTTCTACTATAACTCTGCGTTCGTGCTCAGCTTGAAGGACATCGATAAAGTCATATTTGGTTTTGCGCATGAGGTCTTGCACATCATCTATGATCATATAGGACGCCAAGCAGGCCGCAATAAGGATTTAAGCAATATCGCACAGGATTACGTGATCAATGCTGATTTGGTGCATCATGGTATAGGCCGTAAGATAGACGAGATCGATATTATCCACGACATGAAGTATTATGGTTGGTCTTACGAGAAGGTCTATGAAGAACTAGCAAAGAACTACAAGAAGATATCTATACAGGAACTCACCGACATGTTGTTGGACGATCATCTAGAAGAAGGTGAAGGTGAGGCACAAGATAAAGACGAGGAACAAGATGGTGATGTCAGCAAGAAACGTCCCAAGCTAACCAAAGAACAGAAAGAACGCATCAAAGATGAGATCCGTGACGCGGTATTGCAGGCAGCTCAGGGCGCCAAAGCTGGTTCGCTTCCCGCTGGCGTCCAGCGTTTGGTGCAGAACCTCACCGCGCCCAAGATGGACTGGCGCAGCCTGATCACCATGAAGGTGCCCAGCCTCGCCAAGAACGACTACAGCTATCAGCGTCCCAACAAGAAGTATCAATACTCGGGCGTGGTCATGCCCGGCCTACAACGCGAAGAAAGCATCGATGTCTGCATCGCGATCGATACCTCAGGTTCCATCAGCCAGACACAGCTGGAAGAGATCCTCAGCGAGGTGGTAGGGCTCATGGACATGTATGCCGAGTTCACGCTACGCATCTGGCAGTTCGACACGCAGGTGTATGGCTATGAGACCTTCAGCAAAGACACAGCCAGCGACCTGCTCCACTATGAGATCAAAGGCGGCGGTGGCACCAGCTTCCAAGCCAACTGGGATTTCATGAAGCAAGAAGGCATCGAACCCAAGCTGTTCATCATGTTCACCGACGGTGAGAGCTATGATGGTTGGGGCGAGCAAGACTACTGCGACACGCTATGGATCATCAATAACAAAACAAACAAAAGCATCGAACCGCCCTATGGCGTGTACGCTTACTATGAGTGATTGATATGATCGCATCCCATCACAATATTATAACTGATCAGACAAGTGTGATATTGCATAGAAGACCACAATACATGTTTAGCTATGGTATGAACACCAGCATCCAAGGCATGCGTGCGCGATGTCCTCTGGCCAGGCGTTTGGGCAAGGCTGTGTTGAATGGATATAGATTTGATTTCCATCATCATGCTGATGTGAGCCCTGACCTTGACAGCGATGTCCATGGTTTGCTCTGGCAGTTGGATGAAGAGTCACTTGGACATATAGACATGGTGGAGGGCTATCCAACATACTATGAACGTGAAGAAGTTTGGGTTGACTGCGATGACGGTAATCAATATCTGGCTTGGGTCTATTACATGGCTACCGAGGGTGATTTTGATATGCCTGATGAAGGTTACTTGAGCGTGGTGCATCAAGGATATGTGGAGAATGGAATTCCTGTCAAACAGCTTTGGACAGCACTAGAGCGATGCTTGCGATATGGGTGACGATTTCCTCAGAGACTTGATCATTGATCACATCATGTTGAGTTATATTAACGAATGGCTTATATTGACACACAGCACGGAATAGCATATTATTGTATCCTTATGAAGACGGAAGATACATGAAGATACACATAGGACCATATCTAGATTGGATCGATCCCTATCAGATCGCCGAGCGGATCATCTTCTGGGCTGATCGATATGATGACGATGATATCTGGGCTAGTCGACAGCATAAGCTGGGCCGTTGGTTGGCCTTGGATCGCAATGGCAAGCCCACATGGTTGGCACGGCTATGCCAATGGTATCATGATCGCAAGGCTAGGAAGATCTCTATCGAGATCGATCGCTACGATGTGTGGGGCATGGATCATACCTTGTCGCTGATCATCGTGCCCATGCTAGAGAAGCTGAAGGATCATAAGCATGGATCACCTCTCGTGGACAATGAGGATCTACCGCCACACCTCAAGCTGAGCAAGCGCGAGACCAAGGTGAATCAAGATGGCCATTGGGACAAGAAGCTCAAGGCCACCGAGGATGAGATCAAGGCTGCCAACGAAAAGTTCCATGCGTGTTGGGATTGGATCTTGGACGAGATGATCTGGGCTTTTTCACAGCATGCCAAGGAAGACTGGGAGGCACAGTTCCACAGCGGTAAGCATGATCAGCTTTGGCAGAAGGTTGATTACCAAGGCAACAAGATAGGTGATCCCAAGCGATTGGATGATCGCAGCGATGAGGAAGGAAAAACCGATGAAAAATTCATGTATCAGATGGTCATAGGTCCCAACGACACACACGTTTATGATCGCGAAGCAGCTAGGTTGTGTTGCGAGCGCATGGCCAACGGACGCAGGCTGTTCGCCAAGTATTATGAATCACTTTGGTGCTGAAAGGAAAACCCGTGAGAAAAGAATTGATCAAGGCCAGCAAGATCCACTTTGAAGCGCATATCGAGAAGCATAGGATGAACATCGAAGTCATACTAGCCAATCCCTTGTCCATCCATGGACACACTGATATCATGGATGCCATAGAAAAAGAACTGGACGAGATAGCAGCCTATCATGATAAGCTAGAAATGCTGGACAAGTATTTCCAATGAGCCTTTATCTGGATGGCGTGCCCGATCTCAGGGCGCTGAGCGGTGGTCGCGAATTGAAAGCTATACCATGGCACTTCAAACGGATCAAGCTAGATCCAAAGGTTAATGTGAGGGTAGCTCGCGGATGGATTTGGAAGAACCTAGATGGAAGGTTTGCTTTTTCGTTACATCGAGGTGAATCCCATTATCTTATAGGTTTCGAAGATACAAGTGAAGCATCGGCGTTCCTGCTCAGCCAACCCCTGATCGTCGACGAATCCGAGAAGGAATATTATCAGAGCCAATTAAATTGGCTCTGATAGCATAAGATAAATATCTGCGCATATAATTACAGAGAGGATACATGACAAACACTACATCTAATTTTGGCATCAACGATCTACGCACCATGCTAAACCTAATCAACGTGTTCGTGACACGTGGTGCTATCAAACCCAACGAGCTGACCACGGTGGGTGAATTGCATGACAAGCTTACCAATTTCCTTGCTACCGCTGACACGGCAGCCAAGGCATCAGCAGTACAGAGGGCAGAGCCAACCGAGGGTCTGGCTACCCAAGAGGAGAACATCAATGGCTAAATTCTTCAAGCACGTTGGAGAACACAACGGAAAGAAAGTGATCATTGTCCAGAGGGCGCTGCCAGGTGAAGAACACCTTGCAGCGGTCATCTACAGCCAGATCATCCCCAGCAAATACCACGATGACATCATGTCCATCCTGCAAAGCGACGAAGGACAGCAGAGCAACGAATTCATGGATATCATGAATCGCCGCTTGCTCAGCAACGGGCAGAACATGTTGGTCACCATGGTCAACGAGGGCTATGTCAAGAAGGCTCAGACCAACCAAGTGATCGTGAAGCCAAATGCGAGTTCGGCGATCCGTTTGGACGAACTGACCAAACTGCTTAAGGAAGCTGGACAAGGCGCGGACGCGATACGCAAGCTGGAAGAGCTAGACAGGCAACAAGGTCGCAAAGATCCCATCAAGCAGAACGCGCCTATGCCAGCATCAGCACAATCACCTCAGGTGCTAGATGATAGTGCATTGGCTGCTAGCTACATGAAACAAGCGACCAAGATGCGCTCGGAAGCCAATGGCCTGCTATCAGAAGCAGATAAATTGGAAGCTGAAGCCAAGAAGCTTGATCCAACATTGGGTGTGACAAAGGCAGCCAAGCGTGGTCGGACGGAAAAAAAAGCAGCCTGACCCTGTCGATCCAGACCGTGAATGGGAAGATCTGATCAAAAGCATCGAGATAGATGACGTGCCTGTAGGGATGCTGGAAGTCCTAAGGGTCTATCATAACAATGGGAAAAAGATAGATTTCAACATCAAGGAATGGCTTGATGGTGGTGCTACCTTAGCACAGATACAACGCTTGATCGATAATTGGTATCATAAACATGGCAAAGACATCGCTGGCAGCGATTTCATAATTGATCTAGAAAAGATCAAGAAGACGGTATCTGAACAAAGCAGGAAAACCTTAAAGGATCTGTGATGCGAGCCAAGCTGATAAGCTATAGCAAACCCACGTCCGAGATAGCTAGCCTAGGCATAGAAGATGCCAAGGACCTAGTGGCTTTTTGTGCCCGCGTCAGCAATCCTGGCAATCAGATCAACTCAGCCACGAGCCAACGGTTGATAGATTATCTAATACGCAACAAGCACTGGTCACCCTTAGAGATGGCCAGCGCCTGCATAGAGATAACCACAACGCGGGACATAGCACGGCAGATACTGAGGCACAGATCTTTCAGTTTCCAAGAGTTCAGCCAGCGCTATGCCGAGGTTGACATGGACAGCTTCGTGCTGAGAGATGCCAGATTGCAGGATCACAAGAACAGGCAAAACAGCATCGAATTATCTGATGTTTCATATAAAGATCCTAATGCGCATTACAGCACATGGATCAAGGAAGAATGGGATAACCAACAGCGCAAGGTGATAGCGGCAGCCAAGGAAGCTTACAAATGGGCGATAGAACATGATTTAGCCAAGGAGCAAGCCCGCGCGGTGTTACCCGAAGGACTCACTCCCAGCATCATGTATATGAATGGCACTCTGCGTTCATGGGTGCATTACATAGAATTGCGTTCAGACAATGGAACACAGAAAGAACATCGTGAGATAGCTTTGGCTTGCGCAGAAGCGATCTCTAAGATCTGGTCTATGTCTTCGACTCGATGATCTTAGGATTGGGATAATCCTTGTGCCAAAAAGCACCTTTGCTGGGATCGACATACCAACCATCTCGCTGACGATCTTCATCGAAACCTAAACTAGTCCAGAGATTATCGCTGGTGATGCGACGCTCTAATCCCATTATCACAGCATCTACTATCTTGACAGACTTGTCCGGAAACATGTTATCGCGGAGGAAAGAATATGGTCGCATGTCATGGCGTTCATTGTCCCAGTTGTGCATGAAGCCATGGGTGAACACCGTGTGTCCTGTGAACCATTCTCCCCTGACGCATGCGGCGGTGCTGTCATCTTTCCTGACATAATCGATGGTTTCCTGTAGGAAATCTAGCTTGCTCAATCTCAGCGCAGGCGCGACAAACTCTTCATCCATGATCTCTAGCCTGTGGCCATCATAGCCTGGTGGGATCACGCTCAGTGTCATCTCCCTGATAAGCTCGAGGAAAGGTATAGCATCTTCGCTTAATATCATGTGTCCAGTGTTGATAGGATAATACCATGGATAGGTTATGATAGGATCTATGTAAAAAAGCACATTGCGTGAGCGATGCCATTCATGTGGCAATGGCTTCAATAGTCTTATCTCGCTGTCCACCCTGAATATCTTGCCATGCCTCTTGACCGCTTCGATGGTTTGATCCAAAAGATACATCCATAGGTTCATATCGTATCGCTGCTCAGGTATGGGTATGATCTCATGGTCGATGCCAAATGCAGAGAAGTTTGCTGCTTGTGACTGGGCCATCGCTATGAACTTTGAATCTGCGAACGCTATGGCTTTCATCTATTGATCTCCGAGGTGTGATATAGTAATATATATTCGAGGAGACAGTGATGCGTGTTGGCTATAGTTTCGACAGGGATAGGCTACTGGGTAGATTCGATGAGACGGTCAAACTGATAGACCTATATGATATAGAAGATACCGCCCGCAATATCGTGATAGATTTCGCAGTAGATCCATTCATCAAACAACAGGACATAGCAGCGAAATATGATCTATCAAAATATGAACTGCTGTCTATCAACCAGCGCTTGCGCAAAGATCAGCAGGTGCAGAAGCTAGTGACCGAATATGGGCCAGCCAGCGCATATTGGTTGAACACAATCATACCCCTGACCAACAGCCATCACTTCCAAGCTGCGCTTTCTAACAGCCACGCTTATCCTAATCGAATAGGACTGCATCCTGGTATTAGCTGCATGTTCTATTGCCATTTCTGCCCCCGCAACTATCACGCCAACTACACCAAATCACAAGCCGATCATGGATTGTCCGTGTTCAAACGGTTGATCGACGAGGATCCGCGTGACACGCATGATTGGCCAGATAGGTTCCGCATATCAGGCGGACATGAACCACTCACCAATCCACATGTGCCTGACATCATAAGCTATGCGACCAGCAAGGGCTTTAGGATGCAGCTCTATACCAATGGTCATAATCTCACCAAATCTTGGGTAAAGAAGAATACAGGCATATGGGACTTGCATGCCCTGCGCGTCAGCATGTATGGTGTGGATGACATCAGCTACGAGGATACCACTAAGAAAGCAGGTAGCTTCGCCATAGTCAAGCAAAACATCATAGACTTCCTGTCAGGATCACGCGCACGTGGCAGCAAGATGAAGTTTGGCATCAACTGGATAATCCTGCCTGGCCAGACCAAGAACGTGATAAAGTTGATTAACCTGATCAAGGAGATCAATCAGGAAGCTAGGCGCAGCATAGACTTCCTCACGCTGCGCGAGGATTACAGCCCCGAGCAACCAGGGCTGACTAGGGAAGATAGGTTGGATCTGATCGAGATATTCGATTGGATCAAAGTGGAGCAGAAAATGGGCAATCTCTCGACCAAGATTGATTATGGTTATGCGCTGACACCATTGCTGACTGGCTACACTGACTTCGGCAACATCATGCGAACTCCACATAACATCATGGATCCAAAAGGATTCCCGCAGCTGAGCCTGCAGGTCGATAACCTAGGTGATGCTTATGTGTATCACGGCACAGCTTATCTCGGTAAACCTGGCGCGGACAAATACATCATCGGCAGGATGGGGGAACGGGGTCTCGATGAGATCGTGCGGAGTCACATAGAAGGCAACAATAATTTCATCTATGACCGCAACGATCTAGAATACATCGACAGCTTCGACAACGCGGTCACACTGTTGCTGGATCAGATTAGGTCAGACAAGGAATACGGCATAGATTGGTCACAGCGTCTGGTAAAGAACGCTACCATCTAAGGCAGTCTTCACGAGAAGTATGATATGAGATTGTTCTTCATCTGTCAATCCAGGAAAAATAGGTAAGCTAAGGGTGGATTCTCCCCATGCATAAGCATTGGGATGATCACTTGGATGATGAGATTTCTTGTTCTGGTATACTTCAGTCATAGGCACACTCTTGTAATGGATGGTGGTCTTGAATCCACGATCAAACATGTATCGAATGACTGAATCTCTGATCATAGGATCAACAGCGATAGGGAACATATGATGCGCATGTACACCTCCAACTATGCTAGGTAATCTTAATGGCAAGTTGCTTAGTTCTTGTTTATAGCGATCATATATCCGTTGGCGCTTGGCTAATCTCCCTTGCATCAATGGCAGTTGAGGTTCTAATAATAGTGCCAGGAGATCTGGCATGTTGGCTTTCATGCCCATGGTGACAGCATCCGCAGGCACGAATCTATCAAGGTGATGTCTAGCGTGACCACTAAGATTGACCCCATATCTATAACTGAGCTTTATGGCTTTGCTAATACGGTCATCATTGGTGGTGACAGCACCGCCTTCGCCGGTGGTTAGGTTCTTGCTTTGGAAGAAACTGTATATAGCTACATCACCATATGTGCCAGGGGAATAACCATCTATTCTAGATTCTATCGCATGGGCAGAATCTTCGATTATAGCCACACCGCTAGGCAACATTGTCCTTAATTTCTTTACATCTACCATCTGACCATATAAATGGACAGGCATAACAGCTTTAGTCTTAGAATTTAGTAACCTTGATAGCGCAGCTAAGTCCATCAGCAAAGTGTCAGGATCGACATCGATGAACACAGCTTTGGCTCCCATGATCTCGATAGCATTGGCGCTACCAACGAATGTCATAGCAGGCACTATTACCTCATCTCCTGGCCCTATTCCCAATGCAAGCAAGCTGCTCATGGCAGCGGTGCACCAACTACTGGTTAACAAACAATGCTTGCTATCTTGCATGTCTGCGAACTTTTGTGCGATCCGTTGTCCAACATCACCGGTGCTTATGGTCATGCTTTCTAATGTTCGCTTGATGCTGATCAACAAACTAGTGATATCATCATCATGTAGATTATGCCTGTATAAGGGCACTTGCATCAAATTTCTCCCTCAACCATATCCAATCATTGACCTTAACATGATCGCCGACTTTGAATGCTTCTATCGCCGCTGTAGCACCCAGTTTGCTATATCTACCTATGGCAGTATTGTCACTTGTCGCCCATAGATGAAGATGATATTCATCCTCAATGCTGTATCGCCTCGACAATAACACGCTTAACTTATAAGATTCTCGGAACGCAGTTCGCCAAGCAGACCAAGGATCAGATGAAATGTTTACACAGCTGACCACAGGAATAGTCACAGTATCATGGCTCATAGTTATGTCTATGTCCAAATCCTCTGTGCCCAATAACCAATCCCTATCATGCATCACAATACCACCGTGTCCATAAGCATAATCCAATATCGGATTGTAAGCTAAAAAGATGTAATTAGAAGGACGTCGGAGATAGTCTGGTTGATAATCAAAATAGAAATCCTCTGAGATCGCAGTCTTACCAAATACCGCATAGAAATAAGGTGTGTTTGATAAAGAGGCTGCTGCTTTCAGCGCTGGCAACAAGCCATCCACCCCTCTAACGTGTTTAGCCCTAGGACATTTAGCTTGCAACATCGACCAGTTGCGTCCAGCGTTTACTTCATCATAAGAAATAAACACAACATCTTGTGGTTTTTGCGCCATGTTTGGATCATCTTGATACTGTATGTATGGCCAGTCATAAATCTGCGTCTTAATCACCGCTTTAGCATCCCTAGGACACAATGACACATGACCGGTCTTGTTAAATGCCACTATAGGCTTGTTGGGCCACCACTTGTTGAATCCAACACAGGGACTAGCATTACTGTCTGTAATATAGGTCGTGTATAAACTCTGGCTGGTGCTGGATCGCACTGCTGCCGCTAGATCGCTACCTTGTAGTTCCACGCTAGGCCATGCTAAAGGTTGGACACCATCGTCGTGATAGTTCACATGGTGATACCATTCCAATCTTTCCACATCCTTCTGCTGACTCCAGCTGGCTAGATGCACAAGGAAAGTGTCGCCGAACTTCTCTGCTCCGGTCGCCCAACAATGTATTTGTGTTTCCTGTCCCACAGGCGGCATCCAACCGAAGTCGAATTCGTCATAATCGCAGCATGAACTGAGTATCCAAAAATACTCTGTGCTGCTCCGTGCTGAGCTCCTGCGCAGCATATCGAGATGTATACCGATGTAACGGAGGACCTTCGCATGCGGCAACCTAGCTTGGAGCTGGGAGACATTAGAGTCATGTCCTCCCATGTCCCATATGAACACGTCAAACACGGCTGCTATACCTGTAGCCAGGCCTGAGGAAATCTATCTGCTTCAAACGCCAATCAGCATCGCTCCAATGATAATCATAGGTGGCAGCCACATCATCGATTTCTATGCGATAGATATCAAGATAATCTCCCAGCATGTCTATCACGGTCTGGAAATCATCCATATTTAACATGCCCTTGATGTCTATCTGTCCCAAAGGGAGATAGCCTAGGCTGAGACCAGAATGGTCTTGGGAATCATAGCCTTGCTTAACGAGCCAGCTTTTGAATTCAGCTTGTTCGATGATGTGCCAAGCGTCATACCTGGTCACGCTGTTGCCCCATTCCACATCGAACTCACCTGAAAAAAATCCAAGCTCTGTGATGGCTTCGCAGGTGGTCTTATCTATGTCTGGTGCGCCTTCATCACGCCATACCTCATAGAGGGTCTTTCCTATCTGCGCCCAATGCATGTAGACACCACCAAACTCCCTGTCGTATTGATTGACATCAAACAACTTGCGATGCTCTTTGGTTAGTTCCACCCTAGGTGCTGCTAACCAAGTGGTTATCTGGCTTGGACGAATCCATTTTGGATCAAACTTGGCTTTGCGCTGGCTGAGGCAAAGCGTTTCTATCTCGTGGCAGAGAAGATTAAGTTGTCTTATCGCCCATTTTGTATCATCATCAGCTGAGATATAGTATTGGCTCAACTCATCCACGGTTCCTTGCAGCCTTTCGAAATGATTGTGTAGCCTGTTCATCATGCCATGCTTGATGCTCATCGCCAGATATAGCTCAGGTGCGGCCTTGTCCATCATTAGATCTCTCGTCATGGGAGATCCGAAATCACTAGGGAATCTGACGCTGTCTTCTGAGAAATGTTCCTCTATCACATAAGGTTCGAGGCCGCTCATGATCCAGCGTGCTTGGACATGCGGTTGATTGATCACGTCGATGCTGCGATTGAGCTGATCACAGAGATAACCGAGATTCCTCGAGGTGTTAGGGAAACCATGCCAGCAATAGTTTTTCTCTAGCACATATTTGCCCCTGAGGAGATCCTTCAAAGCGGCTATCCAATCGCGCGATAGCTGATGGTCATGGGCTATGATATCATAGTCCATGTGTTCTTTAGTCTCGACGTTCCTCAATATGACCTTGACCTTAGATGCCATCCCACCACTCTCTGAAATCAGTCCTGTGACACAATATGCTCTCCATGGTAGTATAACTGTCTTTACGCCTATGTTCAAGCTCTAATATGCGGGCTTTGCCCTTCCAGAGACCATAGGCATACTCATCGGGCCATTGTTCCTGGAACGTAGGCCGCCCTAGCATGTTCTGCAACACATTGGTGAGATCTTTTTGGAAAACTATGCTATCATCCATTAAACAGTCATTGATGAATCTATCTAAGATGCTTCGTGGCAAGCTCATAGGGCTCATTATGATATCTGGGCTGAAAGCGAAAGTGACTTTGGTCAGCAGCTGGGTAGCGCTGTCATTGGCCAGTTTGACCATGTCATGCAATCCCATGAGTCCAGGCAATGTGAGCGTGAGATCGATCCTCATCTGCCGCGGGTGTTTGGATATAGCAAGGCCGTTGATCCAAGCGCTCAGCCATCTCTCATAATCCAAACCAGTCCTTATGTATTCACCTATGCTGTGTGTTCCATCCAAGCTGGCGCATATCTGCCAATCGCGGAAATGGGGCAATAGCTCATAGATGTCCACGCCATCATGGATCGTCTTGCTGAGATTGGTGTTATATCGAACATAGACATCCTTGGCTATGTCATGCTCCACCATATATTGCATCATGGCCCAATGCTCAGGCCAATCCAATGGCTCACCACCAACCCAATAGATCTCTTTTATCCTGCGCGCCTCGATGGCTGACCAAAGCTCAGCCACGGCCACTTCTTTTTGGAACTTGCGTATGGCCTTGCGATTGTCCCCTACCGCCCAAGGATTGTTTGTTCCAAACTGTGGATTGTGATGCCGTTCCTCTGCTTCCCAAGCACTGCTGAGCATGGGCCCACACATCCTGCAGGTGAAACTGCAGACGTTGGTTATGCGATAATCATAGCTCACAGGCCGGCCATTGTGGTAACCTTCCATGTCGGTCTCGCGCATGAGATCCTCACGCATGTGACCAAACATGTTGTTGAAGTAGTCGCGATAGACGCTGGTGTTGAGCAGTTTCTTGTCGCAGACTTCGCACTCAGGCAGATGCTCACCTGCCATCATCCTGCGGCGGATACTGCGCATGTGATCGCTGTTCCAGTGCTCAGCTAACGTGGCGGGTTTGTATTCGCCTGTGCCCGTGCCGCTGTCGATGTATTGGGTGAAATTCTGCGCGGGTTCCCTGCTGGCGCAGCATAGCCTGCGCTCGCTCTGGGGGCTGAGATAGGTATGAGTCCAGGGGGCCAAGCAATGATCATCGGTCATTTATCAGCTTCCAAACATTGAAATGCGCATCACTGAATCTCTGCTTCCTATAAGCATCACTGGCTTTAAGTCTTGCTAACAACTGAGGCAATAAATTTTCACCAGGCAAGTTCATGAATCCAATGACGCCATCAATCTTGTTCTTACTAAGATCGCTACAGCTACGCATCCGCTGTTCAAAGATATATTTTATGTCATCTGGCATGTTCCTAAGATTGAAAATAGGTGGTTCCTGGAGGATATTGAAATGTATATCTCTGATGCCTTGTTTTATAATCCAATCTTCGACCTCAGCCCAATAGTAAGCATTTTGTATATTAAAGGTAGTGCATACCTGCAGGTGGATATTAGTGTTATTTGTCCAAGCATCCCTAGCCGCAGCCACGACCTTCTCGGTTTGGGACCAATCACTGCCATAGCGCTGATATTCAAACCTATCTTGGATGTCATCTATGCTAAAAGCTATCTCTACGCGCTTGAAATGTTTCCAAAGATCGCTCTGTTGTGGCCAGATGCTGCCATTGGTGTTGTAGTGTATGTCTATCTTGCTGGCATATCCACGTCCCACTAGCTTTTCTAACAGGGCAAAATGTTCTGCAATCAGGAAAGGTTCCCCGCCTGTAAACTCTATGTATTCTATATATGGTAATGCATCCTCTAAAGCATCCCACCACGCAGATATCTTGCGCGGCCATTGGCCATCTTTAAGCTGCTGCTTAGCTAAATCGTTATTGCCATTGGCTATATCGATTTCTTCCTGTGCCCATTTGCTGCTGCTCCAGCTGCCGCAGATCCTACATTTCAGA
>Ga0194115_10005421_pt1 | contig 13274 bp, 4 predicted proteins | sample TA2MahsurfametaG_3_FD_148656 | JGI IMG/M metagenome (GOLD analysis project Ga0194115, IMG submission 148656) | Freshwater microbial communities from Lake Tanganyika, Tanzania - TA2015002 Mahale S4 surface | ecosystem: Environmental > Aquatic > Freshwater > Lake | place: Tanzania: Lake Tanganyika...
GTCGGATTCCACTTCAAGGCTTTATCTATATCCATTCGAGTAAGCTCTTCTTCCTGACGATACATCAATACATGAAGCTGCTTCCGAAGAGCTAGCCATCCACCCGCTACCCATACAAGGATAACTGAGAGAGAAATGAGTGCAACAGAGAGGACCGAAGTCACAACAATCAGCGTACGTTCACTGGAGGTATATCGTCTGCTTCGTTTCTTCGTGGGATTGTATGCTCCAAGAATACTAGCAATAGCTTCGGAATCCTGAGACTCTGCGAACGACACCATATCGACCTTGACTCCCATTTCGATTAAGGAATCTACAATGATAAAGTCACCCGATCCCGTCATGTTCTTGTTTGTCACAAATCGTAGTAGGTCAGAAAGATCAGCAATCCCCGTGTCTCCGACATGATAAACATTGATCATTGCTTCCATGACAACATCGCTACCCGACTGTTCCTGGGTAAGCATGGAAGCGGTCACATCGACAAGCCTGTTGGGAGGTTGGAAGGCGCTGAGGCTCTGTTCGGCCAGGAGCTCAGAATAGTACTGTGCAACACCATTTTCAATCTTAGCAACATCCTCGGTCGGATAGCCAACAAAGAGAGGATCGTTCACTACCCATTCCATGGCAACGAGAGAAGTAGTTTTAAAAATCTTCTCGAAAAGAACGAGGGAGCATTGATCTGTTAGTTCTTTCCCTATAGAAAACGCTCCCAGTCCATCACGATATCCTTACCCCGGTGTAATCTGACGACGGCTCCGCGAAAGCGCAACCTATCAAGGTTGTCACAAGGCATAACAACTGCGATTTGCGGCTCATGATTGATTATAAGGGTACTACTCTGATCCAGAAGAAAGATGTCTCTTCAAAGAAACAAGTGCTTCTATCACACCATCCGGATGAATAGGTTACACGCTACAGTAGGCGGGACTGCCTTGTAGCAATGTAGTTCCTATGATTGTAAAATTTGAATCGGCATTCCAACGGCCAAAACGGAAACAAACGAGTTACGGCCGACGGCCGACCTTCATACCCGTTCGTTTGAGTCAGCGGTACTGCGCATATCATACATAACCGATGGCGATCGCGAAGCGAACGGACCACAAGGACGACGGCAAGACCGCGACAGGCCTACCGCCTACCGCATATCTTTCTAGAGCGACGTCACGTGCTGATATTGATCCTTCTCGGAAACTCCTGCCACCGAATGGGCGAAGTCTTCGCCGACAGCTTGTGAATGGCTTTGGCCTCAATTCGTCTCTCTTTGCCCATTACGCGCTTACCATTGTCAGGTGCACAAGGGATTCAGACAACTAATGGCGGACGAACGACCTTCTTCTGACCCTGTCGGTTTGGATAATGACGTCCCACCGTTGAAGGAAGAATCCACCGAAGCGGCGGAGGCGACAAGCCCCTTTCTCAAAGATCTAGTCATCCTGCCACCGTTGCAAAAATCGGGAGTTGTTTTACCGCAAGATTCAGTCCCTCTACCACCCATACGTGCCGAAGAGCCTGTTTCCTCCATTCGTCAGGCACTCATAGATGTTTTGGGCTATTCTCACCTGACAAACTTCCGCTTTGTCATGGAAGATCCTCCGAAGGATCCTCTTGGGGTAGATCCGAATCGTCCGATTGTATCGCCCTATACTGGAAAGAACGCCGTCGTGTCGGTACCTGTTGCTATCAAGTCACTCACGGAGGATTCTAGTCCTTCAGCAGCCGTCGGGGTATTGGATGATTATTCAGATTTGCAGGCCGTCCTCGCGCAAGGGCTTCGAGATGGGTCAGCCTTTCGTATTGTATTGGAGACTTACGACGCAACGTTGGTAAAAGACCATATCGTTCGTTTGAGGTCGTTGTTTGAAGGAAACATTCCAACCTTACTTTCGCTGGACGAGACAAGTGACAACGTCCGAGAGACGGCAGAAAGTAGCAGCAAAGAAAGCAAGGACTCTGGTGACGTTGTGGACGAGACGAAGACAGACGAAAAGGACAAACCGAAGGACCCTACAAAAGATCCTCCCAAGAATATGCCGAATTTCCCATCAGGTCAGTCGGTAGCGCCAGACATTGCCAGCTTGAGGGATTTTTTCTACCTTGCCTGCGGCGAAGATCCTTCGCTGTATTCGGAGGACAGTGCAGTCGACTATATGCAAGTCAGGCCAGAGAACGGTTCGAAATCATCGAAAAAGAAGAAAAAGGGGAAGGATAAATCGGGAAAAGCTGGAGAGGAGGCCAAGGGAGAATCAGGTGATGAAATTCCCATAGAGCAGATTGTGAGAGAGCTCATCCCACAGATGAATGCGGTCGAGGAAAAGACTCGCATTGCTTGCACAATAAAGTATGGGGGCTTCCATCCACCACCGCCGCATCGGAAACTCATGGGAGACATTGCCTATTTAGAAGTAACGATGCCAGAATCGTCCGAACCGGTTCATATCACTGCCGTCCCTACAGGTTTTTATGTCAGTCGATCCTCTTCGGGCTCTAAACCCAAGTTCGATCCCTCCCCCGCCGCCAATCCTTGTTTCTCGCATGAGCTCTTGGACTGCCTCTTGCAGCATTCAGATTCCTTGCGGAATGTTTGGACTGAAGCTCTCAGTGCAGCGAAGCTCCGTGCGAAGCTGACTCTGAAATTGAACGGAGACGGACCCTTCCAGTCGTTGTTCCGTGTCGCTATCCGAAGCGATTTTTCTGGCTATTCCAGTCCTGCCATTGCATCATCCGATCAGGGTATCGATTCACTCGTCCATACACCGTCCTGGCTTATTCCTGTACCAAAACGCGGTTTGACTGAGGCTGATGCCTGGACTAGAAATGGGGGGCATGTGTACAACCCTGCTCGCACCGAAGAAGCCCTGTCAAACAATTTTGGAATCGACATTCGAGCTGGTGCCACCCGAGACTGGAACGATGAACTTCAAAGCGCGCGAGAAATGCCTGTGTCTTCCTTCCACGAGCGCGTTGAACGCGCCCGAGTCATGTACAAGGTATTGAACGATTTCGGAGAGGCAGCGCTTAATGGTGTCAAGGGGATTTGCGAAGGCAGCATAGGACCGATGAATCCCAACGAGCCTACAAGGTCGCAAGTGTACTTGCATAACAACCTTTTCTTTTCAAGAGCCGTTGATAATGGCCTGGAAACGTTTAAGATTGCAAAGGGAGATCGAGCAGCTCGCAAGTCCGCCTCGCGTGACGTTCACTGTCTCGGCGCGTTGCACCGCATGGAACGAATCGGTCTCTATACGTTGGCAACAGTACTTATCGATTATCTTGGAAGTCGATACGTCTGCCAAAGTATCCTGCCAGGCATTTTGAGCGGCGACAAGTCCCATACTCTCCTATGCGGAACAGTCGAAGCTGGATCATCACTAGTATGGGACAAGGATATGCACAACCTACTCGAAGACACTCTGGGAAAAAGTCTAATGATTGCAACAAGGCCGGTGCCTCGACAGCCACTCCCAGCCGAACGGATCAAGGAGATTGAAGAAGCTCGAGCAAACTTACCCTTTCACACCGAGAGGAAGCCACTTCAGACGAGCGAGGACGTTGATGCGACGATACCTGCCTGCGCACCGATCGAGGCAAAGGGAATTCAGGGAAGTGATCAACGGAAGTATGTGCTGGATATGACCCGTCTAACGCCGCGAGACGCGAACTGGATACCTCTGTCGAAGGGTGGAACGGGCAAATGGGAGGAAGAGACTAGTGACAACGGCAAGGCATCTGCTATACCAAAGGACGTGGAAGATGACGAATGGACTCTAGCAGTTCTTCGTCCTGAGTTAGTAACCAGCTACGCGCAAATTCTCCTCTCGCGCCGGCTCCAAGAAAGGGAAAACACGAGGAAAGCTCAAGAAGCCGAGAGCGAAAATTCAACCGAGGTCGCGAAGAATGCGGATAGCGGCGAAGTTAGTAGTGACTCGGTGGACGAGACGCAGAGCAAACCGCAGAAAGAGGACGAGCCTACGAAGAGTGGATTGTCAGAGGAGGACATGGAATACTTGAAATCCCTTCGGTTTAACGTCAACGTCTTTCTCCCAGGAGTCGTGTCTCTGCAGGGTATCGACGATGTTGCTTATCAGCAGATAACGAAAGATGAAGAGCTTGTGCGCAACGCAGCCATGTTTCTGTGGGATGAAGTCCTTCCCCGAATCACCCGAGAAATCAAGGAAGGAGCTTTGCAGCATCTTCATGACGGAAGAGGTCTTACTAAGTTTCTACATCAAAGCGGCGTGAACTGTCGATATCTTGGTCGCCTTGCAACGCTTGCACATCAAGCTGAAGACCAGGATCGCAAACGCGCAGAAACACTAAAACAAAGCAACAAGCTAGAAAGGGTCACTCTTCCTCACTATTGGCTTGAACTTCTCGAGACTGAAATGGTCGCCCGCGCGGCGAAACACGTATTGGACTCTTTTTTCGTCGAACAGGGGGGAACAAGTGCTTACAATCCGGCTCAGATAGTAGCTTCGTTCTTCAGCGCCCTCGTCTCGGAGAGCGAAGAGACAGCCGCCCAAACTGAGATTCGGACGAAGAAGCAAGGAGACACACGACCCACCGATGACGATTTTAGCAGCCTCACCTATTTTGAGAGTGGTGGTGAGGGTGACGGAGTCACACGACCCCTACGCGGCCGGTTCGATGTTTGGAAAGAAATTGAAAATGAGGTTGGTCGACGATTCCGATACACCTTGACTCTATACAATCGACCGGGCAAGAATAAGCGAGCTAGGTACCCGGCTCTACTTCGAAGGCTTTGTCAACGTACTGGAGTTCGTCTTGCGGCAAAGTCATATGCTCTTGGGGGCACGTGCATGTGCAGCATCGGGGCTACGGGTGGCCAGGTCTTGGCTACTTTCCCCATCTCCCCAGTTGATGTGATGCAGATCGTGCCGCTAATGAAGCATGCAGCATCCTATGATCAAGGCTTCGTCGCTTGCGGCCTTGGGGGTTCAGCTGGGCTTCCGGCCCTCCATATTTCACTCCCGGAGGTACGCTCTACTCTCGAAGCTGCACATGTACAACACAACCATCGGCAACTCGGAAAAGCTCTAGATTTTGCACAAGAAGCCTGCAACCTCTACCAGCGGGTTACAGAGTCGCCTACGCACCCGGGTGTTGTGCGTTGCCTTGACTTGATGGCGAATATCCTATACGAGGCCGGCGAACCAGCACATGGTGCTAGCAAGGCTATCCAGTCCTTGGGTCTAGCAGTCCAAATCAGTGGATTCGATTGTCCTGACAATATTCAAATGCATTCGGTTATATTTCAAATGCTGATTACGGCGGGACAGTTTGCTAGAGCAGCAAAGCATCTTCGGGCTGCCATCTACTTAATGGAACTCCTTGGAGGACCGAATCATGTCGACGTGGCCAACGCCTATCACAAGCTTGCTAACTTGTATTTGGCAATCGGGCAGCATGACACGGCCTTGAGGTCCTATGAAGAAGCCTTAACTCGCCAATCTTCTGATCGCTTGATGGAGGCAATGGTCCTGAAGGGTATGGCAGGCGTCTTGGCAGAGCTCGGTGACTATAATCAAGCTCTGAGTATCGAGAAGCGATCCTACGCTCTCTTTGCTGGCTTCCTAGGTCCAGCACATCAGCTTACCAAAACAAGTGAATCAAACATCAAAACTCTCATGTCAGCGGCTCTTGAGCTTGGGAACAAGCACAGGGCTACCGCTCAGATGGAGAAAGATGAAGCGGCGGCTCTGGCCATCGCTCGCGAAATCGAAGCAGAGGAAGCCGCCGAAGAGCAAAAGCGCAATAAGAAGAACAAGAAGAAAGGCAAGAAATGAATTAAGCAAATACTAGCGAAACCAAACGAAAAATGTAGTACTATGGTATCATACGTTTATTTTGCCCACGGCGCCCTAGTAGGCGCCATGGGATCGTCATCAGCGCCACCAGGAGCACGAGGAACTCTCGTATGGGGCAAATGAATATTCGGAAGTCCGGATCGAAAGACCTCCGATGGTGCCTGTCGCTCTGTCAGTTGCGAAGGCTGCCATGTCATCGGGAAGAGTTTTGAAAAGACTAAATGCTGAACGACTTGTCGTTTGTCAAGGACCTCGCCCTGGTACAGTCGGAGCATTCCCCGGGCAACCTTGTCCCAAGTCGGCATCGTTTGACTGATATCGTAAAGCATGGGTGACGATTCAAAGAAGGGCACACCCTGTTTGAGCTGCCGAATGTACCGGATGCAGGACAGGTACAAGTACATATCCCCGTAGTCCTTGAGAATATCGGCATCGTTTACAGCCTTGGGGTGGGTAAGCGCATCAAGACCGAGGGCGTTTGCTCGAGTTCTACCGAGAGCTTGTAACTGACAGGCACCAAAGTAGAATGGAAGACAATGATAGTCGTCCAATCCCCAAACTCCGTGGCTACCAGCAGGTTCCAACCGGTAGTCGGTTTGGAGTCGCCTAGTCACTTGGAGATACTGATTGAAAATCGACAACGTAGTTGCTCGCAACGTAGATAAAGGCGGCGGTACATCGGGACCAAGACACTTCACTTTGGAGAGAACCAGAAGGAATACCAAGAAACTTGATTCGTGGCCAGTCCCATAGTCAAGTCGAGTGGCATGACCGAATGAATCGTGAAGGTAACACGAGACTTGTTGAATCCCAGGATCATCTGAAGTTGAAGTCTCTGCTTCACCACCACCAGCAGCAGCATCCCAACCTCTTTGTGAGGCCTCTGAACTGGAGATATCAGTATCTCGGCAACGCAAGATTGCTGTCACAATCGAACTCGATCGACTCAACAACCGAGAATGCCATTGACGAAATGCTGGATTTCCGAACCGTGCCAGATCTTGATTCACTGCTGGGAAGTCATCGACCCAACATATCATTTGCCGTAGCGCTCCGTGTAAGCAAGCCATGCTCGGTGGCAGCCCTTCTAGGGGATGTCCAGGGTCAAAACCAACACTGTCATTTTCTCCCACTTCGGGAAAGGCACACGACTTCCCCATGGCTTCGACGAAACTCAAGAGTTCTTTCTTCGTCGATGATTCCATGAAATGTTTCATGTCCACATCGCTATAGATACCACGACGAGGAGCCTCCATGGTGAACGAAGCTTCTAGGAAAATACACGAGTTGTAAGTCGTCTTCGAATCGAGATTCGATAATGGTAACTACCAGTGTTCCCATGCTCTGGTACTATGCGATTTACGTTAGTGCCTGTATTCACAGTCAAACGGAGCCCCGATTCACATGACTGTGACATTGACTGTGAGAAGCGGTTGGATGTGACTCCTCGGATTAGTTGGTTAGATTCTGAGCAAACGCTCTCATAGTTATCATACGGACCTTTGATTGCGAATAGCACAACGTTCGACTAATTTAGTAGCATTCAAGAATCGGAGACGACGAAGTGCGGGGTTCTGCTGTAAATGTGAAACATGATCCATCTGCATCGAATGACCGATCCCTTCAACTTCTTTTCGAATAGTTATGACCGCCAACAGTTGTCTACCGTGGATACAGCTCTAAAATTGCGATTGACTTCTATTACGGGTTATTGTTTCTATAGCATTGCGGTGGATATAGACGAGTGAGTATTGACATGAAAATTGTAGAGCTTTTTTTGTGAGGGGCAAGAAAATCCGCCACATCCGTGACGCATCGAACGGATTCCTTTTTAAATTGAGGTGTTTTTCTTTTGGTTTTTGTTTCGACGTAACAGAAGTTGAAGAGACACCGCGAGCGTTTTTTTTTCTTTTCTTTTCCGATGAGAGATGGGGAAGTAGTTGCCGAATGTGTGCCATGATGACGATGATTTGACAGTTGAGGAAATAGAATAAACATGAAATAACATTGATACAGACGTAAACACCAATGGCATCATTCACCAAGACCTGCACGTTTATCACCAGCACGATTCACACAAAACGTGAGAATATTTTTTCGTTGCTAGCTGCAAAGGACTTCTTTGCGGTAGGATGCCATCGTCTCAAGGGCACACGCTACAGCGTAGTTGGCCACTTTTCGAGAGCCGAGGCTTGATGAGACGGGCGATGCAGCGATCTTTTTACCCTTGCTAATTTTTGCATTGGCTGCGGCACGAGCCGACAAAGCTTGCGCCGCACTTGCTGCCGCCTGTGCCTTTTTGACGAGCTTTAATTGCTTTCGTCGTTTCTTGTTCGAGGCTCGGCTCAAATTGATAGCCGAAGTTGTAGTAGTCGGAACCTTAGGTTGAGACTTTGTTGTAGGCGCCGCGACAGTGACTTCTACATCTAAGGCGCCCATTGATGGCTTGAGTATGCTAGAGCTGACCGATTTCGGGATGTCTTGCATTTCCTCAGCAAGCGACGAATCTTCGGTGCATACACCAAGTGCCGACGATGAGCAGGCTAGTTTAGCTGCTGCATGGGCCTCGTCGAGGTCCTTCATGAGACCCGATGGCACAGAAAGAAAAAAATCATCTTTAGGAGCCGGTTCCGACTCGAGTGTCGCGACGGAGTCGTCATCGTCGTCATCCTCACCGTGAGTACAGATATCGTCACAATAATCGTAAGAGGCATCATCATCGCCATTGTCTGTACCACTAGTGAGGCCATATTCTCTAGAGGCATCAAGCCCCCGAAGCCCATCTGATGGTTCAACAATCACATACTCGTCCAAAAACTGTGAGATTTCTAATGTGCTGTTGGCGATTTGAGAAGATTCGGAAGACATGGCAAAAAATTGTTCTTCGTAAAGGTGAACGCGCGAAAAAATTGTCTCAAACAACGTGAAGGCAACTAGCGTTGACAGTGAATGAAGACTTGATGATTATACGTCAACCTCTAACTTGAGAGGTGTTTTCAAGAGAAGTTACCGAAAGTGAATTTACTACCTGATGTTGGTTCGATGTGTCAGAACTACAAAAACGTCGATGTCTGTTCTCGTTTCCTGGGGAAACAAAAGAACAGAACTCTTTCAAAACGGGAATCGCTCCAATCGAATTCGGGCGCAGGACAGTATCTGCCTCGATCGTTATATAGGCCTCGCCGATCTGGTCATTCCGTGGGATATGCAGGAAATTCGTACGTCGGATTCGTCCGGTTCGGGAATTTACCCCTCAGAACCTTCTAAACAGACGTAAAAATTTCAATGAAACGAATCTGATGGACTAAAGGTGGAAATCTTGCGAAGGTCAACTGAAGATTGACCACCGTCATCCAATGGCCTGATTTGCCTTTCAGAACAAAATGACGTGGCTGCCGAGACCAATGTCATCAATGGAGATATTGTTCAATACAAAGACCCTGTTCAACACCAGATGCATCAGCCTACAACGGCAGCGTAGATGCTATAAGTACATACCCTCCCATCATTCCCGCCGAGCCGAAAAAGTATCCTTGTCTTCTGGCGCGAGACTCGACCGAGACGGTGGGAAGAATGCACATATCCAGTGAACTGCACTACAGGCGCACTCTAAGTTGATGTTCCTAATCGTAATGCTTTCGGCGATATTTGAAGTACTCTCTTCGAGCACTGACGCTCACGAGACGCTTCTCTGGAAGGATACAAGCCGTGAGTCGACCGCCATAAACGCACCCAGTGTCAAGGCCAATGGCATGTTCGTATTGCTGTAGGCCCCGGTCCGCATCGTGCCCAAACAGGACTGTCTGAGGACCATCCCATAGTCGAGCCCACGGCCAGTTGTTGAAGAATTTCGATGTCACAGTGCCGTCAGGAAGGATGCTTCTCATATTCATCATTAAGCGAGGATTTTGTTTCGCAAGGCGGATACCGGAAACAAAGCCGGCATGTACGAACAAGGCACCGAGTTCTCGACTGGAGATATACCACGGCAAGCTATACCAGTTGAAAAGCGGTTTCAAGATGAGAAGCAGCTACAGGTCACCGTCGCGATGACTAAACTACCACCCCGACTTACCTGTACATCCATTTCATGTCTGCTTTCGTAAGGCACGATGCAATCTGAAAGTGCTCCGAACCTACTACAGGCGGATCTATGCCGCTTTTGATTGCCTGGTGCCACCGAATTACTTCGAAGTCATGATTCCCACGAACTCCGAATGCTCCGATCTCACGGGCCATTTGGACGACAGCTATACTGTCAGGACCCTTGCTAACCAAGTCTCCTAGAAACACAAGAAGATCACCGGGGCGGTAGTCACATCTGCGAAGAAGTTCTTGCAGCTCGTCGATACAGCCGTGGACATCACCAATAGCAATTACACGGGGCTGTCTCTGCTTCGCCCGTTCAATCACGGAATCCACAAGTCGAAGGCCTAGTGCCCCTCCAAAGGGTGATTGGTCGGCTTTTTGTTCAGCGTAGTTCCAGAAGACTCCGTCGTTTCCGTTGCCAAGAAAGATATCATCTTCGTGATACTCTACACTTCCAGGCATCCCAAAAGGGCCATCAGTACCGTCTTCTTCAAGCGGGCTTCCTCGCTCGCTCGTCAAATAATCGAGCCTTAGGCCTCCTACCTCTGCCACGAGTTGGTCTTGCCCGTTGACATCGTTTGGACTGTCTATCTTCTTGTTTTCCCACCTGAAATCATCTTCGTCATCATCAAAAAGAAATTCTTCCACTATGCGATTTCGTAGAGCCTCTGGCCACGACGTCTCGTCGCGAGCTGCTGCTGCCATTGCAAGCTGCATGCTGCCTTCGTCAGTGGCCTGGGCCAGCGAAGAACTTATTCGATGCGACTTGCTCTGCATCTCTCCGTAGCTCATGGACTGATCATCCTTCAGATTCAGCTGAAAGTTGCCGATTATCTGAGTGGTTCCGTCTTCAAGATCTGTGAGTATCAGCCTGGTGAAGACGACACTGAAACCGGAACAGTCCGTTGAGGCTGCGATGCCCTTCGCAAGAACTCGTTCCAACACAGGAACTTCGGAGGGGGAATCAGCCGACTGAAGTTCTTCCCTTGACACTCCTATCCTGAAGACAATTTCGCCACCGGGGTTCGCGTCCAAATCTGGCAACTCGTCACTCTCAGTCGCCACTCCGGCTGCTCTGCGGACTCCTAGGGATGAATACTCGGTTGTCCTACTAGGCTCTGAGTCATCGTTTTCAGGTAGAATGTCTCCCAAGCCAAGTGCACTCGTATAGATGTCATCAACATCTGAAGGGACTTCTGGAACATCGTCAGCAAAAGAGAAAGCTTTCACAATTGTTCGGAGGTCTTTCGGACAGACGTCCCATTTATTCGTGTAGTGAACAAAGTGTTCGCAAAACAAGCCTTGCTCCACTCTAGATACTTTTCTCACACTGGACGTGTGAAGCAAGGGACCGAAATCTCGAGTGTTCATAGTAATTGCAGAATGCCAGTTCCCCTTTTCAGCTTCTTGGTGGGCATATACGAGATCTATGTACCGTTGGGGTGGATCGGCATTAATAGGCACTCCTCCAACCAACATCTCCATGCCGCGGCGTACCATTTTGAGTGTGCCCATCGATTTCTTCCTTGTGTCACCTTTCGATGACCGTACGGAGGACGAGGAAGCCTGGTTTCGGCGAACTCGTATTCTATTGCCCGTTGTGAGTCGATCTGATTGCTCGGCTGAAAATGGAAGCTCTTCGTCGTCCCTCGTCAGATCTTCATCCTCGTTCATGGACTGCGATGACCGATAAAATAAATCACTGACTGGTAGCACTCCATCTAGAGATGGTGGCGGAGTCGGATTCTTCCCGGTGGATTTTCCATCACTGTAGTTTATTGATCGACGTTGCTGCTTGCTAGAAGAATTCGAAAAATCTGGTGGAAAAAGATCGGAAATTGATGGAAGACGATCATCTTTCGTCACTCGGTCGTTGTTATTGACATTCCTTTGTCGATCCCGTAAGCCATCACGGGGAGAACTACCTGCCGTCTGTGACGAAGCACCTTGCCCTCCTAAATCCTGATTCTTCCTACGCGATGGAGATTGACTACTTCCCGACGATGATGTTCCAGGCCCAAGAAAGTCCACCCACGAGGACAACCCTCCAGACAACGACTCCTCTTTATCATTTCTCTTCTGATACTTTGAGTCCATGATTGGTGGCGGTAGTAGCGAAAAGAAAGATTGATCCCCAGCGGGCGGAGTTTCGGCTGGAGGGATGACTTTCCACTTCGCGGGTCGGCTACCGCTTCCCCTGCCCTTCGTCTTCTTAAACCCAACCGCTGCTCTCGGAAGTAACGTCGTTTCTCGTTTGTCTTTACTCCCACTGCTTGCTGGATTGGATTGTCGTGATGACTTCTCCGATGCTGGTGGTCGCGCCAGCTTCGACATCGCCCTCCGTTTAGGATCAACCTCATTATCTTTTGGTTGCGACAAGGCCGATATAGCTTTGTTGCGACTCTGGGATTGCTTCTTTGATATTTCCTCTTGTGAGTCCTCTAGTCTCTTACGATCTCGTGGCAAAGAAGAGCTATCTTCTTTGCCATCGTCATCATTTGAACGCTTTGCTGTAAGTGAAGTTAAAGGATGCAGATACAAAGAACATGTGCTTGAAAAGGCGACTGAGGTGGAAGCGGAGGAAAGAAGTATCCATAGCAAGAGCGGTTTTCCATGATTTTCCTTCATTACTTTTCTTTGAGGTTCATTCCCTTGTTACCATGGATTCCAGTTCCTGTTCCGTACGATGTTTTCAACGAATACGTGAGACAACTTGATGTGTGGGTGAAGTCCGTCAGGTAAAGCTCGGCACCAAACGCTACACCGCTATTTCATTGGCTGACGATTGTCTAGGGTTCCAGTTGACTCGATTGCGTCGAATGCAAGTGATGTTCGCACGGCGTGAAAATGTCAGCAACTTGGGGTGGGATTAGGATATGTACTATACATACATATACGTTCGGTTATATCCTCCCGGCAAAATGATGTGCGTATCATATATAGATCACACAAAATAGGTGTGAGCAATCTACCATACCGGTACTCATTTGTATCACACAGACTACGCGTACAACACCGTCGGGAAGTGCTGGACTTCCAACTAGGAAACAGATGGCAAGTAGCGAGAATATTAATGTGAACCCTGTGTAACATAATCGCCTGCGATAGAGCCATAAAGATAGCCAGTAAACACAAAAGTTTCATGGCCGTACTAGCCTCTTCGCAGATGTTATCGATAGCATCACACTTTTCAATCTCAACTTTGGTTGGCAGGTAATGTAAATCGAATTTGACCTCTTTTTATTGATAGACTCATACCTAAGATTTCGTTTCTATGAATATACGTAAGATCATTCTTCACACGACCGATTTTTGTGATTGGTTTTCTTGATGACGCCATCTGGCAGAACTGGAATT
>Ga0194115_10005425_pt1 | contig 13266 bp, 8 predicted proteins | sample TA2MahsurfametaG_3_FD_148656 | JGI IMG/M metagenome (GOLD analysis project Ga0194115, IMG submission 148656) | Freshwater microbial communities from Lake Tanganyika, Tanzania - TA2015002 Mahale S4 surface | ecosystem: Environmental > Aquatic > Freshwater > Lake | place: Tanzania: Lake Tanganyika...
TTCATCGCATCTCCGGCCTTTCTCAGGTACCGGAGCAGGAGTAGAGTCCCCCTTTTCGTCCCCGAACTTCTTTAGATTAACAGTCGCAAGTCTCTTCTCAGAGCTTGTGAATTGTTGTTGGTTGCCGAGAAATCCGCATCCAAAAATCGTCGTGTCCGACATCGCAGCGCTTTTCGTCGTTGGTTGTTGCGGACATTTTCCCGTCAAAAGCACATCTTGTGGCTGATATCGTCCCTAGCGTATCAGGCGCAATCTTGTGACTCTCGACACATCGGACTCCTTCGCCAGATCGAGTCCGGTTATTCATCTACGGATCAGACGATTCGTTTGCCGGTTAGTCGTGCCTAACCGACACTTAACGTCTGTATCGACCCCTTTGCGGAGTAAGAGTTTGAAGGCTCGTCACACACGTACGTCCCGTCGTACTTGCGTGCTTTCGTATATAACTGGTTGCATATTCGTGTTAAGGGTGCTTATCTGCCTAGGGGCGGTTATTCACTTCTGCTGATCTCTACGTGTACGGGTCAACCCTGCGTTGATAACTGTTTGTGCTCCTGAACGCACGTGATTGCAACCGACCCGCGACGGATATATCCGGCAACCGAGCGCTACAGAGTTAAGTATCTTCTCTGCAAAGCAAAGGACCGCGCATACTATCCAGGGTAGGAAGCGTATCTGGGGTAGAGTACTTGTACAGACATACAAGCTCTACATACCACACGTACCTCAGTTAGTACACTCGGTTCCGTGCGTCAGAGGTCTGAAGCACAAATACGTATCGTTAATTAGGGTGCTACTTAAGCAGGCGTCCCTAATTTAACGACCGCGGAGCACACTCTTTCACAAGAGTATCGCCACGGACCTACGCTTCTGTATACGAATTGAGAGTTACTTCCACTCGTCAATCGTGGACACCTGGTGACGACCCGGCAACTACGGGAGGAGCATCGTCACACAGCTGTCGTGTAACCACTGGAGACCTCTTGTTTCCCTTGGTAACACTCTTGCGCGGGCAAGGCACGGGCTTAACCAGCCTACGTCAGGTCGGAGAGGTTTCTGTGCTTCCTCGGCGTTCTACGCAAAAGCACCTGACCCATACATAACTACGGAGGTATAATACATACGCCTCAGGGTCAGTCGTACTTGTCTCTCTTCCTACGTACCTCTCAAGAGCCTCGCTAGTCACCTAAGGTACCTAGCTGAGCCGCGAAACTACCTACGACATCAGGTGAGCGCGGGTCATAGGAACCCCCGCCTGATTCCCTACCTACCTATCGTCAGGTGAGCGCGGGTCATAGGAACCCCCGCCTGACACCATCATGCCTACGACTCGTCAGGCAACCGACGCTGCGTACGAACGTATACTTGAGCTCTTGGGTTGCCCTCCCAAGGCTGACAATCCGAACCATCCGATTCGTCTCGCCTTGGCCAAGGAACACGCCGATGACTTCTTTAGTCTCTTCAGCCTTTCGCGTGCCAACCTTTCCAACCTCACGTACAACGATCCCACGCAGGTAGACCAGCCTGAAGTACCGCTACCACTTGGGTACCGCCAGGCTCTGCTTATCCCTACGGGTTACCGTGTGCACTTTCAACGTAAAACAGGTAACGCCATGAAAGTCGACGATTGGACCAACATTGCCGAAGATGACTTCATTGACTACAGACTCAGTCACGCTCACGAGCTGTACGTCAACGACAAACATCTCCCTCTCGTCTCCTCTTCGACCTCCTTGACCACTACGACCGGCACGACACCCAACGTTACTACTGGCAGCTCTCATAATGCTAATAATAGTAACAAATACGGTATCGTAGCTTTTAAAAAGTCTATTAAACGTGATGCTGGCCAATTCCGTACCTTCGCTGATGACAAACAATGGGCAAATTGGCGTCTTCACTTCGTCGCCACCGCCCGGGCCCAGGATCTCCAGGACGTTTTAGATCCTTCTTTCGTCCCGGACGCTACTGACCCCGATGCTGTCGCTGTCTTTCACGCCAAGAACGAATTCCTGTTCAGTGTGTTTGTTGACAAATTGCTTACCGATGAAGGGAAAGCCATGGTTCGTGCCCATGCTGCTACTTTCGATGCTCAATCGGTATACCGTGATTTGTGTGATCATCAGACACATTCCACACAGGCCGAATTGACTAGCAACATTACTCTTAGTTGGTTAACTTCCTTTAAATTAGGTAAAGACCGCTGGCAAGGTAAAACAAGTACTTCTTTTATTGCCTACTTCGTCGAGCAAATGCGTCTTTACGACGATTATCGCCTTAGCAACAACGGCCAAACCCTTACGGATGACCTCAAACGTACCCTTCTCGACGCTGCTGTCAACAGTGTCGATGAGTTACGTGCCGTTCACGTTACTCAATCGACTCTTTGTAATCAAATGAGTAAAACCCCTACGTTTAAGGAATATCTTTCCTTACTACAGACGGCAGCTACGCGTTACGATTCCAATTTCGCGCATGGGGCCCTACGTAGCGACAGTACTGCTAAACGTAAAGTTTATTCGTCGTTACAAACCCATTCGTCGTTCGACCATGACCATGACGATGGTCCCATCTTTTCTGATGAGGACGAGGACGATTCTCAAGGTTTTGAGATCGATACTCCTCTTTCCACCGTCATGGCTTTTGCCGCGCGAACGCGCTCGCAAACTAGACCTCCGTCCACGCCCCCCGATCCGAGTACGCGCCTCCCTGATAACGTGTTTAAACAGTTATCTATGGATGATCGCCGTACCTGGGCTCGACTCGGTGCTGACGCCCGGCGTCTCATTCTCGGACCTACAGGTTCTAGTCCCGATGCCTCCTCTATGATGACAGGAATTTCGTCGGCTAACCACCGTCGTATCCTCTATTCCCATCAGTCGACTACGACTCCGGAGCAGTCTAATCCTAGTAACCATGATTTTTCTCGTGATCCCACGAACGAAACTCATCGTCTTCCCCAGTTACTCCCGGATCGTCGTCCCTCTACGCAACCCGGGGATATCCGACGCCTCTTGTCGTCTTCCTCGGCTCTTTCTTCTACACGTTCTACACCCCATACTACCGTCGCTGCCACCCATGTTACTCCTACGGATGGGGAGGATATTGTCGAATTCTCCGACGGTTCTAGATACCGTAGAATTAACAAAGCGTGCATCTACTCTGTCCACAATAGCCGTTTTGCTAAGTCTGATCACGGTGCCCTTATCGACCGAGGTGCCAACGGTGGCTTAGCTGGAGGCAACTGCCGCATCATTGAAAAAGCTCCGGACCGATTTGTTAATATCGAAGGTATAGATAAGCATCAAGTCACACATATCCCTATTGTTACTTGTGGTGCCTATACTATTTCTAGAAATCACGGACCCGTGATCCTAGTATTCCACCAATTCGCCGGCATGATGCGTGGCCCTACGATCATCTCATCTGCCCAGCTGGAAGCTTTCGGCAATCGAGTGAACGATCGATCAATTCGTGTTGATGCAAATGGCCAACGTATAACTACGAATGATGGATTTGAGTTTCCATTGCATATTCGTCAAGGTTTACCGTATCTCGACATTCGGCCATACACCGACACCGAATTCGACTCACTACCACACATTGTACTTACTAGTGATGTTGATTGGGACCCGTCTACAATGGATGGGGAGTTCCCTACGTCCAGTGAAGAAGAGTTTCATGATGCCGGACAGTACGATAATGGAACTAACTTTGATGTTTTTGGCAATTACATTAAAGGTACTATTATCGCATCGGCTCGTACACTAGTTAATGATCCGATTCTACAGGATACCGTTCTTCCGGACCAACTTCTTGTGATCCAAGATTTCGATCACGACCCTCTAGAAGACGAGTATCCACACCGCGATAAAGAATCGGCACTCGGTGTGACTCACTCGACTCCAGGCTCAGGGGAGCTTACTACGGAGACCTCTGCTATACCGGATTCCACCATTATTGACGGTGCCGAAAACAGAGTCTTCCGCAATATCTCTCCACATGTTGCCGTCGAAGAACCCGATCCAGAGGCACTACGTCCCTTTTTCGCGTTTCTTCCTGCAGAGATTGTCAAGCGCACACTGCGCGCGACGACTCAATACGCCAGGGTACCCATGAGTGATACCATGCAACGTTTCTACAAGTCTCCGTTTCCGGCACTTAACATTCCTAGACGAGATGAAGACCTACTTGTCGACATCATCTACTCAGATACACCTGCAATCGACGACGGATCCACCTCTGCTGCCATCTATAGCGGAAAAATATCCCATGTATTGGATGTTTTTGGCATGAAAAGAGATAGTCAGTTCGTTAATACGTTAGAAGACGTCATACAAGATCGTGGAGCACCCACTAGACTTCTTAGTGACCACGCCATGACTATACGTAGCAACCGTGTTCTGGATGTGCTACGATCGCTTTGTATCGGTCAATGGACTAGCGAACCACACCGACAACACCAAAATACAATGGAACGGCGTTATCAGACCGCCAAACGTATCACGAATATCGTGATGGAACGTTCCGGATGCCCACCGTCCTGCTGGCTACTGTGCCTCCAATACGTATGTACCGTCCTAAACTGTACGGTTTGCCGATCTCTAGATTGGAAGATACCACTAACTGTATTATTAGGAACTACAATTGATGTTAGTCCTCTACTTCGGTTTCATTGGTACCAACCCGTCTTCTACGTACGAGAGCAGCCTAACTTTCCTAGTGAATCCCGTGAAGCTTTTGGACATTTTGTTGGTATAGCTACCCACTGCGGCCACGCTATGACCTTTAAAGTCCTTACGGATGATACACAAAAGATAATCCAACGTTCACAAGTGCGTCCTGCAGACGATCCTACAAGACCCAATCTCAGGTTGACCGACCTGTTCAATGGGGAGCCGCCTGCACAAATCTTCGTGAAATCTCGAGACGACTCTGACGACCCAGACGATATTCCTAAGTTAGACGAAGACACAGGTGAGATTGAACACGACGTCACACCGACGATGGTCCTAGTCGATACTTCTGAACTAATCGGTCGTACCTTTCTTATGGACGGTAACAAAGAAGGTACTCGGCACCGTGCAAGAATCGTAGATCAAATTACGGACGAATTTAAACGTACTAAAGAACATACTAAGTTTAAGTTATCCGTCAATAATGATGAATACGAAGATGTCATGACCTATAGTGAGATCCTACGTCACCTCGAAAAGGATCAAGAACAAGAAACACTATGGAGGTTCAAACGGATCATCGGTCACCAAGGACCGCTAGATTCACAGCATCCCGAATATAAGGGGTCATCGTACAACGTCCAAGTCGAATGGGAAAATGGGGAGATAACCTTCGAGCCCCTTAAAACTATTGCGGCTGACGACCCTGTTACTTGTGCCATCTATGCAAGAGACAAGGGTCTACTAGACACGGACGGTTGGAAACGATTCCGTCGCGATGCTAAACGAGATAAGAAACTACAACGTATGATTAACCAGGCAAAACTACGATCTTTCCGTACTGCCCCTGTATACAAGTATGGTTTCGAAATCCCGCGTGACTACGAACACGCCAAACGTATCGATGCCAAGAACGGGAACACACGCTGGCAAGATGCTACGATCCTAGAGGTAACTCAGCTATTCGAATATCGTACCTTCATAGATAAGGGTCATATAAGAGTAGCGATCATACCAAAAGGGTATCGTAAAATAAAAGTTCACCTTGTATTTGACGTGAAACACGATGGACGCCACAAAGTACGTTGTGTTGCCGACGGCCACCTTACGGAAGTACCACTTGATAGTGTATACTCAGGTGTCGTATCACTACGAGGACTACGGATTATGATATTCCTATCCGTACTGAACCAGCTCGAAATGTGGGCTACAGATGTAGGTAACGCTTATCTAGAAGCAATTACCAAGGAGAAACTTTACATCGTAGCCGGGACTGAATTTGGACCCGAACTTGAAGGACACGTACTCATCATCTACAAAGCACTCTATGGACTGCGTTCATCTGGAAAGCAATGGCATGAACGTTTCGCAGACTGCTTACGTAGTGAGGGTTTCATGCCGTGTAAGGCCGAACCAGACATATGGATACGACCTTCAAAAGATCGAACACATTACGAAATGGTAGCCGTATACGTCGACGATCTGGCTATAGGAATGAAAAACCCAGAAGAGTTCCTTAATGTTTTAACACAAAAGTATAACTTTAAACTAAAAGGATCGGGACCTATTGCTTTTCACCTCGGCTGCGATTTCGAACGTGACGAACACGGTACGCTATGCATGATACCGAAGCAGTATATCGAACGAATAGTCAAACAGTACGAGACTATGTTCGGAACGATGCCGAAGACAAAGTTCACATCACCGCTAGCAAAGAACGACCATCCGGAAATAGACACTTCACCGATTCTAGATGTCGAAGGGATTAGGCAATACCAGTCCTTAATCGGTTCGCTACAGTGGGCCGTGAGTCTCGGCCGGTTTGATATCACCACTGCGGTGATGACACTGTCATCATTTCGAGCATTACCACGAGAAGGACATCTCGATAGAGCCAAACGCGTCGTATCATACCTATATAGGAATAAGGACGCTAGGATACGGTTCCGAGTACACGAACCAGATCTCTCAGACATAGTAATTCCTGAGTACGATTGGAGCACGACTACCTACGGTAATGTGCGTGAAGACGTTCCAACCGATATACCTATTCCATTAGGGAAACCGGTAGTCACTGTATCCTACATAGATGCTAATCTGTTACACTGCATGACTACGGGGAGATCGGTTACAGGTATTCTACATTTCCTTAACGGTACACCAATAGATTGGTACTCGAAGAAAATAGCCACTGTAGAGACAGCTACATACGGGGCTGAGTTTGCTTCTGCACGTACCTGCGTCGAGCAATTAGTCGACCTACGAAATACCTTGAGGTATTTAGGAGTTCCGTTGAGAGAAAAGAGTTTCATGTTTGGAGACAACGAGTCGGTTGTGAATAGTTCGATTCAACCGCACGCAAAGCTGCACAAGCGACACAACGCCCTTTCCTTCCATCGGGTACGTGAAGCCATCGCATCACGTGTGTATGTGTTTACTCACATCGCTGGTGAAAACAATCCTGCAGATATCCTCAGTAAACATTGGGGATACGATCAGGTATGGCACATGCTGCAGTCGCTACTTTACATGTCTACGGACACTATTAACGGACCCAGCCGTGGGGATCTGATTAACAAGGCGAAGAACAGCACTGATACGAATGATGGCACGTCCTCGTGAGCATCGGGGAGTATTAACATTCCAAGGTAGTTAGGAAGGATAGAGGGAGAAACGATGTTTCCTCGCGCATGTGTGTGTCCATGTGGACACATAAGGTACGTATACACGATACGTATATTTACGCATGAGTTGCGTACACCTACATATCTACGCATAGTGCGTGGCTATATATATATATGTATACATATGACCGGATGAGGTCCGGGGTTCGATACCGCTTAACGGTATGATTCTGAGGGTGTCAAGATCCTCACTCGGACGTAGAGTAATCATCCGAATAGATGACTTGTTTTCTTGATCTTTGTGCTTCATCGCATCTCCGGCCTTTCTCAGGTACCGGAGCAGGAGTAGAGTCCCCCTTTTCGTCCCCGAACTTCTTTACTGGGATTGCTAGCTCAACGGCGTATGATACAGCAACATAATACGAGGGTCAGTCCGATGGCACTGAATCCCGGCTTGCTGCAGCAACTGTTGATGACACAATCGATAGTACAGCAACAACAGATAGGATATGGAGGTTTCAATCCACTTTTGAATGGAATGGGGAACATAGGCGTTCGATTCGATCCTTTGAGGAATGGTACGGGGGATGGTAGGTTTCTGCTGCAACTACAACAGAACCAACCACCACATGGGTTATCGGAAATGGGATCTAGTAGGAGTCATGGACCGCAATCACAGCACGGACAGTCGTCACGTGTAGCGGCTTTGGCAAATACCATTGAAAACGGCAATACGATGAGTAGGCACGGTCATAACCCTTGCAATGTCACGATGTCAGCCAACGTTGGTTCCTTCTTGCAACAATTGAGAGGAGTCGCCAAACTACCAACTAGCAGTCAAGATGCTGCATCACTCTTACATGCCATGGGGGAATCAAGACATTGCCAATCATCATAATGAATCTGCTGCGGCTTCTCTCCAGTAAAATTATGGTCGTCTACTGTTCATTCATTCATACTGGAACGATCTATACTTTTGCTGCTTTCCGGTCGAGTCCAACTTGCACACAACAAACGAGAGTCATAACCTGCACGAGATAAATGAGACTAACATATAGCGGATTTACTGAATCTACTTATAGGGATCGAAGAGAAACAACCCTCCTGAATCTTAGCCTTTCCGAATCATCGCACACAATGGTACAAACCCGAAAACATTGGCAGAATAGGTCACTGAATCGTTCTTTCCCCCCCAAGTCTCTTTTTACTGCCCTTGTTTGCGTTGTTCCGGTCTTTACTTGGCAAGCATGGTAGGATCGACGACCAACGCAACGACGTTGTTGGAAAGGAACTCTTCACGAATAGCGTTAAGGTCATATCCCATCGACACGACCGACTTTCCATTGATGGCCAACAATCGATCCCCCACATGCAACTTCTCAGACGCCGGAGGTTCTACCTTAGAAAGGTAAACTCGATTCTTTCCATGTCGGGCCTTGAATTCCACATCGAGACCAGAATCCGCTCGTGCCTTCGTATTCATCCCATCTGCACCGTCCTTGTGGAATTCGACAAATAGTTGACCTGGTTGTGGATCCATCACTGAAACAGTCAATTTCTCAGCCATTGTAGGGTTTTTTTTCTTCGGAGGGCTTCTGTAACAGTGAATACAACAATTTGATAAATGCCTTGTGGATGGAAGATTAGGGCGATCACTGATCTCCCACGCTGTAGACGCGTGACAGCAAAGAGAGAAAACAGAGTAGGTACGACAAGTGGTAGTATCTTGGAAATATCCTGCCAGCGGGTGGAATGACTCCCTCGGGTCATTTGGTTGAAAACTTATTTGGTCCGTTCAGTCAATTCGGGATCTTTTTCGTTCGATAGGAGAGCGTCCCCAGCCGGTTCGTTTACTTCGATTCCCGAGTTCGACTGATGCCGGAAACGCCGATGATTTCCAAGAGAACGTTTTCTGTCGTATATGCCAAGAGAACGTTTTCTGGTATATATGCCCACTGAAAACGAATCTTGGACGTCGGGAGTCGGGAGTACAGTGCGCCGTTCGATCACTTTCAGAGCCGTTAAATATCGAACAACTACTTAGCCCTAGACATTCGTCAAATAACGTACCGTCTATGCGATGCCTAGCTTTAGACTATCCTTGTCAATCAGGTTATTTAATGATCGATTTCAATCACTCACGCGACATGCTTTGCGGAGAAGTTCGTTCATACAGTCGGGGCGCGGCGTAAAAATCTGCCGGAAGAAAAACCCTATGATACGTACTCTCATACGGTTGAATCTTCGGAGTCACTTTCTACTTCTGGAAGACCGCAACCAATAGCGAGAAATCACAGTCTCTGTCACAGTGTATGAATGTGACATCAGTTCACAACGCTGTCCCTTCACAATTCCGGACCCCCGGAGCCCATTCCTACGTACTAATATGAACAGCACGGGCATCAACTGGGCCACGAATTGGTTTCAGGATTCTTCAGACTTGTTGCCTTCATCCGCGTCATCGTTCCGGAACCAGGGAACATCGGCTTTGATCAAAAACAGTAACGACAACACTTCAGTCCGCAACAGTTCGTCCACTTCAGATTCTGGAGAAGCGCTAACCGACAGACACGAGAGGGAAAGATGGATGGACCGTCGACTGGAAGTGAGTCATCCCCACAACAATGTTCCACCAATGTTGGATCCACCCACTACCAACTCCGTCGTCGGAACCCCTACACAAGAAGCTGAACATTTGATCCTAGATGGAATGACGAAGTCGGAAAACGCGTTCGTTTCGGAAGGGGTGTACGATCGGACTGCCCTGCTCTTCGATGTACGGTGTAGTTCACCGTGTGACGAACAATCCATTCCACCAGTCCAAGAAGAATCACCATGTGATTCGACAGCGCAGCCATTGTACGTTACTGATACTCCGAGCGACGACGATATATTACTTGGTCGTGGACGTCTCGGTCAACTTCACAAGGTAGGTTTGACGAGTCTGTAGAAAGTGAAGACATCGTTGGGTGAAGATTCGGATCAACCCATTATCATATCTCAACTCCTGAATTGCCTATTGGAATGTTAGGGAAATGTACGATTCATCGAACTCATACGACAGCATCGACATGCGTTTCAGGCCTTACCCACCAAGGCAGCGAAGACTCGAATGGCAGAAATGATCGTGACACATATCAAGACGAAATGTGGTGGACATTTCCTTCAAGGACGAGACGGAGGAGGGTGGATAGAAGTCCCCCATCGAATCGCCCGGACGAAAGTAGCTACATGCTTCCGTACTATGAAAAAATCCAAAAAGAAACGGTGGAGGTAAGGGGGACAAATAATAATGTCGCTTCTGAAATAGGCACTTGCGTGCCGTTGGGAAGGTTAGAGAGGATTCTCGGTCTTCTTGCTACCAGAAAATTCATAGAGTAACTAGCTCATTATTCATAAGGAGTAGGGTACTCCCTATGCGTCAAAGCTTACAGTTAGTATGTTTTGGGGAAACAAAATCGTCTCCTCTTTGGAGACATTATCAGTGGCCAGTGTGACTTGGAGGGATTTAATGTCCGCCGGTCAGAATCTTGGACTTTTTGGGTTTAGGATGATTTGGAGTTACTATCTCCGTGTCTGGTTTTGTTGTTGTCGATGGGTGATGTCTCGATGAGATGAAGATATCACGATTTCATGTTGTTTCGCAAGGACGGGTGGTATTGCCCACATCGTCAATGTCCACCCAGCAGCAAAAAAGGCTGCTAACATCCCCCAAGTATGGACCCAACCATATCTCCCTACCATCTTCCCAGTCACTGCAAAGACGGGTGCTGCTAATAGGAATGCGATACCGTCTAACCAACTGATACAAACTTCCTTGTGTTCACCAAAGACTTTGGATGTCATGGTAGGGAATTGAAAATATTGATAGGAGATATTGGCAGACATGAAACCACTACAAAGTGCCAAGGCTATAGAAATTGCCCATTGAGTCGATGTCACGGACGATGTCGGACTACTACCGACGGGGAGAGGAGATCTATACTTCTGGGCGACTAAGGATGCGATTCCAGCCAATCCTAGAGCACTCCCAACATTGAGTGTATACCGTATCCGAAGCATCCGTATTTGATCCTCAATGGTTAAATGTGGAAAACTCCGTGATGCCGAGACGAGTCCATACAATAGACCCAATGTCGTCGATAGGGTTAATCCACCAGTGAGGGAGCCTGATCAATGAACACAAGTTTGAGAGATGATGGACATGGGATTTAAAAAAAGTATCGAAGAGTACTTCTTTCTTCTTTGGCATGAACTTACGAGGGAGGCCTGTCATGTCACTGAAAAATGTTCCAAGGATACGATCAATCCCTCGTACGACGAAGGCTACCGCATGTGCGATGGAAAGCATCCAAAACAATTTACTTGTAAAGAGGACGTCGGCAGACCCCCGTGCCGATGTAATCCATGATCCCAAGGGTTGTGCCGAATATTTTCGATGTAACCGGTCTAATGTCTCTCTTTGGAAGGGTTGGATAGGTGCCTTGGAACTACAATAACTTCCCAACATGGCGACAAAGGCACCCATCCGAGCGACGACACGCCAATCCAGGATCGATACTAATGCCGCACCGAAGACTTTGGCAGCAATCGCTCCCGCGGGAGATGCAATACCCATCGTCGTTAATGCAGCTGTCAATGCGGTGGGAGAAGATTTGGAATAATATTGTGTCAACATCGTCGCAAGACTCGTCCATTGGATGGAAGCACAGAATTCCATCCCAGCATACGTCCAACCTAACATTTTGGGTGTCGTTGAAAATGAAAAGAGTGTCGTACAGATTGCAACACCAATCAGAAAGGATTCACTACAACGATAGGGTCCAAATCGTTTACATAATAATCCACCCAAAAATTTCCCACTGGCACCACCTAAGGTAGCAATCGATGAAGCATTGGCTACAATCATTGCGACGACAGTCGGACTTTCCAATGTTTTGGATGTTTCTGCCATCTGAGAGGCTGCGACGGGTAATAAGATAATTGGTAGATTGAGTACCAATAAATTACAAAAGTAGGAAAAGAAGACAATATTATCAATCTTTCCAAGAAAATGTTGTTGTTGTTGTGGTGACTGTGGTTGTTGTTTTTCTAATGGTGGTAAGTGTGGTAGATCTAGATTGTTGTTGACAGTGACTGTGAAATCGTGATGATGATGACGATGATGAGGTTGTTGTTGTTGTTGTTGTTGAGGGTGATGTTTTCGTGAAGGTGTAGGTGGTGTAAGGGGAACTTCGACATCGTATGAATTCTTCCGTCTTGATGGAGTTCCACCACAATTCCCACTATGATTATGTGGTACTATCATGGCATGAAGAGTCTCATCGTGGTGATGATGATGGATACCGGTACCGTCTTCTTCTAGCATGACTTGTATTCGAACAAGCACAACACGCGTGCCCCTCGGGAATTGGTATAGCAAGCAAGGAGGGTATGGAAAACTCCCAGGAGGTGCAGAGACAATAAAGACAATAAAGGTTTATTGAGGGTTGGCCTCTCTTTGTTGCTGTGATTGATCGATGGCTGTTCCGACGGTTGGTATTCACACGGTACCGCAACAGGGTACTGTAAGTTATAGTTGCAGTTGGAGGGAGGTGACGGTTGCAGTTTGGAGGAGGGAGGTGACGGCTTTTGGTGGGGGGGACGGTAATCTACCAAGTCACCATCTGTTGAAGTCTTTTGGTGGGTCCAAAAAAAAGGGTATGCGAAGAAATTCTGGGTCGTATGTGGTGGGTACCAGTCGCTGACGAATACCTCGACTGTAGAGCGCTTTTCGTGAACTGTATAAGAATGACCGTGACATTCTCCCGTCCTTGGCACTACAGAGCAGCCCTTCACCGTCACATGTCGCATTTTCCTCTCACAGTCATCATAAATATTCGTCACGCACCCCGCTACTGTATTGCTTTCCCCTCCCCTCCCCCACATCGAATACACGCCTCACTCACCTTTCACATTTTACAAAT
>Ga0194115_10005426_pt1 | contig 13264 bp, 9 predicted proteins | sample TA2MahsurfametaG_3_FD_148656 | JGI IMG/M metagenome (GOLD analysis project Ga0194115, IMG submission 148656) | Freshwater microbial communities from Lake Tanganyika, Tanzania - TA2015002 Mahale S4 surface | ecosystem: Environmental > Aquatic > Freshwater > Lake | place: Tanzania: Lake Tanganyika...
ATTCAAATTATCAAGCGCGACCAAATCGGTCAGGGCACCAAAGAAATAGTTGATTTTTTTGTCAAAGGTCGCCTCGGGTACGCAATTGGTAGGGCCGCCCGTGGCGCAATGCCAAATAGGGGCCGAAGTTCAATGCGAGGTAGGGCTTCGCGGGTGATTTCAGGAGTATTGGACCCAAGAACGCGTCGCGACCTCGACGGTGACGGAATGATTTTTGATGGGACATGGCGCGAAATGCCAGACCCAACAAGATTTAAACCATCCGCAAAACCTATTTCTCGTGGACTTTCTTCGCAAACAGGAAAACCATTCGTGCCAGACCCAAACAAACCAATTGGTTCGCAATCGTTGCAAATAATTGAAGATGCCAAAAGACGAGAAGCCGAAATGTCGAGAATATTTGAACAAGCCAGCCGCGGCGTGCAAGAAAGTATTCGCAAGAGAGGTCGGGGGCGCGGTTCTCGCACCGCATTTGTTGACAAAAAGAAACCGCGCGGACTGGAGTCAAGCACCGGGCAGAGCATTGAAGACGCTATTGGCTTTATGGATTCCGTCAACGCGGGCGGTGCAGACTGGGATAGTGGACTCAGGAAGGCGTGGGAAGCGGACGGCTCCGATTGGTCAAATTCTGGCAACTTAATTTCAACTGTGACGGCAAAATTGTCGGCACTATCGCAACAGGATGATTTCAAGAAAGCAGACCCCAAAAATAGACAGAAGTTGATAAAGAATTTGGTTGATGGCGTGGCCTCCGATTTGGCGAAAGACGAGACCGAAAGGTATCCGTCCGACGTACTCAATGCTTTATCGGAATACATAAACGGAGTCGCCTCCGGTCGGGATGTCAACCCCGTAAAGGTAATTGCCGCATTTGACCCCGACGGAAACAAATCAAGCAGGGCGAACGCATTGGAGGCAACCGTTGCGTCTGCTTTGGGTAAATTGGGCGAAACATCAAAAGATAGACAAAAATACTTAGACGGTCGAGGACGGGCCGCGCGATTCGGTGGGTTGATTGACGACATCACCCAAATGGCCGAGGGTGCGCGAGAACCGGAACTTCAAAGAGCCCTACGAAAAATCGCCAAAGGCATGTCGGTTTCCGGCGACGAACAATCTGAACTACTTGAAACCCTTCAAGACATGGCCGAGAACAACGAAACGTTCCAAAACGATGACAGGTTGGCGGAGTTAATTGACGATGTCAAACGAATGTCTTCATCCGCCGGCGACAATGACCGCCAAGACATTATTAAGGAATTGCAAGACGCTATGCGCGGCACCGCCGAACCTCAGTTTGCGAGGAATCTAGAAAAATTCGCCTCTGATAAACCCCTTTCGGACAAAGAGCGGGCGTCGCTTCTGGAATCATTGAACGACGTTCTAGACAACAATGACCTCTTCGAAAACGACAGACGATTACAGGAACTCATTGAAGATGTTTCCTCGCCTAAACAAAAACCAACCGTCGGCTCCCTGAGGCGAACCCTGACCGGCAAAAAACGACGTGGCCTGTCTTCGGGCACCGGCGGTGACGATGATGATTTGGGCAGCGACATGAGCGATGCGATTGACGCTATTAACAAACTCAAAGAAGGCAAAAAACTTTCAGCAGATGAAGTCAATGCCATTTTGACTACAGTCGACAATCTTGACATGACGCGTATAGGTGATGAAGACCAGCGTATTGCCATCATGGACCTCAGAAACCAGGCGCGCAGACAAGGTGTTCTGAAATCATCCACTTCGCCGGGTCGTGGCTCTGGTGACGATTTGGGCAGCGACCTTGATGATGCAATCACGGCCATAAATAAAGCCAAAAACGGTGAAAAATTAACAAAAGATGAAATACGTGCGGTTTTGACGATGGTCGACAACATAGACATGACACGCATCGACGACGAAGACGACCGCATCGCTTTGATGGACCTTAAAAATCAAGTCCTCAAACAAAGTGCCTTAAGTTCGTCCACGACGCCACGACGCCGCCCTGTGAATCAAGCAACGTCAAGTCGAATCGCAACAGCCACAACCGAACGCGCCAGTCGACCAAGAGGCTTGGGGTCAACCACAACGCTTCCAGAAACAAGAACTGAAGTAGAAAAATCAAAATCCAAACCCAGGAGAAATATATATTTCAGTCAGATTCTGAAAGACGGCGGTGTAAAAAAACAAGACGGTGATGGGGTTCTTTGGGAATCCATGTCCGAAGAAGACCGAACAAAAACCAAAGAAGCAATTGCTGCCGAAAAAGCCAAAATAACCAAATACCTTAAAACAAAACCGTACAAAAAATGGTGGCAAAAAGCAACCGAAGAAGGTCTTGATAAACAATCCTTGCGGGCCGTGAGACAGCGCGTTCGGGGAACTGGCGGACGACAGAAGGTCAGGCCGAAGGATGACCCATTAACAAAAGATGACGCTCGAGAGATGATGCAAATGCTCGACGAAAACATCGTTTCAGGTAAAGTCAACAAATTTCAAATAAATGCGGAAACCGGCGAGTACGTACTCGACAAACAAGGGCGACCACAATTGAGTGAAGAGGGTAGGATTCAAAGGCTTCTTGAAGATTTAGTCACGATATTAAACATGGAAGAAAATGATGATTTTTCTTTGTTGGAACATTTCCATACCGGCACAAGAACAGCAATATCCAAAGCAGTAGGCACCCCAGCAACTAAAAAGTTTTCAAGCCCTGGGAAAGATTCATCAATTTTCAAACAAGCAGGCGGTCTTGAAAAAGCCGCGAGCGTGGATGAATTGAATCCTGAAGAAACCGGTAAAAAGAAAAAACAGGCCCTTGGAAAAAGATTACTGCGAATGAACAAAGCACGTGCGGCCAGGGCGCAACAAAAAGCACAAAGAGCGGCGCGTCGAAAGGGTGGGTTTAGAAAGGGTCGTGTCCTCACCACCGGAGACCCTGCCCTTGAATTAAAGAAGGCGCGCCTTCGTACTCGTGCAATGAAGCGAAGAATGGTGTCCAATTTCCGTCGTAATCGAGACGCGGACGAACTGGCTAAAGATTTAGGAAAAATCAAAGCCGAAACTTCGACCGTGAGTGTTGATAATGAAGGGACAATCAAAATCAAGCCGCGCTTCGTTGATGTTATGGCCAAATTGGATGACGAACTCAAAGGGGCAAAAACCGCCAATGAAAAAGAACAAGTATACGACCAACTATTGGCCGACCTTTGGGAAAACAATGGTTATTCCGACCTTCCTACCTTGCTCAACGAAGACGAGGTGCGCAGGCTGATTGATGCCGGTTGGCAGCCCGTCATAAGGGGTACCGGGCACCAACAAATCGAAAGCGAAGGTTTTGTCGAGCAGTTCTTAACGAATGAATCGGCACGATTTATTCCAGGACAGGGAATGAGGGCCTATGGTGTGGGTGAATATTTTGCTTACCCCGGCGAATGGATGTCATTCAGCGGCAACCCTATGGATAGGCACTCCATGCTCGTTTTGATACCACCAAGTGCGGACATTGTGACCACTGGCGAAATGAGACGCGAGTACGACAAGATGCACGACTTGACAACAAGACTTGTTGACGCGGCCAAAACCCTGGGCGGAAGAGACGCTGCCGAAAAAATGTCTGCGGGTGAATTGGCGGTCGAATTTAGAAAAGCAATCCCAAATCTGGCCGATGAAACTTCAAGAAGCGGCCAGATTATAAATCAATTAGTTGGAAGGCTCGAAGAACTTGACAACGACCCGGGTGACACATCACAAGAACGAAGAAAAATTCTTGGGGCGATTGATTATTTAAGTAGATTTACCAAACAAAATGCGGACATAAATTTTGGTTATCTTGCGCCGATTATTGGTGTCGACGGCATTGACACAAACAACGAACCCGGTGCAGTAAAAAACCCATTCCTGATTCACAACCGCACCGGAATTGCCGCGTATCAAATACCGGTTACGAGAGACGAGGCCGAAAGGTTGGCCAAAGCATCCGATGGCTCAAAAATTGGCGCCGTATGGCACAAATGGGCAAATCGCAAAGACCGTAGTCGAGAGGGTGCCGAAATCACAAAACGGTCCAGGATTGGACGCAAGCGACGACCCTCGACGCGAAGACCCGACCCCGACGACGATTCGACGCCGTCCGCACCGGCACCCCAAGAGGCGCCAAAAGTTTCCAAGAGCGCAGTAAACACGGATGCTTGGTCCAGAAGCACGCCGCAGAATGTCGGCTCAAATCCGGCGACCATGTTGACCGACCCGAACGGCACGAAATACTACACAAAACTCAAAAAACCATCCGAAACCAGCGCTCAAGCGGCGGAACGTATGGAGACCGAAGTTTTGGCGGCAAAACTGTACGAACTTGCTGGAGTACCTACCGCTGATTTGCAAATGGGGACGAATAACGGCGAACCGGTGATGCTTTCCAGGATGATTCAAACAAGAATGCCCAATCTTGCAAGCGACAAAGTCGAGGCCCAAAAGGGTTTTGTGGCCGACGCATGGTTGGCAAACTGGGACGCCCCACTGAACGACAACATTAAAATCGACAACAATGGCAGGGCCGTTCGTCTCGACGTAGGCGGCTCGTTGGACTACAGGGCTCAGGGCGCCAAAAAGGGGAGTCAAGGCACAACTGCTTTCGGAAATTCCGTAGGAGAGATGACTTCGTTGCAAAAGAGGGGCGGCAACGTAGATTTTTCCAACATGGACAAGGATGTTTTGAAAAAGCAGGCCCAAAAACTCGGAACCATAACCGACGACGACATTAGAAAAACCGTTCAAGCCATCGTGAGCGACCCGGCTCGCGCAAAAGTTCTCGCAGATACACTCATAGCACGCCGAGATGACATCATGAAGAAATACGGGTGAGGCAAATATGGCAAACAAAGACAATGATTACTACAAAGCAGAAGAATTCATGGAGAAGCAGGAAAAGGAATTGAACGCCCTGATGGGTTACCCTCCGTTCTCGGAAATTGACGACGGCAAGGATTCGCTGGATTTTGACGGCGTGAACCCAAACTGGGGTTTCCCTTCCATTTCAAGAAGGGGCGCGCAATTAGCAGAAGCCATGCGCGACTCAATTTCCGGCATGATGCAAGAGAGGGGGGAACGCGACCTCTATCAATGTGGCGACCTTTTAAAAAAATGTTACAAAGGTGTCTACGAGGAATTTAAGGACGACCTCGAAGAGGCACGATTAATGCAAAAACGTTACCCCACGCGTTTGGCTGCCCTCAAGGCAGTTGCCCTCGAAGCGTTTAATAAAAAGTAGGTTCGCCGATGACGGCAAAACCTGAAACAAATTCAAAGATTTTTGCCTTGCGCGCCGCTCAATGGGTGGGCTGTACTGGCGCACACAAACACGACGGGAAATGGATGCCATGCGAAACCCACGAAGAACTTGAAAGAATATCGAACGCCGCAGAGCCTGACAAAAAGTCCGGGTATCAGGAGATGAACGAGAGGTATTTCAAAAGGCGCGCCAAGGGCAAAAACAAAAAAAGGGGTTGGGAAAAATTGCGAGAAACAAAACCGCTCGGCGGATTCGCAACACTGGAAGGCGGCGGAATAGTTTCGGCGCCAATAAATTCGACAATATATTCAGGTGGTGTCAAATCATATATTCCGGGTATATCACCGAGAGATAATGACCCTGATGTTTTTGTGGATATCGAGTCGGCCCGAAAACGCAGCAGGATGCTCGGATGCATAGGGGTCAGAAGGATGCCCTCTGCAACCGGACGCACAGTATGGCTACCCTGCACAAACAACAGCGATTATGCCAGGCTTGCCGGAACCACTTTTCTGGGCAGAAGGAATCAAAGGGAATCCCAGAACCGCATGATTCGAACAATAATTAGGAGGGAACTAAGAAATTCTTCAAAAAACAAATTGCGCAACAAATCACTTTTTGAAGAAATTTACGGAACCAAAGGTCTTGGAAGGGCAATAGGTCGTGCCTTGACGCCAAACGTGTCAAGTCGAGGTTTGCGCCAGTCGCTGCAAAGAATTGAGGGTGTTCTGGACCCTTTCAAGCGGCGCGACATGGACCGTGATGGAATGATTTTTGACGGAACCTGGAGGGAAATGGTGGCCCCTACCAGGGGCGGTTTGTCCAGCGAGACAGACGGTATTGATGAAGTAAAGCCGAGATGGGCTTCCCCGGTCAGGAATAATTGGTTTACGCCGAACAAAGTCAAAAAAGGTGGGGTACTCAAAGCGCAAGACATTTTAAATTTTGACAGATTGAGATTGCGCAAAAATCGAGACGAACAGGCTTCCGTCCTTGGGGTGACAAGGGAAGTCATCGACGCGATGCACAAACCAGACGCATCAATCGATGCGTTCGATGCCGACAGATTGGTGATGTCAGCGCTCAATCTTCACCCCATGCTGATTTTTGGAGATGCGTGGTTGATTGCCGACAAAACGCCAAGCCAACCCAAAACCCGAAATGTTGGCAAACTTGATGACCGCGACAATCGTATTTTAGAAATTCGCGCCAACGGCGGAAAAGTTAAAGATATCGCTGATGAATTGAAAGTGAGCAAACAAAGAGCAAGTCAATTGTTGAAAAGGGCGCTGGAAAGAAATGAGCGAGATTTGGACTCTCGCGGTTTGTCTTCTTCAACGGCAAACCCAATGAAGCGTGGCGATGGGATGATTCAGCGCGATGAGCGCGGAAACCCGATTCGTCAAGCAGACCGGAGAAAAGAAACAGTTGAAAATTCTATTGCGAAATTAAAAAAACTTGGTTTGTCGGACGAGGAAATAAATCTTTTATTTACGGGAGACAAGGCGACCCCTGTCGACCCAAAGACTCCTGATGTCGACGTAAATGCGGCTAAAAGAAATGCGACTGCCGAGGCTGGGCCACCAAGGCGTGGCCTAAGTTCCATGAGCCTGTCCGAAATGGCCAAATCAAGCCCATCTACGTGGCCGGAAAAACAAAAAATTCATTTCATCGATTGGGCCAATTCGAAGCCAAGTTTCAATGTTCCATATGCGTTGGCTCAAAAATTTAAGAGGGATGGCGACCTTACCGACGTGGAGTGGCAGCGCATTTTGAACTTCTATTCAAAATATGGTCCAGAAAAGAGAGGATTGAGTTCTTCGACTACACCGAACGCCACAAATTTGTCAAACGTTGGGGCGAGAAGAATGGGTCAAATAATTCTCGATAGGGTACGGCAAGACCGCAGAAACAAAAAACCTGGCACACGGGTCCATTATCATGTCGTCGGCCCGGGGGCCGTCGGCAAATCAACGCTTACCGATTATTTGGTGAAAAACGGGCTCATGCCACCCGATTCCGACGCCGCCCATATTGACCCAGATTTTATTAAACAAGGAATTATCGGATATGACGGCGGCAAAGGTTCTGTTTCCGTCCATAGAGAATCCGCTCGTAGCGCAACAAAAACGGTCGAGTCTGCCGCAAAAGAAGGAATGGACATCGTTACCGAGGGCACGGGTTATCGGCTATATGAATACAAAACGACCAGCGACCCAAGTTATAAAAAAGTTGTTCATATCCCGTTTTTGCCATACGACAAAGCAGAGGCGCGTTTGGCTGCCCGAAACGCCAAGGGCGGGCGTCAATTACCCATCGACCAAATCAGGCTGAAGGGTCAACAAATGTATGGGTGGTTAACAAACCACTTAAACAAGAATGAAATCCAAGACATGTACATCTGGGACATGGATGTTCCGGAAGGTGCCGCACCAAGGGTTATCGCAAAAATAGAAGACGGAGTTTTCCGTGCAATAGATGAACCCGCGTTCAAGAGATGGTCAGAACAATCCGGCGGTGGCAGGGGTGGCGATTCGAATCTTTCATGGTTCAAGCGAAATTTTCCGCAAAAGTAAAATTTCTATTTACAAACTTTTTTATGTCAAGTTTTGTTGATTAGTTCCACTACAAACGCAAAATAATGAGTATTGTTGATAGATAAGTGCTGGGTGCTTACCTGAGCAAATTAATCAACATCCAATACTCAAAAAAGGTAAAAAAAATGTCGCAAGATACAGCAAGACTGAATGAATTGCAAGATGCACTTCGTTCCAAAATGTCAGATAACAAAGCAATCGCCGATTCATTCCGCGTTGAAGATGGTGTAGTGGTCGTTTCCGCTGCCCAGAAGACGCAGTTTGACAAAAACATGGCCGATATTCGCGAAATCAAGTCACTCATCGGTGGCCTTGAGGCAATGAGCGAAGTCGAGTCGTGGGGCGGTTCACAGGCCAAGGAGTCGGTCGCTCAGGCAGCCGCTGCTCAGGCACAACAGTTCACACAAACCGAGACACGCTCCATCGGCGAGGCATTCCTCTCGTCGCCAGAGTTCAAGTCATTGGCCAATGGCCGTAATGGCGCCAACATGTCGGCTCCGTTCCAGTACAACGGCTCCATCCAAGTTAAGGACGTGTACACCACGCTTCCAACCGGCACTATGGGCAACAACGCCAACGCAGTGTTCGGTACTGTGCAGCGTGACCCGATGATTACCCCAGCGAAGCGAACGAAGAGGGTTCGTGACCTCTTCCCAGCACGCTCGACGACTTCAACAGTCATCGAGTACTTCCGTCAGACCGGCTTTGTTAACAACGCCGCGATGGTTGCGGAGCGCGTTGGCAATCAATTCGGCATCAAGCCGCAGTCCAGCATGACCTTCGAGGGTGCGCAGACTTCGGTCAAGACAATGGCCCACTGGGAAGCCGCTCACCGCAACGTTCTTGCTGATGAGCCGCAACTACGTGGCATCATTGACAACGAGTTGATGTACGGTCTGCGTTTGCAGGAAGATGCTCAAATTCTTACGGGCGACGGCACGGGCGAGAACCTTCTCGGCGTGTTGAAGACCCCAGGAATCCAGACCTACAACTGGTCGTCAGGCCCAGCAGCCGCCGCAGGCGCCGCAGCCGCAACAAAGGACTCACGCGCAGATGCTTTGCGCCGTGCGCTCACCTTGTCGCTGCTTGCCTACTACGAGCCGTCGGGAATCGTCATTCATCCGAATGACTGGGAGCAGATTGAACTTGACAAGGACGCCAACGGGCAATATCGAATTGCCACGTCGGTCGCCCTTGGTGGCGAGCCACGAGTGTGGAGAACGCCATTGGTCGAGTCGGTCGCCATGCCGGAAGGCACGGCCCTTGTCGGTTCGTTCGGTCAGGGTGCACAACTCTACGACCGCGAGCAGGCGAACATCCGAATCAGCGAGCAACACGCGGACTTCTTTATCCGCAACGCGATTGTGATTCTTGCCGAACAGCGCCTTGCGCTGGCCGTCAAGCGCCCAGAGTCGTTTGTACGTGTCTCGTTCGACAACGCACCAGCCTGATAAAGGCCAACACTAATTAAGTAGTACCCCCACCAAAGCCGACCTGTTCGGTGATGGTGGGGGTAATGCTTTATACTCGCACTTGCGACTATGCAAAAACTTACTTCTGCCGAACGTGCCGTGATGCGCGATTCTTTTCTTGACGCCGACCCGGAACAATTGAAAGAAGCGCAATTTTTGGCAACACTTTTATCCGACGGCGAAGCGAACCGCGACGACGCAATTCTGGCATTGACTTTCCATTATTCCCAAAAAGAAAACCTTGACGAAATGAGACAGGTGTTTTCTGATTTGATGCTGGAGAACTAAAACAAACCGGAGTATCATTGTTTATGTTTAAAAATCCAAATTTTAAAAGTGAATTCGGACGATACGCCCTCAACACAAAGGCAAAGCCTGAAAGTTTGGAAAAATGGATAAACGGGCTCTTCGGAATCGCGCCAAAAGATTCGTTCAAAAAAGGACGTAAATAACATGCAATTTGTCGGCGACTCGATGCCAATCGAAGAAAAAATGGAACGGGCAAGAAAGTTTTGGTCCGGTAAAAATCCACTACTCGAGGCCCATTTTTGGCAGGAGTCCAAGGCGTTGGCTCTTCTTAAAATAGAAAAAAATGTTGAAAACATGTCGGAATCGGACAAAAAAGTTCAAAGCAAAGCCCAGTTGGACCTGTGGCTTAAAGAAAATCCGAAGCCGCTCATAGTGGACCAACTTGAACGTTTAGCCAAGAAACTTAACATGAGGCCTTTTTCTGCGGAAGAAGATAAGGAGTCGTTGAAATTCTTCGCAGACAAAGACAAATTATCTGCAGCCATGAAAAAATACAATTTTGATGATTATGTTAAAAAGAATAAAGAAAAATTAGACAAAATTGCCGAAATATATGGATTGTCATGAACACAAACAACAATGAGTTAGAAAATTTTGTCGGCAAATACGGGCTTAAGATTGCTGTCGTCGACGACATCTCGGACCGGGCTGAAATTGACAGCAAAATAATGCTCGCTGGTGGCGGCGCCCACAGTGTTGATTTTGATGGCAAGCCTAAAAAGGGCACAGACAAGCCCGAAGAAGAGATGACCGACTCAAAAGGCGACGGTTTTATGTGCAAGGCCAGTGGTGAAATGGTCACGGAAGCCTGCCCTGAATGCAAGGGGGACTGTGCGTCGGCCGCCTACAAGCAAGCCGAAATCGAAGATGAATACGAATCGCACGGAATAGAACTCGGAATAAATGAAACAAAAACCGTTGTACTGCTCGAGGATTTGAGCGACGAAAAATTCGACGACCTCTACCGAGAGAATATGGATGAAGAGTCCGCAGAAGAACTCAAGGTTCTTTTTGACGTCGGATTCGCTTTTGCAAGACGAGCCCTGACAAACAGAAGGAGAAAAAAGAGGCGTCGTTTCCGACTTTTCAAGGATGGCGAGCCAGAAGACATTGAATTGAAAGTTGCGCCCTGCTGGGACGGGTATGTACAGGTGGGTATGAAGAAGGGTAAAAGGGGCAAAATGGTGCCGAACTGTGTCCCCGAAGGCCAGCAAAAATCAGCGTTTTTCAACGAAGAAACCAAATCGGTCAAAAAAAAACTTCGTGACCCCAAGGGTGGTCTGACCGCGGCCGGTCGGGCCCATTTTAAAAAAACAGAAGGCGCGAATTTAAAGCCGGGCGTCAAGGGCGCCGCAGACACGCCAGAAAAGATGCGCCGTAAGGGCTCATTCCTCACGCGTTTTTTCACCAATCCATCCGGTCCAATGAAGGACGAAAAGGGTCGCCCGACAAGGCTCGCACTTTCAGCAGCGGCATGGGGTGAACCGGTGCCACAGAATGCCGGGGATGCGGCAGCACTTGCGGCCAAAGGAAGAAGAATGCTCGAGCGTTATGAAAACGCAAAGAAGAAAAAGAATAATTAAATGCAAAGATTTTGGTATAGAGCAAAAAGTCTTGGCGTCGTTGACGGCGACACCATTGACCTGATGATTGACCTTGGATTCAACATTCATCACAAGATTCGTGTTCGCCTTTACGGGGTGAATACTCCAGAATCAAGGACAAAAGACCTCGCCGAGAAAGAATTGGGCCTAAAGGCCAAGTCTTTTACTAGTGATTGGCTGACTCGTCACCAGTGGGTGTTTGTGAATACCATCCCGGACAAGAACGATAAATACGGAAGAATCCTTGCCAAGATTTATTCATCCGAAGAAACCGAAAACCCCACCACAGCGTGCCTGAACACGGACATTATTCAGGCTGGCTTCGCCAGAGAGTATTACGGAGTTGGTGATAAAACGTGGGTGGAGTTCAAACAGCAGAAGTAAGACAGGTTCTTTCATTCCTCCTGGAGTCGAAAGGCGCACAACTCGATGCGGCCTTCAATGAGGGCGTTGATGGTGTCGGCGTAAAGGACGCAAAATTGTCCTGGAAAACCTTTCGAATGAACAATGGTTTTGGTTCTTACGCAAATTTATTGACCCTCCCGGACGTCCAACACAAACTTAAAAAGTCAAAAATCTACACGGTCGGACTGACAATCCAGCACGCAAATGTTTCAGGAATTGAAACCTGCGCCTGGCGAGGCCATTGTACGAGCGTCTGCGTACTTGATAACGGAAACGGCAGGTATTCAAGCGTGCAAAAAGCCCGGAACGTCAAAACCCAATTTCTCGCAAAACACCCTGACGATTTTTTGAGGATTTTGGGTTCCGAGATAAAAAAACACTCCGACGAAAACGAGAAGGTTCTTGTTCGGCTTAACGTGAATAGCGACCTTCGCTGGTATTCAATCCTCCCAACCCTTTCGAACGGCCATCCAAAAATGCCAAATGTTTGTATCTACGATTACAGCAAAAACCCGGCCATTTTGCAGGGCAACGGCAAGGTCGGGGAGAAATACAGGGTCATATATAGCGTGAACGAAAAATCAGAGTTGGCAAAAGTGCAGTCGTTTGTATCGAGGGGCGGAACTGCCGCATTGGTCACCAACAGGAAAAAGAATGGAAAAGTTCTCGCCTCATTTCTGGGGTTTTCGGTGGTCGACGGTGATTTGAGCGATGACAGGTATCACGAAGAAGGCGTATGGGTTGACCTTGCGGCAAAAGGAAAAGCACGGCAGATGCCAAATGTGGGTTTTGTCAAGAATCTTTATAATTAAAAAAAACAAGGTTTTTGGGCTTAAATTATTGATGTTTTTGAATGTGTACAGATGTTGTAATAAATAGTTGCAACGCGCGTAAGTGTCCTATGTTATTCTTTGATTCAACAACGATTCCATAGGAGGAATTTAATATGGCCAGTCAGCCAACTGCATATCCTTATCCATCGACTATTTCCGCGGGCATCCCCGGCGCGCTTACAGCGTCTTCTGAAGTCGCATTTGTAATGCCGTTCAAGGGCCGTCTTGCTGGTGGCGCTTGCGCAGTTACAACCGCCCCAACAGGTGGACCATTGCGCGTCGACATCAAGAAGGGCAACACCGTAATGGGTGATTTCGAAATTGCTGCTTCCGCTTTCAGCGACTCAGCGATTAACCTTTCTTCGACAGAGGCCTACACCACGTTTGCCGCTGGTGAAATCGTCACCGTAGACGTCTCCCTTGTGGGCACGACCGTCGCGGGGTCAAACCTGACAGTAACACTGGTCGTGGACCAGTACAACCTTGATGGTGCCGGCTCCAACGAGTACTCGCTTACCTTCCGCCGTGGTGGCCACGACGGTGGTGTGCTGACGAGTGCCGCTGGTGGTAACACCACCACCTACCAGAACGACGGTTCGACAACTACGTTTGTTCTTGGTAACGCAGCAACGAACACTGGTAAGGCTGTCTAATAACCTGAAGCATAGGTTCGAGTTACATCTCGTCCAACGCTTTTAAAAACATCCATTTACATCAAAATGCAACGGCCCGGACTAGTCCGGGCTGTTGTATTTTGTGTGGGATACTT
>Ga0194115_10005429_pt1 | contig 13259 bp, 16 predicted proteins | sample TA2MahsurfametaG_3_FD_148656 | JGI IMG/M metagenome (GOLD analysis project Ga0194115, IMG submission 148656) | Freshwater microbial communities from Lake Tanganyika, Tanzania - TA2015002 Mahale S4 surface | ecosystem: Environmental > Aquatic > Freshwater > Lake | place: Tanzania: Lake...
GAACAAAGATTAGTTCTGATTTAATAATTAACTATATACGTTGGGAACAGTTTATAGAAAGTTCTGATGAGCATTTTAAAATAAATAATAGTTACTCTGCTTATATTGCCCGGTTTTTTATTGAAAAAAATCCTCAATATAGTGATTTATTTAACTTTAGAAAGTTAAGAAATGAGGAGGATGGGCAATATATGAGTATTGATGAAAACGGACAAATATCTTTTCTTTGACAGTTAATTAATTGTATATTTGCAAAGGTAGCTGAAAGGTCGAGATATATGCTACAAAAAATATTTGCCTTATAACGTGGATAGGACTCGACCCCTTGAAACGTTATAAGGCTTTTTTATTTTACGTTGATGGGAAAAGATACATTTTATTTTAGTCATGATTACAATGCCAGGAATGATGAAAAAATTAAGGAACTTATGTATAAACATGGGATGTCCGGTTATGGGATGTACTGGGCAATAATTGAGGAACTTTATCAAAATGCGAACGCATTGCGATTGAATTACGAACGCATTGCATTTGAATTGCACTCGGATTGCGAATTAGTAAAAAGCGTAATACATGACTTTAATTTGTTCCATATAAGTGATGATTTTTTTAGTAGTTTAAGCGTTGAAAAAAGGTTAGAAGAACGTAAAACTAAATCAGAAAAAGCCAAAAATAGTGCTGATAAAAGATGGGAAAATGCGAACGCAATGCGAACGCATAGCGATGGCAATGCTATAAAGGAAAGGAAAGTAAAGGAAAATAAAGTATATATAGCACCTACATTGGATGAAGTTGAAAATTATTTTATAGAAAATGGGTACACTAAAGAAGCAGCGATAAAAGCATTTAGATATTATTCAGAAAATGACTGGAAGGATAGCAAGAATAACAAGGTCAAGAACTGGAAACAAAAAATGCAGGGCGTTTGGTTTAAAGAAGAGAATAGGCGAATATTGCCACGCATACAAAAAATTTATTTAGATCAGCCATGATACGGAAATTTGCAAACATAGAGCAGTCATTAATAGAAATGCGTGAGACCGGGCATCCACGAGGTGAGAATACCGGGTTTAAATGTTTAGATGAATTGTATTCCATAAAACAAGGATCATATACGTTTATTCTTGCACCACCGCATCATGGTAAATCAGAGTTCGCATTTGAGTTAGCGTTCAATCAAGCCGTTAAATACGGTAAAAAAGCATTGGTATATTCTCCGGAAACTGGAAGCACCGAAGACATATATGCCGAGTTTGTTCATAAATATACCGGCAAACCTTTTTACAAGTCTATTCCCGGAAGCGTAGAGGACAAAGAGTTTTATCAAGCGATAAACTACATTGATGAAATGTTTTCGATAGTGGATTCTGATGAAAAGTCATATTCGTTTCAAGAACTGACATTCCTATGCACCGATGAGAAGCTAATTGTTACGGATCCCTACAACGAGTTAAAGCATGACATGACTCAATATGGAACAAGGCAAGATTTATATATTGAAGACTTATGTTCCGATATTCGCAGATACTGCAAGAAAAACAAAAAGCATTGGATGTTAACCTTGCATCCGGCTAAACAATTATCCATTACTGACAAATCAGGTTTTAGATACTTTCCAATGCCGATGGCGAGAGAATCAGCTGGTGGTGAAGCATTATTTAGAAAAGCGATGACCTGGATAAATCTATGGAGACCGCCAACGGAATTGATGGATGATGATGGGCATCCGTATAAACAAAATCAAACGATTGTTAAGATAGAAAAGGCAAAACCAAAAGGAGTAGCAGTTCGTGGTACAACAAATCTTTTTTTTGACTGGAAAAGAAACCGCTATTACGAGCAAGGTGAATATCGGGATCTTTACGCCTTTGAGCATGAAACTGCAAAGTTTACAATTAGAGAACCATTAGTCGAACCTAAAGACGCACCATTTTAATGAACTTACAAGAATTACAAGCGGAAGCCTATCAACTTTATTTTGAGGATAAAATAAAGAGTTCTAAGGCACTTTTAGAATTGGGTGGTATCATTTGCCAACTTGATGGAGATGTATTGTCATATCGCCTAAAAAATGGCTTAAATGACAAATTAAAAGATGTGATGAATCGTAATGAAAAATTAAGGGAGATTTATGATCATTTTTATAAGATTTCAGAACAAGTAGAGCAGATGAAAATGATTGTCAGAAAAAACAATGCCCATATGCTTAAACTGGAAGCTGAAAACGAGAAATTAATTAAGTTATTAAAAAATTATCAGGAATGGGAATGAAATACAAAAACATAAAAACAGTAGTTAACGGAATAACCTTTGATTCTAAAAAGGAAGCCGGATATTATAACGTATTACGGCTAAAAGAAAAAGCCAAGCTGATTGATAGTTTTGATCTTCAGGTTAAATTTAATTTAATCGTTAACGGACATAGCATAGGATTTTACAAAGCGGATTTTGTTACCTTCAAAGATGGTAAGATATTTGAGGTAATTGATGTTAAGTCGGAGATGACAAAGAAACTCCCGGTTTATCGGTTGAAGAAAAAGCTAATGAAAGCGATTTATGATTTTGATATTGTAGAAATTTAATACTTTTGTAGGCAAGGCATAGGCAAAGCGTAGGCAAGAAAATTAAGACATAGGCATGATTATTGAAAAAAAGAAGTTATCCGATTTAACCCCGGCACCATACAATGCGAGGCAATCAAGCAAAGAGCAAGAGAAGCAGTTAAAGGCATCATTAGAAAAGTTTGGCGTTGTTGAGCCGATTATATTTAACAAGCAGACCGGGTACGTTGTAGGCGGTCATTTTAGGTTAAGGGAGTTAAAAAAGTTAGGATATAAAGAGATTGACTGCGTCATTGTTGATTTAAATGAGGATGATGAAAAGGAATTAAACATTAGGCTTAATGCTAATACCGGGAGTTGGGATTATGATCGGTTAGCTAATGAATGGGATGCGGTTCAGCTTAATGAATGGGGATTAGATATTCCTGACTTTAAAGTTGAAGAACTGAAAGCAAAGGAAGATGACTTTGACACAACTCCGCCAGTCGATGCAATTACTGTTTTAGGCGATTTATATGAGATTAATGAGCATAGGTTGTTATGTGGGGATAGTACGGATAGCGACCAAGTGGCAAGGTTGATGAATGGGGAGAAGGCGGATATGGTGTTTACTGACCCGCCTTATGGAATTGGGTTTGAATATAATTCTCATAAAGATAAAAAAGGCGATGAATATTTAAAATTTTGTGATCAATGGTTTAATAATTTATTAATAGTATCCGATTTTATTTTTATATCAACTGGATGGGCTTATCAAAAATTTTGGTGGAACAAGGATCCAAAAGATTGTTTTTATTGGTTAAGTAAAAATAAAAGAACTGGTGGCAGTATTAGTCATTTTAGAAAGATAGAGCCATTGTTTATTTGGGGTAAGCCAAAAAATAAATACAATTTTGATTTTTTTGAACAAGTAACTGAAATTATTGAAGAATTAAAAGGTCAACACACTTGTCCAAAACCGATAAGTTTAATATCGGATATTATTAAAGCTGTAAATGAAAAAGATTTAATTTGTGATATATTTTTAGGTTCTGGAACAACTATGGTAGCATCACACCAACTTAGACGCAAATGCTACGGGATGGAATTAGATACTAAATACTGCGATGTTATTGTAAAGCGTATGCTAAATCTTGATGACACCTTAACAGTTAAAAGAAACGGAATAGATGTTACAAGTGAATTTAAGTGAAAAAACACGTTAAAATATATTTTGATTATTTTGGATATGACATAAGCGATTTTATCCCATGCGAAATTTGCAAAGACCAAGCCAATGACATTCATCATATCGAATGCAGAGGCATGGGTGGCACAACCAAACCAGAAGCAATAGAAAACCTGATGGCAGTGTGCAGGTGGTGTCATGAAAAGTTTGGCGATAAAAAGGAATATAAAGAGTTATTAAAGGAGATACATTTAAACATAATGCGATATGGCAGCGATACGAACAACAGAAGAAGCATTAAGAAGAGGACAAGCAACTCAATTTAAAAAAGGGGTGGTAACCAATCCTAAAGGTGGGATAAAGAAAATACCGCAATTAGATGTTTTGTTAGCCGATGTATTAGGCGAAGAAAAGGATGGCATCGAAGCAGCGAAAGCCATACTAATGGCATTAAGAGCAAAGGCAACTAAAGGCGATGTAAGGGCAGCAGAGGTATTGTTAGATAGGGCATACGGAAAGGCAAAACAATTTATCGGTTTGGATGGTGAGTTAAGCCTAACAGTTCCGGCACCACAAGTTTATAATACCGCACCGCCATTGCCTAATTCAGAAAACGAAATCGATGTTTAACTGTTCACCAGTCTTTTACGCTAATTACCAGGCAAAGCAAAAAGTCTTAATCAATCAAGGCGGAACGGCATCAAGCAAGACTTATTCAATCATGCAATTACTGTTCTACAAGGCAGTAAACGAGCCGAGATCAATAATAACAGTAGCCGGTGAATCATTGCCAAACCTTCGCAAGGGTGCATATCGTGATGCGGAGAATATTTTTGCCGATAATAAGTATTTACAATCACAACTTAAATTCTGGAATAAAACCGAACGGATTATCTATTTTAAAAACGGAAGCCTAATTGAGTTCGTTAGTTTCGAGAATGAACAGTCTGCAAAGAACGGAAAGCGGACATACCTATTTGTGAATGAGGCTAATGGTATTGCCTATCAGATTTATTGGCAATTAGCCATAAGGACAAAGAATCAAATATTTATCGATTATAACCCTACGAATGAGTTTTGGGCGCATACAAAGCTAATCGGTCAGCCGGATACAAAAGTAATTATAAGCGATCATCGGCATAACCCATTCCTATCAGAGCAAGATCATCAACGCATTGAGGACATTAAGGTAATTGATGAGGAACTGTGGCGAGTATATGCAAGGGGCATAACCGGTAAGATAGAGGGCGTCATATTTAGGAATTGGGCAGTATGTAACGCAATTCCGGAAGATGCCGAGTTTATTAGTTATGGCATTGACTTTGGTTTTACGAATGATCCGACTGGAATTATAGAAGTCTTTAAGCAAGATGGCGAATTATGGGTGAATGAGATGTGCTATGAAACAAGGCTAACAAATATGGACATTTGCCAAAAGTTACGAGATTTTGGGGTAAAGCCAGAACAAGAGATTATCGCCGATAGTGCCGAGCCGAAGTCTATTCAAGAGATTTATGCCGAAGGGTTTAATATTTATCCGGCAATCAAAGGACCAGATTCAATCAAGCAAGGCATTGATATTTTAAAAAGGTATAAGATAAACGTAACGGCAAATAGCGATAATTTAAAAAAAGAGTTTTATTCGTACATTTGGAAAAAAGATAAGACTGGCAAAATGTTAAACGAGCCTATTGATGCCTATAACCATTTGATTGACCCTTTGCGATATGTGGCATTAAATAAGTTAGCATCAAAAGTAGTTTTGGAATATTCATTCGATTGGTAAAAATATGGGCATACTTCAAAAAATCTTTAAGGCTGATATAGAAAAGGCAGCACAAAACCAACTCCAGGCATTGATGCCGGGTTTACAAAATCAAATCTCTGCAAACCTTTATAACCAAAACGTATTCGGTTGGATTGGTAATAATCAAGTTATAGTTGACTTTGAGGACAAAGTAAAGTTTGTTGAACAAGGCTACCAAAAAAACTCCGATGTTTATACTTGTATCGATATTATTTCTAAAAAAGTTGCTGAATGTGCTTATTGTTTATATGAAGTTAAAGATGGCGTCAGTAAAAAACACATAAAGTTTTACGAGAATTTGTCAATGGCAGAGGGTGCAACCGCTAGATTGAAAACAATACAGCTAAAGCAGCAGATGTTTAACGAGGTTGAAGCAAATCCAATCCTAGAACTTTTATCCAAGCCAAATCCCTTGCAGACTTACGAGGAATGGATGACCGACCTTGCAGGATTTTTCTTATGTACCGGCGATGGATACATTTTTGGCAACGGAAAGGATCAGATGATGACCGAAAAACAGATATGGTCGCAGCTTTATGCTTTACCAAGCCAATGGATTGAGATTATTTCGGGTGGTATGTTTGAGCCGATTAAAGGCTATTCGCTAACTTCTATTTACATTGAGGAAGTTCCTTTACCGGCTAACCAGGTTTGCCATTTTAAATCATTTAACCCAGACTTTACTTTGACTGGGGCGCAGTTGTACGGACAATCACCGATAAAGGCTATTTTCAGAAACGTGCTAAAAGAAAACGAAGGCGATGTAGAATTATTAAAACAAATCAGAAATGGTGGTGCGATGGGTTTCATTTCACCGGATGGCACACAAGCAGCGTTAACAAAAGACCAAATGAATTTGCTTAAAGAAAAGATAGTTGATGCTAAACGAGGCGAAACTTTGATGGATAGGATATTTCCGTCAAGTGGTCCGTTAAAGTGGACACAGATAGGAATGCCTTCAACTGACTTACAGTTAATCGAAAGCCTAAACATAGACACAAGAAAAATTTATACGGCATTTCACGTTCCGATTCAGTTTTCAGGATCAGAGGCAGCGTCAACGGATAATAATATGGGGTGGGCATCGAAGCAATTAATCTACAATGCAACTGCACCGTTATCACGCAAGATTAGAGATGCTATAAATAAGTTTGTGTGTGAGCCTTATGCCAAAGCCTACGGCAAGAAATACTATTTTGACTTCGACTTTAGTTCATATCCCGAAATGCAAGAGGATATGCAGAAGCTAACCGATTGGTTGGCAAACTCCTATTGGATTACTCCTGATGAAAAACGTATTGCACAAGGTTATGACAAAATCAGCAGTATGGAAATGGAAAAGGTTTACGTTCCGGCTAATCTTGTACCGATTGAGGATTTGTCATTAGACCAAGCATACAACAATGCAACCATAAATGGCAAGTAGTGTAAAATACCATAAAACATATTTAAAACTGCATTCGGAGTACGAAAAGTATGCCTATCCTTTAATTAAGAAAGCATTAGATGAGCAGATTGATGCGGTACTAAAATTTACCGATGAAACCAACTTTGATGACCTTGAGGTTTACCTACAATTCATAGTTCAGCAGAAACCTTTGTATGATGCGTTAGAAAAGATATACGCAAAGGTTGGCGTATCGGCTGCCACCTTTAGCTACGATTGGATTCGTAATTCAGTACCGAAAAGCAAAAAGGATTTTATAACCGACTTTTTTAATGCCGAGTGGTTTAAGGAAATGGTTGAGTTTTTTAGGTTTATTGGGTTTACGAAAGTTACCGGAATTGATCAAACGACAAGAGAAAAAATACAAAACGTATTAGCCGACATTTTAGGACAAAACCTATCACGTAGAGAACAAGCCAAGTTATTTGAAGAAACATTATCAAGACCTGATTTTAACCGAGCAAGGTCACTTGTTATTGCAAGAACGGAATCAACAACGGCAGCGAATTATGGCATTCAAATAGGTGCTGAAAGTTCCGATTATGAGGTGAACAAGTTTTGGATTAACACAAAAGATAAACGGACAAGGCATACACACTTGGCAATGACAACGGAAAGGATAGGGATTAATCAGCCTTTCAATGTTGGTGGCACGTTAATGATGTATCCGGGTGAACCAAGTAATAAATTTAATATAATTCCGGCAGCAGAGGTGGTAAATTGCAGATGCGTGATGGCAACGGAAGCGGTATTAGATTCCGATGGACTGCCATTATTGAAGCCGAGAACTCCGCCATATTTGAAAGAGTTCAAAGCCAAGACCTATACAGACTACCCACAAGCAGCGACAAATAACGCCAAACGTGCATTGAAATGGGCAGAGGAAAACGGATGGGGCAGTTGCGGTACTCCGGTTGGAAAAGCAAGAGCAAGACAGTTGGCTAATCGTGAGCCATTGTCAAGAGATACCATTGCAAGAATGGCAAGTTTTAAACGGCATCAACAACATGCTGATGTGCCATACGATGAAGGATGTGGTGGTTTAATGTGGGATGCATGGGGTGGTACTGCCGGTATTGAGTGGGCAATACGCAAGTTAAAGGAGATAGACAATGATTAAATTTGGATATTTAAAAAATTAATATATTTGTAAGGATGAAAGGACTATTGGAATACAAGAACTTTACGGCTGAAATTAAGGACATTGACGCAAAGTCTATGACTGTTACTGGGTATTGGTCAAAGTTCGGAAATGTTGATTATGATGATGACATCATAGCAGCAGGGGCAGCAACTAAAACCATAGCAGAACGTGGTCCGATGGGATCAAACGAGATATTCTTTTTAAATCAGCATAACTGGTCACAGCCGCATGGAAAGCCAAGCGTATTAGAGGCACAAGAGAAAGGTATTTATTTTGAAAGTAAGGTAGCACCGACTTCATACGGAAAGGATGCGATTATACTTTATCAAGAGGGAATCGTAGTTCAACACTCAATCGGGTTTTCAACAGTAAAAGCTGATTACGATAAGCAAGGCGTAAGGACTATTAAAGAGATTAAGTTGTATGAGGGATCAAACGTAACATTAGGTGCTAATCCTGATACTCCTTTTACTGGGTTTAAGTCTTTGACGATGTCGGAGATTAACGATCAGATTAGTAAGATGATTAAGCTATTAAAAGATGGTAGCTTAACAGATGAAGGTTTTGGAAGGTTAGAGATTGCGTTAAAGCAATTTCAATTAGAAGCCTATAATTTAGGGAAAAGTTCACTTGAAAGCAAAGAGCCGATTAGTATCACTCCAGAAGCAGCAAAGCCGAATATAATGGAAGCAATTATTAAACAATTAGAAAAGTAATGGAAGAATTAGAAAAAAAGGCTCAAGATTTGCTTAATGCAAACAAGGCACAGACTTTAGATGAGGCAAAAGCTATCATCAACAACGCTATCAGCGAGGCTACTAAAGCCGTTGAGGCAAAATTAGAAGACGCAGTTAAATCTGCAAATGTTCGTATCGATGAGATGGACAAGGCGTTAGTACAAGCACAAAGCGAAGCAAATAGACTAAAGGTTGAGGCTAAAAAAAAGCCGGTATCTTTTAACGATGCTTTTGCAACTGCGATGGATGAAAACGCTGACAACATCGAAAAATTCCGTAGAAAAGAGATTAAGCAATTTGCTATGGAGTTAAAGACTGTTGGCGATATGTCATTGGCAAATATCACTGATTTGGAAGCTGCAAACGTGCAGTTATTGCCAGGAATACTTCCTGCTGCACCACGTAAGCTGCATATCCGTTCATTATTGCCAACCGGCGTAATGTCAACTTCTGCGATTCACTACCTACAAGAAACTGGTACAGAAGGATCAGTTGCTGCATATGCAGATAATTCCGGAAGCAAGTCACAAATTGACTACGATTTAACTGAAGAAGTTGCACCAAGCGAGTTCATTGCAGGGTATCTTCGTATCACCCGTAAGGCATTAGATGACATCTCTGCTATGCGTTCTTACTTGCAGTCAAGATTGCTTGAAAGCTACCTTGATGCTGAAGATAATCAGCTTTTGAATGGTAACGGAACTTCGCCAAACTTAGGTGGTATCATCACCAATGCAGAGGCTTATGCAGGTTTTAGAACTATTCAGGTTGAGAAAATTTTGGATTCCGTTGCACAAGTCGAAAGCAATAATCACCTTGTTAATGGTATCTTGCTTTCACCAGAGCAGTTTTACGCTTTGTTGATGACTAAAGGAACTACTAACGAGTACACCTTGCCAAAGCCTGACGCAGTTAACTATGTTAACGGTCAGATTTTCATCGCTGGTATCCCGGTATTTAAGTCAACTGCAATGGCTGATGACAAATACGTTGTGGGAGATTGGGCGAAAGGCGCGCAGTTATTTGTTCGTGAGAATCCAATAGTTCGTTTCTTTGAGGAAGATGGTACAAACGTTCGTGAGAATAAAATTACAGTTCGTGTAGAAGGTCGTATAGCATTACCGATCTATTATACCGATGCGTTTGTAACCGGCTCATTGAACGCGAATCCAAGCTAAAATGTTCATGGTTTAGTGTTAGGGAACTCGGCAGTTAATTCTGCCGGGTTTTTTTTATTTGTTTTATATTATAAAAATAATTTATATTTGTGTATGCAAAGAGTTATAAATTTTAGTGGTGGCAAGACAAGTGCATTGATGACAATATTGCTAAAGCCTACTAAAGATGACATTGTTTTATTTACTGATACTGGCAGAGAGCATCCATTAACCTATAAGTTTATAGATGATTTTGAAAAGTTTGAGGGTATAAAGGTTACTCGCATAAGTTATAAAGGAAAGTTTGATGCTTTTGTAAGAAAAACTAAATTTTTACCTAATCAACAAATGAGAATTTGCACACAAGAGTTAAAGATTAAAACTTCTAAAAGATATTTAAGGTCATTGGGTATTCAAACATTTGAAAGTTATATTGGATTTAGAGCAGATGAAGAAAAAAGGGTTAAAGGTTATAAACAATATCACAAAAAAGTCATGCCTAATTTCCCATTATATGAAATGGGTATTACTAAACAAGATGTTATTCAATACTGGTCAAACAAAAACTATAACTTAAATGTGCCTACTATTTTAGGGAATTGCGATTTATGTTTTCTAAAAGGCAAAGCAGCAATTATATCTATATTACAACATTATCCAGAACTTGCTGATAAATGGATTGCAGATGAAAAAGAAATAGGTGCTACTTATTTTAAAGATATAAGTTATCAGAATTTATTGGATATATCAAAAACACAATTAAGTTTGTTTAAATTAGATTCACAATTACCAGCTTACAACTGCTCATGTACTAATTAATATGTTTAAAGCGAATTTCATAGGCGAAGAAGGATTATACAAACACCAAGAATACAAAATCTGCATTGCCGTTATTAATGGTTGGATTCATGTAAGAAGAAAATGCGGTGCAGGGCGTGTTAATTATCCTTCGATTTTGGATTTTTTTAGGGATTGGGATAATATTCGGAAAGTTAAATAAAATGATACGTTTAGATTTGATTAGGATACGAAAAACGGTTTTCGTTAGGGCCGACCTATAAATTGGCATTAAACTTAATTATATGCCAAAAATTTGAAATGGCACATAACTTGCGTATTCACGCTATAACTACGCATTAAATCAAAAAATACGATTAATGACTTATTTCTAATTCATTATAATTAATTTTGCATGTAATGAGAATATTCCATTTAGGTTTATGTGTCGGTCCTCCTCCATTTGATTCAATGGCAAAAGCCTTTATCGCTAATTCAACTGATTACATAGAGTTAAGCACCGGAGAAGCTGATGTTAACTTAAAAGCTATCCAAATAGCCAAAAAGTATAAACCTGATATTATCTTCATGCAGATTCAAAGTCCTAACATAATTCATATTGAAACAGTCAAAGAAATGAAAAAGACTGGGGCGTGGATAGTAAACTGGAACGGGGATATAAGAATAAGTACTCCACAATGGATGATTGATATGTCAGCTTACGTTGATAAAACTTTATTTACCAATTTAAGAGATGCTGGTAACGTAGTGAATGGTGGTTATTTGGAGATAGGTTATGATCCAGAGATTTATACGCCCATTGGTGATAAACTACAAATGCCGGAAATAGCCTTTTTCGGCAATAATTATGGTGCAAGAATGTTTCCATTGTCACGACAAAGGTTAGAGATGAATGCGTTACTGCAAAGGCATTTTAGAAATAGATATGGTGTGTACGGAAATAATTGGGGGAATGGGAATGGGAATTTTAATCATAGCCAGGCAGAGGAAAGCAAGGCGTATCGGGGAGTAAAGATAGCAATTAACTTATCTCACTTTGATGAACGGAAATATACAAGCGATCGGATTTATCGCATTATGGGATCGGGTTGTTTTTGCCTTGCGAAACGATATGAAGATATGCCGTTTGTTGATGGCGTTCACCTACGGACTTGGGATAGCTTTCGTGAGTTACTGCATTTAATAGACTATTATTTAAGCCATGATGAGGAAAGGATGCAGATAGCAAAGCAAGGGCATGAATATGTAAGAGAAAATTTCACGTTTGACAATATGGTAAAAAACTTAATCAAGATATATGAAAATTAAAGTACTCGGATTTATGTCGATTCATTATGCCGGTGATTATTTGCGTGAAGCATTATTATCGGTTGTCGATCACGTTGATAAATTTGTTGTTGCGTATAGTCGGCAACCATCGCAAGGTCATGGAACGGATTTACAATGTCCGGATTCAGAGCAATATATTTTTCAGACCTGCATTGAGGTTTTAGGGCATAAGCTGATATGGGATGCTTCGGATAGATACGGCTCGGAAAGCGAACATAGGAATATTAAGTACAAATATTCTGGTGGGTACGATTTAGTTTTGACAGTAGATTCGGATGAAGTTTATAAATCGGATGAGTTACCGGCATCGTTTGAATATGGTTACTGGGGCATTGAAAAGTATTACGGAATTGATGGTTTTGTAAACTTTTGGCGGTCTTTTAATTATGCTTGTTACGATGGGTTTAGACCTATCCGAGTGGAGAATTTGCATAGAAAGAACAATACTCAAAATTTAGGCTTGAAGCAAACCATCTTTCATTTTAGCACTTGTCAGCCGGAAGCGATTATGAGATATAAATATTTGGTATTCGGTCATGCTCATGAAGTGAAAAAGAATTGGTTAGATGAGGTGTTTTACAAGTGGACTCCGGATAATCAAATACAAGACTTGCATTGTGTTTCGTACAATTTATGGAATGCAATACCATTTGACAAAAATACCTTACCAGAGAGCCTTAAAATGCACAAGAACTTTAACAAGGAGTTAGTATGAACGCTGCGATAATTATAGATGATCGTGAGCATATCGCATTAAAAGCTATTGAGCAACATAAAAAATTCTTACCAAAGAATTGGCATATCTTCAACATTCAACCGCCTTATGCAAACGGAATTTATAAGATAGCTAATGCAAATGTTTATAATTCGATACTTACAAATCCGGAATTTTGGCGTGGTTGTATTTACGATAGGGTTTTGGTTTTTCAGCACGATTCGGGTTTGTTAAGAGATGGCATAGAGCAGTTTTTAGAGTGGGATTACATTGGGGCATGGATTAAAAACATTCCCGGTTGTATGAATGGGGGATTGAGTATCAGAAACCCTAAAGTCATGTTTGAAATATGCACAAAGTTCCCTTATAGTGGGATATATGGAAACGAGGACATTT
>Ga0194115_10005430_pt1 | contig 13256 bp, 26 predicted proteins | sample TA2MahsurfametaG_3_FD_148656 | JGI IMG/M metagenome (GOLD analysis project Ga0194115, IMG submission 148656) | Freshwater microbial communities from Lake Tanganyika, Tanzania - TA2015002 Mahale S4 surface | ecosystem: Environmental > Aquatic > Freshwater > Lake | place: Tanzania: Lake...
AATTTAATTTGCACCAAAGATAATTTTTATCAAGAATTTATTTTTGATGGTGAAGAATTTAAACAAGCAAAATATGAATTCTTAAGAAGAGTAGATCAATATTACACTCAAAAAAACAAGGAAAATAACGGTTAATTTGATGTATTGACATAAAATGTAGGATAATATACAATTAAGCTATGAAAGAAACAAAGGAGAATACTATGTTAACAAACAATGCAATAGTAAAAGTTAGAAATAAACCAGTTTCTAATATTGATGAATATTTGAGAGTTGTAAAGATCAAACAACAGGATCTTTCTGGCATTTGGAAAAAACATGCAGAAGAAACTCAAAAGGTAATGGGGCCTAACTTTGTGGTTACCTTAAAACAAAGTTCTAATACTGAGTATAAACTAAAAGTTCTTCGTGTTGTTAAAAAAAGGAAGAAAACAACTACATGCCCTGAATGTGAAGGCAAAGGTTACTTTGATGATGTTATTTCAGAGGGATTAGAAGAAGGTGATCCATACCTAGAACCTCACGTTGAACGATGTGATAATTGTAAGGTTTATGCCAATGATGAAGAAGCTTTAATTGCAAGCAGAAAGGAGAATAAAAATGAGTGACTATAGAGTAAGGGTAACCATTAGAAATAACCGATTGCTCAAAGCTATGGAAAAGAAAGGATTTACTTCAGCTGCTAAGTTTGAAAGGTCCTATGGTTTACACAGGTATACCATGATTAATATAATCAATGGTACTACCCCACCATTAAATAAAAATGGAGAAATAAAACCAAAAGTAAAAGAAATTCTAGATATATTGAATATATCTTTAGATAAAGCATTTACAGAGAAACAATTAAAAGGATTTAAAAAAAATAGTTTCACAATTGAAGCTAAAGAATCTCAGTTAATGCAGATCGCTGAAATAAAAAAGCCTTTAGAAATTTCTTTAATGGAAAAAGATATACGGACTTTAATTGATACTTATGTTTATTCTTTACCTGAAAAATATAGAGTGGTTGTAAAAGGGCTTATATATGAGAATAGAACATTGGAAGATTTAGGAACTGAATTAAATGTTACTAGAGAAAGAATAAGACAAATATTTAAGAGAGCGGTTCTTAGGCTTAGAACAAGTGAAAACTTTGAAAAGCTTATCGAATCAGGGGCCAGGGATCTATTTGAAAATACATCTTTTATTAGATTCCCTGAAAACAATGTAAATTCAAAAGGTGGATTTAAACCTAGAGAGGAGAAAACAAATGAAGTTACCATTTAAATTATGGTCAGATGATAAGGGTAGAAAAATCTACAAGGTTACACAAAATTATCAATTGACCTTAGAACAATACGTTAAGGCCAAAGATGAAGAAGAAGCTTTTAATATTTATTTAGATAAAGGTGGAATCATTCATGATAGAATTAACAGGCACTTAACTAACGAAAACTTTGAGGAATGTGAAACAACATATATTGATGTGGACGTTCCAGAAACCAACGTTAAATATGTTGGAACCGTAGTTGAACAAGAAGAAGGTGAACTAGAGTGTGATGCTTTGGTCCCAGAAAAGGCTAGTTAATATGACTTTAGAAGAACTATCTACTAAGATTATAGATGATTGGAGAGGTGGGGATTACACTAAAGCTTATGAGGGCGAAGAGTGTATGTTAAATGGTTCTGAAATGCGAGATATATTTATCAAAGAAGCAAGGACCAAGGCTGAAGCATCAGAGCCCGGGGACCTCGGATATCATGCAGATCAATTAGAAGAAACCATTGATTGTTTAATAGACGACCTAAACTCTAAGTTTAGATAATTTGTCATAAAGATGTCCTAATTGTGGCAAGATTGTGTCTTTTGCCATAATCTTACCATAGTTTGTGGTGCTCCGTGTGGTACTTTTTTTCCGCGTATTTCCTTATTTGTGGTGTTCGTGTGGTACTTTTTAAAATCTGTAAAAACGACTAGAATCATTGGTACACATAGAGAAAATTAAATTTGTGGTACTTGTGGTACTTTTTTTTCTGGAAAAAATAAAAAATTTTTTTTCAAACCCTAAAAAAAAGTTCTATTTGTACCACAAAATATGTTAAGTAATTGATATATATGAATAATGTGTATTTTCAAAAGCACCACATAAGGCACCACATAAACACCACGAACACCACATAGATATATCATTAACTTTTCAAATAAAATATACCTTTTTAGGTGAATAAATTTAATTATAGCCTCTACAAAATACATTGGGAGGATATTTGTAGCGATTCTGGTTGGGCTTCCGAGTCAGAATTTAATAGATTAACTGTAAGTAATTGTATTTCCATAGGTTTTATTTTTAAAAAAACTAAAAAACATTTATGGATATTTTCTTCATATGAGATAGATCAACACGGCGAAATTCAGTTTGCAGATAGAACTGTTATTCCGCTTTCTAATATAACAACTATGGAGAAAATCTATGGCAAAGAAACCAAAGAATGAAACCATCTCTGATATCTTAGACAGAATTGAAGAAGATATTAATTCTGTGAGAGAAAAAGCAGAGGAGATGGAAGATCACGATTGTTGTGACTCTGATGAATCAGACGAAGAGTAATTAAATAAGACTTTCTCTTTCTTTGAGGGTGTTTGAGTTATGCCAAGTCTAATATCTTTTTGTTTTTTAATGATATCAGATTTTAATTCATTTACTTCAACGCCTTCAAGGATTGGGGAATATTGATCCAATACTTCAGCGACTCTTTTATCTAATTCTTCCTCACTTAAATCATCTAATTTTCCGGTCCTAATAATCTTTTGTTCTATGTATAAACCCGCAGCTTTACCTCTAGCTACCTCCGCATTTACTGCAGCACTCCAGGCCTTTTCTTTTCTACAATCATCTCTTAATTTTGCGAGCTCCGAAATATGTCTTTCAAAAGTTATTCCATATTTTTTTTGATATTCTTCTCTCAACTCACCTATATATTGAACAACCAGGGGAAATAATTTTGGGTTTTGAAGTTCGGATGCTGTTACTGATGCTCTATCTTTTGAATACCCTGCAGCCAAGGCCGCTTCAGTAGCCGTTGTTCTTCCTTCATTGGTAACTAACTCATGAGCAAACTTTATCTGCATTTCTGTTAGTCTTCTCGGTAATCCCATGACTTGACCAGTACAGTAAGATTTAGTATAAATCAAGACTGTTTATCCAAAATATGGGGTCAATTTACGAAAGTATTACTTTTTTCTGTCATACTGAATAGTGACCCCATATAAAAAACATGAAAAAATTCTATGATTGATGGAAAAACACTACAAACAATCTTAAGTAAATTTTTAGAGTCAGAGGTTGCAAAGTTCGCAAGAGTGCAAGTACAAATGCCAAACGGAGATTTGCATGACATCTCACAAATAAAATTAATGGAAAATATGATTGTAGGTGGGCACGAAACACATAGAATTGTTTTAAAAACAGAAAGAGAGAAGCATAAGATGAGCAAAGTAATTCGTTCATCTAGCATGTCATAGTTACGTTAAATTTTTGGTGAAACCAGAGACCAAATTTTGGCACGAAGTTAAAAAAAATATAACTAAAATTTCCTTTACAAGATTAGAGTCTTGGGCCTCTGCAGGTGTACCAGACTTATTGTGTTACAATAAAAATAATAAATTTTTTACTATTGAATTAAAAGTAAGTGAGGGTAAATTTCCTAGGTTCTCTCCTCATCAAATTTCATTTCACATGAAACATCCACGCAACACCTTCATCTTACAAAAGACCCTCGGTCCTTTGTCCATAAAACTTTATGAAGGATCCAAGATCCTTGATCTTGTTAATCACGTACCTTGTGCCCCCGTTGCTGAATCGTGGACCTTGGTCCAGGAACATTTAATCAATATACAATAACGCAGGCGCACTAAACACATGTGGGCGGGTCCCACCCCTGTACCTTGGCCCTTGAACCACGAAACACTTGTGGGCGGGACCCACCCCTTAGTCTATCAGCTTGCGCCTTCTTGCTTGTGGCCTGTGGCCTGTCCCCTGCTTGCTGCCTGCTGCCTGCGCCCCTGCCTGCGCCTTTTAATTTTTAGTTTTTATTTTGAGGAATCAGGGCCCCTGGAACAGGGGCCCCGTTAACGTTAGGAAACTTTTTTTAATATTTTAAAGAAGCCGCTGTATTCTTCCTTCATATTTTCACCATAAACGTCTTCCCACGCTTGATGAATTTGATTTAAACTATATTTTTTCATATTGTCTTCTCCTTTAAGGTCTATTCTTCCCGTTCTTAAAAGAATAGAATCTCCCCCGCTGCTTCCGTGTGGCTCTCTCCACACTTCAAAATAGTCTCCATCCTTTTCACGTATAAGACGGGTAACTATCTTTCCCTGCCAACTCTGCGCCTCGACTTTTAGTGAATGATGCGCCCTAGCTGTTGGCTGAGTCTTTCTCGCAGACTCAGATATTCTTCCATAGAAGTGACTCATATTTTTTTCTCCTGTTTATCGTTTAAAGTTTTAAAATAATTTAAAACTTCTTCTTGTTTATTTTTAGGCAGCAAATCAAAACCCCCGAAGAAGTAAGACCCGACGGGGTCTTTTAAAGCTTGTCTTCTTATTTTGTTTTGATGGTATTTGCCTATATTTTTTATAGACATGATGCCTTCTCTTTCTTTCTATATTCTCTAAAAAGTTTAATCGCTTCCTTTTTAGAATAAAAGTAATAAACCTTTTTAATCCAATATCCGTTAACAATATCGGACATTAGAAGAGAGCCATTACCTTGTCTTTCTATTATCATATTTTACCTTTTGTTAATTTAATTCTATCCTATAATTTCCTACAAGTCAAATTTAATCTTGCGCCCTGATGCCTGGTGCCTGATGCCTGGACCCTGAATCTTGCATTAAACACCTGTGGGCGGGACCCACCCTTAAAAAAACACTAAACACTTGTGGGCGGGTCCCACCCTAAAAAAAAATTAGGCGCCCGAAAAACGGGCGCCTGTTAAAATTATACTTCGTTAACCTCTTCAATCACCGGTGGAGAAAAATACTCCGGTTCCGCGTGTTCATCTGGCCGCTCCCAATCCTTTTGATTGGTTAAGGCAATTTCCTTAGCTTCTTCTGGATTGTCAGCTTCCACTTCATAAAACATATAGTCCTTGTAGTAGGCAATGATTGAGTATTTCTTTTTAGACATTTTTCCTTTTGTTGGAGTCTGGAGTTTTAGGCTCCAGACTCTTTTGTTTTTCAAAAACCTAGTTTTTGATTTCTCTTATTTCATTAACTTTTAGGTTTTCTTTTGCCTCTTCTTTAGCATCGGACAAATCTAATTCACCTGTATTAAATTTGTTTTCAGCTTCTATTTCATCTACTGCTTCCACTTCAATTGATTCTAAAATATCCGAAGTGAAATATATTTTGTATGTTTTCATTTTATCTCCTTTCGTTACGCAAATATAATATCCTATAATATCCTATAATTCAATATGTCAGAATGTCGCAGGTCCACTAAACACCTGTGGGCGGGGCCCACCCTTAAAAACACTAAACACTTGCGGGCGGGTCCCACCCGGAAAAAATAAAAAATTTTAGAGCTTGACAATGTAGGATATTGTAGGATACAATTACGAAAACAACGAAAGGAAAAACATGAGACCAATAAGAAAACAAGAACTTGATTATTTAGATAAACTTATAAGTAGCAAGTTCCAAGAAAAGCAAAGCGCTGTCAAATCACAGTGCGAAATTGAAGTTCAAAAACAAATAGAAAAGGACTTCAATAAATTCGTAGCAACTTTAAAACTTGATAAACTTATTAAAGAAGCTGAAGTAGCTGAAAAGGAATATCTTGATTTTAAAGCAAACAAAGACACAAAAGAAACCTTGCTTCAACAAAATGCTTACAAGAAAAAACAAGCATTAAAAGATAAGTTTGAGCATTGGAACGAAATTAGACAATGGCAATTATCAGCCCGATCTGACAATGATTTAGATTGCATTATGTCTACAATAAAATCAGCTTGTCGAGTAGAACTTCAAGAGAAATATAAGAACTCTGAAAAGGGCAAGTTTTTTAAATCTCTTCAAAATGGAATAGAAGACGCAAGAAATACTTTGCATGCTGGCTTATCCATTGATGATGTTTGGAAAAACCTAGAAGTTATATTTAGTAAAGCACAGATTGACGTTCGTGTGCCAAAGTCCTTTGCACAAATTGCTAACTAATTCTTTTCGTTAAAGAATAAACAGGGCCTGGAGTTCCAGGCCCTGTGTTTTTTATCTTGTCACCGTAGCGACAATCACTGCAAGAAAAAAGACTATCAATAAGATAATCATTTCAATATTTAGTTCATTGTATAACTCTATCATTTTGCTCCTCGTTTTCTGTTTCGTTGTCATCAACTAAAATTCTTGCAACGAAATAACCCTCCTGTTTACTTGATCCTTGCTCAACGAAGTGTTGAGCAAGGACATCGGATATATTTATTTCGTTCATTTTAGTTTTTAACCTTAAGTTTATCCTCAACGTATCTAGCTTTAACTTTAGCCCAATGAGTAATAAACTTATATCTGGACTCATTACCGACGTTCGTTCGATAATTGATATGATTAGTTATAAACTTTTTAACTAAATCAAAATCATCAATGGTTAATAACTTGACATTAATTTCTTCAAGAAATTTAATTCTAAAAAGAACTTCGTTTAAATTCTTTTCAGTTATTTCTGAAAGTCTAATTGTCATCATTACCCAAGCTAACTGACTAGCATTCTCGTGTTGTTCATCAGTGAACTTATCGAACCCAGCTACTTTAGTGTAGTTGAATTGCAGTGCCATTTATTTCTCCTTTCGTTAATTAAAATCACGTTATCAAAGCAATTGTTTAAGTAAATAAAATAATGCACTTGATTTGTGTGTTGCATATTTAACACACTATTAGTAGTGGTATAAAACTAACCTTTTAGTTGTGTTGCACTAAACACATGTGGGCGGGACCCACCCAGAGAATAACCCAGAGGGATTCTAAATTACCTTTAATCTTAGATGGGGGGAGGGGTAAAAACAAAAAAAGGGATCCTAATGTATACCCTTTACTGCTGGATTTACACATATAAACATGATAAAAACTTTTTGGTACCATAATAAACATTATGCTTACGATAGAAAAAATAAATCAAATAGCTGATCCAAGCGTCAGAAAACAATTAAAATTAGATATATTAAATTCTCATAAAAAGAAAAAAATATCCAAGATCCGTTCTGATTTTTTAGAGTTCGTAAAATTTATTTGGCCTGACTTTATAGAAGGGTTCCATCATAAAAAAGTATCAGATCAATTTAATAAATTAAAATCTGGTGAAGTTAAACGATTAATTATTAACATGCCACCAAGGCATACTAAATCAGAATTCGCATCTTATTTTTTACCTGCTTGGATGATTGGCAATGATCCTAAATTAAAAATTATACAAGCAACACACACGGCAGAACTTGCAGTTCGTTTTGGTCGAAAGACAAAAAATTTAATTGACTCTGAAGAATATAGAGAAATTTTTAACACAAGACTTCAAGAAGATTCAAAGGCAGCTGGACGTTGGGAAACGGATCAAGGTGGCGAATACTTCGCAGTCGGGGTCCAAGGTGCGGTAACCGGTAGGGGTGCTGATTTATTAATCATCGACGATCCACATTCCGAACAAGATGCTTATTCAGCCACAGCTTTTGATCGTGTCTATGAATGGTATACTTCAGGACCACGTCAGCGTCTGCAACCAGGGGGTCGTATTATTTTAGTTATGACCAGATGGAGTACAAAAGATTTAACTGCACAATTATTAAAAGCACAGATGTCACAAGAAAAAGCAGATCAGTGGGAGCTCATAGAATTTCCAGCGATCATGCCAAATGGAAATCCGTGCTGGCCAGAATATTGGAAGCTCAAGGACCTCGAAACAGTAAAAGCATCAGTTAGTACTTCAAAATGGAATTCTCAATACATGCAGAACCCGACATCAGAAGAAGGCTCAATCATTAAAAGAGAATGGTGGAGAGATTGGAAACAGGAGTATATTCCACAACTGGATCATGTTATACAAAGTTATGATACGGCGTTCATGAAAAAAGAAACTGCTGACTATTCTGCTATAACCACGTGGGGTGTATTTAGATTAAATGAAGACTCACCACAGCAATTAATTTTATTAGATGCAGTAAAAGGTAGATATGAATTTCCTGAACTTAAACGTGTTGCGTATCAACAATATAATTATTGGAATCCTGAAACTGTGTTGATTGAGGCTAAAGCATCAGGGCTACCTCTTACCTATGAACTTAGACAGATGGGCATTCCTGTGATCAGCTATAGTCCAAACAAAGGAAATGATAAACACTCAAGAATAAACTCTGTGGCTCCTCTTTTTGAATCTGGAATGGTGTGGGCTCCGAAATCAAAAGACTTCGCACAAGAGGTTATTGAAGAGTGTGCTGCTTTTCCATTTGGAGAGTATGATGATTTAGTAGATTCTACCACACAAGCAGTGATGAGATTTAGACAAGGGGGCTTGATTTCTCATCCAGAAGATTATAGAGATTCTAAATTGGAACATAAAGAAAGGACATATTATTAATGAAACGTTTAACAAAAACGATTCCACCATTATCAGGACCTACTCCACAAGGCTTGAAAGTTCCACTAAAACAAGTTAAACTGATTAGTTCAGGTAAAATTTATGGCAGATATAGACAAAGCTCTTCCAAACGAAGTACGTCAAACAATAGAGATTGAAAATCCAGCGGCATCTGCCGTAGAGATTTTAGAAACAGAACTTGAAAAACCCTCTATTGAAAGCACAGAAATAACTCCAACTCCAGATGGAGGAGTTGAAATTAATTTTGAACCAGGAGCATTTAATGCACCTAACTCTGAAAATCATTTTTCAAATTTAGCAGAATTACTTCCTGATAATATTCTTGCTCCTCTTGGGTCAGAGTTATATGATAATTTTATAGAGTATAAAGAATCACGACAGGATTGGGAAATGGCATACACCAATGGTCTTGATCTTTTAGGATTTAAATATGAAAGACGAACAGAGCCGTTTCAAGGAGCAAGTGGTGTAACTCATCCTGTTCTTTCAGAAGCAGTTACGCAATTTCAAGCATTAGCATATAAAGAATTATTACCTGCAGATGGTCCTGTAAGAACTCAAATATTAGGAGTTCCATCTAGAGAAAAAGAAGATCAAGCTCATAGAGTAAAAGATTTTATGAATTATCAAATTATGGATGTCATGAAAGAATATGAACCAGAGTTTGATCAAATGTTATTTTATCTACCGCTATCAGGTTCTACATTTAAAAAAGTTTATTATGATGATTTAATTGGAAGAGCTGTTTCAAAATTTATTCCAGCTGAAGATTTAATTGTTCCATACTCTGCAACGTCATTAGATGATGCAGAAGCGGTTATGCATGTAATTAAAATATCTTCTAATGATCTTAAGAAACAACAAGTGGCAGGATTTTATAGAGACATTGAACTATCTCCCTCAATGAATGATGAATCAGAATTAAAACAAAAAGAACGTGAAATAGAAGGGGTTAGAAAAGGAAGAGAAGAAGATATATTTACTTTGATTGAATGTCACGTAAATATTGATCTTGAGGGTTTTGAAGATAAAGATGGAAATGGAGAACCTACAGGAATTAAACTTCCATACATTGTAACTATTGAAGAAGGGTCAAGAGAAATTTTATCTATCAGAAGAAACTATGAAATAGCAGATCCAAGAAAACAAAAAATACAATACTTTGTACATTTTAAATTTTTACCTGGACTTGGCTTTTATGGTTTTGGTCTAATCCACATGATAGGTGGACTATCACGAACAGCGACCTCGGCTTTAAGACAGCTGTTAGACGCCGGCACGTTATCTAACCTGCCAGCCGGATTTAAGATGAGAGGTATACGTGTAAGAGATGATGCACAACCACTACAACCAGGTGAATTTAGAGATGTAGATGCACCAGGCGGAAATTTGCGTGATGCATTTATGCCTTTACCATTTAAAGAACCGTCACAGACATTGTTATCACTTATGGGGGTCGTGGTTCAAGCAGGTCAGCGTTTTGCATCAATTGCTGATATGCAAGTAGGGGATGGGAATCAGCAAGCAGCAGTGGGCACGACCATAGCTTTGCTAGAACGTGGTAGTAGAACAATGTCTGCTATTCATAAAAGAATATATGCGGCTCTAAAACAAGAATTTAAATTATTATCTAAAGTATTTAAAATTTATTTACCTGCAGAATATCCATACGATGTTATTGGTGGTCAAAGAATAATTAAGCAAACAGATTTTGATGATAGAATAGATATATTACCGATTGCTGATCCAAATATATTTTCACAAACACAAAGAATTAATTTAGCACAAACACAATTACAACTAGCTCAATCTAATCCACAAATTCATAACTTATATGAAGCGTACAGAAAAATGTATGAAGCTATTGGAGTTAAAGATATAGATAAAATTTTAATTCAACCACAACCACCCATGCCAAAAGATCCAGCATTAGAACATATTGATGCTTTAGGTGGTCAACCGTTTCAAGCTTTTAGAGGACAAGATCACAGAGCGCATATGACTGCACATTTAAATTTCATGGCAACAAATATAGCAAAAAATAATCCTGTAATTATGGGTTCATTAGAAAAAAATATTTTTGAACATATTTCTTTAATGGCTTTAGAACAGATAGAATTAGAATTTTCACAAGAGTTACAACAAATACAAATGTTTTCTCAAGATCCACAAGCTTTGCAAAATCCTGTTGTTCAATCTCAAGTTCAAGAGTTTCAAATGAAGATGGAATCTAGAAAAGCAATTTTAATAGCTGAAATGATGGATGAATTTATGAAAGAAGAGAAGAAAATAGTTTCTCAATTCGATAATGATCCTATTGCTGCTTTAAAATCTAGGGAACTTGATCTACAAGCTCAAGAAAACTCTAGAAAAAAACAAGAAGGACAGGAAAGAATTAACTTAGATAAGATGAGAGCTATGATGAATCAAGTAAATGCGCAAGAAAAACTACAACAAAACGAAGATTTAGCTGAACTAAGGTCCGCAACCTCTATAGCTAAACAACAATTTGCTAATATTAACAAAAAAAGGTATATTTAATTATGATGAAAACAGAAAAAGGACAAAAAAAGGTTGCTAAAGTAATGCGAGAGTTCAAAAAAGGAGAACTTAACATTGGTAAGTCTTCTAAAAAAGTAAAAAATCCTAAACAAGCGATTGCAATTGCACTTTCTGAAGCTGATATGTCTAGAAAGCCTATGGCTAAAGGTGGAGCAGTGTTAAAAACTGAAAATTCTTCACGATCAGAGTATGGAAATCTAGTTGATCACTCACAATTTACTCAACCTGACGGTCTTTTAAAAGGTGGAATTGATGTTGAAGTTTCAAATCCACAAGAAACTCAAGTTGTCCCTGTTGGTGGTCAACGGGCGATGCTTCCGGAGAAAAAAAGATCAGCGAAGTGGTACTAAATTATGTTGCAAATGTTAGGAGCAGTTGCACCTCTTGCTAAAATTCTATTTAATACTATTGAAAAAGCTGTTCCTGATAAAGATTTACAAGAAAAGTTAAAAGCTCAATTACAAACTCAATTATTACAATCTCATACACAAGAACTAACGGCTGCAGCTAAAATTATTGAAGCCGAAGCAAAAGCAGGATGGTTTGCATCATCTTGGAGACCACTTCTGATGTATGTATTAATCTTTATTTTAGTATGGAATTATGTTATAGGACCAGTTATAAAAGTATTCACAGGAGCAGTTATCTCTTTTGAATTACCTGGCGATGTTTGGACATTATTGAATGTTGGACTCGGAGGTTATGTAATAGGTAGATCTGCTGAATCCGTTGCAAGGACAATGGCAAATAGACCTGTAGTAAACAAAGAACAAGAAAACGGATAAGGAGATAAAATGAGAAACGATTACGGAATACGACCAAGATCAGCTATGATGAAGGGTGGAAAAGCAAAAAATAAAAAAGGTTTCCCTGATTTAACTGGTGATGGAAAAGTAACTTTTAAAGATATTCTAAAAGGTAGAGGCGTCATCAAGAAAAAAGGTGGCATGATAAAAAAAGGTAAAAAATAATGAACTGGAGAGACTTTTTAAAAGAACGATTTAGAATTATTAGAGATCGCGATTGGTTTCTTCTTGAAAAAAGACAAGGTTTAGAAAGACAATCAAGACCAAGAGCAAAAGAAAATATTTTTAATAAAAATCAAAGAGGTATTTAATGGCTGAAAAAAATCCTTTTGCAAAATTATCTAAATCAAATTTGACTGGAGAAGAGAAAACAGAAAAATTTAAAGAGCTAGCTAGAGCTCTTAAAAGTAAAACTTCAGATGAACCTAGAAGTAATGTAGGTGAATATGATGAATCTAAATATGATCCAACAAGAAAAAAATTTATTGCAAAAGCTAGAAGAGCAGGATTAACAAGTGAGGAAGACATAGAAAAACAAAAAAATATTAAAAAAGCCACTCGCATGGCTAAAAAAGGTTTAAAAGCAATTCCAGGGGTTGGTGTAGTTATGGAAATTTTAGATCCAACAGAAGTTGGATCTGCAGAGGTACCTTATGTTCCTAAAGACATTTCATCGGAAGAGGGTTCATTTAAAAAGGGTGGAAGAGTTAAAAAATTTAAAGGTGGCCTTATGAGAGGCATACCTAAAATAGCAATGAGAGGTTATTAATGGGTAAACTTTGTCCAAGAGGAAAAGCAGCTGCAAAAGCAAAATTTAAAGTGTATCCAAGCGCTTATGCAAATATGTATGCCTCTGCTGTATGTTCTGGAAAAATAGTTCCAGGCGGTAGAAAAAAGAAAATGGGTGGTGGTAGTATTTCACAAGATAGAAAAATGGTATCCAATTATAAACAAGGCGGAATCGCTAAAGGTTGTGGCGGTGTGATGGAGAATAGAAGAAAAGTTACCAAGAAGTACTAACATGGGCTTACGTAAATGGGTTCAAGAGAATTGGGTAGATATTGCAAATAGAAAACCTGATGGCTCTTATCCTAAATGTGGAAGAAGCGGTGGAGAGAAAAGAAAAAATTATCCAAAATGTGTTCCAATAGCAAAAGCTAGAGCCATGAGTAAAGGTCAAAGAGCTTCAGCTGTTAAAAGAAAACAACAAGCTAGTAATGTAGGACCAAAACCCTCAAACGTTCCAACTATTTTAAAAAGAAAAA
>Ga0194115_10005431_pt1 | contig 13256 bp, 12 predicted proteins | sample TA2MahsurfametaG_3_FD_148656 | JGI IMG/M metagenome (GOLD analysis project Ga0194115, IMG submission 148656) | Freshwater microbial communities from Lake Tanganyika, Tanzania - TA2015002 Mahale S4 surface | ecosystem: Environmental > Aquatic > Freshwater > Lake | place: Tanzania: Lake...
ATTTTGCTCGACTTCCGCTGCCTTCCCTTGGCCATCAACAGCATAATCACCGACGAGGGCTTCATTAAGAAAATCGTTTTCCCCTTTGGGAGGCCGTGTACGTCGTATCAAATCGGTGACCCCCTTAATGACACTGAAATGGTTCAACATAGCTTGAGACATGAATGCCGCCATCCGATCTGGCCTTCTCTTAAGATTGATCACCCTAACAACTACAGCGTGGCTCGATGATTCCAATATTCCCTGTACAGATCTCAAGAAACCGTCATCGCACGATTCCAGTTCGATCCTAGTCATACACCAAAATGCCAACCGCAAAAGGCTGGTTCCATCACCACTGACGTGACAAGTTCGAAACGCAGTGATCAGCGTGCTGAGTGGGACCGTATTGAAATTTCTTGCCAGAATCGAATCAATCAACTGTTTCGACATGTTGACAATCGGAAACTTGCCAGTATGGTTGGGAGCAAAAACCATGGGTGTGATGACCACACGTCGATATGTATCGAGTTGTCGAATTTCAAGCTCTCGCTTGGCTGAGATACAAGCCAAGAACTCGTCGTGTAATACGCCGGACTCTCCCGTCTCTTGAAGTTGGAACAGTAATCGAGTTGCGCTTTCGTCGAGGCTGTCTGCGTTTCCATGGACCACATTGCGCAATAGTCGAAAGGGTACTGAAATCCTGCCGTCACCCGAGACATCGTTCCACTGGTATGTTTCTTCATTGATGTTGTTCGTTTGGATGGTCAGGCGATTCGAACCGGTCATCAATCGTTTGTAGGCTGCAAGTTCAACTACTGAAATATCCGTGACTCGATCATCAAGGTTTGGTAGATTGCGATCCTGATAAATTCTAGCGGTGCAGTTAAAAGTCAAAGCCAATGATTCAAACACGTCCGATACTGACATGTTGTCGATTTGTTTTTGTTCCAGCCAAATCAAGGTAGACTCACAGCTAGAACTCTTCCCCTGGTGTGTCTGCAGCCTACGTGGTACCGAGGTAGCCAACATGGCTTCCAATATGCAAAAACTCTGGACAGGTGGAAGGCGTGGATAGTCTTCTACGCTGTGGCATGGGGCCGTAGCCAGGATGTAAGACCAAATCAACTGAAAAGCGGATGATGTATCACCTCGAGCAAGGTAGAGTGTCACTACCAACTTTGCATGAAAACATCGTTCCATCAAGGCCGAAAGTCGTGAATGATTCTTCACACCATACGGGATTCCTTTTGTCTTATCGGGGGGAGGTTTGGAATCTCCTTCATCATCGGAAAGATCCACCATATTATCAGATTCAGTTTGTGTGGCAGTGTGAATGGTATTCGGATCGAGTTGTGTGGAATCGGTTTGTAGTCGGTTGGTACGATCTTCGGATGGCCACGTTTCGACGATTTCTCCATTAATAGATTGAAGAAGATCATTCATCATAGATTTCCGTCCATAGAAGGCCAACCGAATTTTTCGATATTCGTCTTGCTGACTTGAAGCTGATGCCATATTCTGCGAAGAAGGAATATTTGTCGTTTGAATGGGAGACAATTTGTATCCTTCCTCCTTCCTCACGTCCTCGTCAATGGTAGGAGACAAGACGTCCATCCAACAAAGGCATATCAAGAGCCTTTCTATACCCATGACAGCCGGATGTTGCCAGTCATCTGATACTGAATCAAGTCGCAAATAACAAGGAATCCTACTACCTTTGTGGTCGGAATCTTTCGTCTTCGTGTTCCCTGCTGTCGACATGAAGGGAAAGTAGAATGATGGGCGAAGGCTTGATTCTGGGGAACTTGTTGTCCTATCTTCTGATGAGGGAATGGAAACGACATTCTTGATCCTTGATAGTATTTTGAGAAATTGAAGGATACTAGTAATGACCTGCTGATCCGATCGTCGCGTCATCATCGTCGTCGTAGTAGGTGTTGTAACAGCAGTCGTCGCGGGGAATGTATCAGACGTTGATCGGTGTTCCTGGTTCTTTTGGAGATATGGTTCCTCATTTTCTCCTTCCATAGGATTCATTCCATTTTCAATATCATTCGCTGGGATTTCATCTAATACTTGCTGATGGAGCAATGGGATTCCAAGATTTTCTAGGTCGTCATATACATCTGACAGTTGTTGATAAATGGTAGACGACAATGTCGGAGAAGAGGAGATAGAGTCGGTTGCGATCGTAGTCTCTTCTGTTGTCATTCTTGCTGCTACTGCTGCTGCTGTTGTCGATACTGCGGGTTTTGTCGGATACAACCATGCATACTCGTCATCGTCGTCATCATCATCATCATCATCATCCTCGTCATCTGACGAAGATTCCGATAGATTAGCAGACGTGGAATGGATCTTGTTTCTTCGATGAATTCCAAAACTACTTGATGGACGTTTACCGGCGAGTTTTGTTGTTGTTGCTGCCGTTGCTGGTGGTGGTGGTGGTGGCGTTGCTTGTAATGCCTTTTTGTCAGGATTTGTATCGGTAGCCGTGGGGATATCTAGAGAGAACCAACTATCGGCATCATCATCATCATCATCATCGTTGCATGAGGCGGAGGAATTATGAGTCACCGGAGCTTGTGCTGCATGAGTCCTGGTGGAAACCTCTACCTCTGGATGGTTGTTGTCGTGAGGATTATCGTCATCATCTTCCTCGTCATCGGTGCTACTATCGTTGCCGTTGTTGTTGATGTTCTTGCTGTCCTTCTTCCTATCGTCTTTGTTGTCGTCGTCATGATGGGTGGATTTAGGCAATGCCTCGTCAGGATGTGAATGAGGAGAGGGTAATACCAATCCCCATTCATTCTTTTTCTGTTCCTTTTCGGCTTCTAAATTTCGTGTCCGACGTTTCCATTTTTCAACATCCCATGCTAGATTGGATTGTAAGGCTTGAAAATATTGTAACACCTTGGGATCCTTCTGCAATAGACGAACTAAGGATGCTGGTGGAGGTGGTGGAGGACTTGGAGGCTGCTGTTCTTGTTCTTCTTGTTCTTGTTGTTTTCGTCGAGGAGGAGGCTCTGGATGTCGTCTCTTTCGTGAGGTTTGTGGATTCCTAGAAGTAGTCGTAGGTGAGGTTCCCGAATGTCGATCACGAGTGGCAGCAGCTGCAGACCGAGGACGACTACGACCACTCATTGTACAGTGTCCGCGTTAACCAGGAAGTAAGAAGGGTAACAAAACTCCAGATAGTTTGTTTGTGGGAATAGGCGATAGAACATCATGAACAACTATCTCCACTTCATAATAGGTTCTTTCCAACCTTTGCTCGTCTTCCTTGTTTCACTGTCAGTTAATTTGGCTGCAAATGATTGTTGTCAACCGACAGGACTACGGCGCGACGGATAAAGATATCATTTTAATGAGTTTATAAAGCCAATTTTCAGCCTTTAGCAGCAAAATGGGGCGTTGGCGCAGCATGGTAGCGCTCTGGATTCCAAACCCAGTGGTCGTCGGTTCAAATCCGGCACGCCTCAACTTTTTATGCAACATCACATCAAATCTTCTTTTGCTGCGTTTCGATCAACTTTGACTAGTCAGACTACGAAATCGGTTATTTTAGGAACCTTCGAAGATCTTCTTCAATGGCGACGCGATGCCCCCAAGCGACCAACCAACCACCTGCTTTTCTGTCGTTGACGTGAATGTTCTTTCCCATCGATCGTGTCGTAGCCTCGTTTCTTTACTAAGAATTTGGTTTGTGAAGGAAAATCGCCAACGGGAAAGTGTCGGCGGGAGAGGATCCAGCTTGACACTATCCTCTATTACTAGATCAATTCTTTACAAATTGTTCGTAGCCGTATGATTAGGATGACGATGATGATGATGAGGAATAGTTTCCTATCCTTTGGACTTATCTTGTCGTCCATTGTCTCGGTTTCGTCGTTTTCACCATTAACTTCTCGACGCATTTCGACTCGTATCTTTACTGCCACCACTGATCGTGGTACCTTGGAGGATTCAGAGAAATGGTTAGATGCAGCCGTCCAAAGTACGAACGCAAAGGGTGGTTTTGATAAGTCTAGTTTCCTTGTGGGGATTTTGGGTGATCTTCATATCGATCCAAGGAAGTTAGATGAATATGAAGTCGGGAAATCTCATTGGACACCCATCTTTGATCGTGCATTAAAGGCACATGGGAATACCTGCCTTGTGAGTTTAGGTGATGTGGGTGAATCGAAGAATTGCGATCATAATCCATCCAATCCAGCCGAACTCTTTGCGGGGACGACCTTGTGTCATAAGATGGCTGCAGAATTTCTAGGGAGTTTCCGTGATGGGACAATCCCCTATGAAATTATTGGTGGGAATCATGATTTAGAGGGGATTGATGAATTTACGACAGATGCTGAAAATTTAAAAGTCTTTATGGAATGTCATGGTAAGCCGACGGCGCAATTCTGTCGTGAAATTGCAGAAAAGACTTTGTTGGTTGGATTAGGGTCGACAGTCTTCCGTGATGCACCCTATACCTCTCATGAGGTCATCGTCGATCAAGAACAGATTGATTGGTTTGAAGACTTATTAAAGACCCACCAAGCCGATGATGGATGGAAGATCTTTGTCTTCTCCCATGCACCGCCGAATGGGAGTGGTTTACGGATTATTCAAGAAAATCATGTCGTCAATGGATGTTGTTGGTTAAATCATTCCAATGAGGGTCAATGTCGGAAATTTATTGAATTAGTCCGTGAACATCGATCGATTAAGGCATGGTTTTCTGGACATTTTCATTTAGGACAAGATTATCAAGATTCGATTACCTTCCCTACAATCCCTCGGGAGGAGGGACCCTACCCGAATCGTGGATCCTGTGTCTTCGCACAGACATCTGTTATGCGGTCCGGTACATCTCGTGATGGACGACAACAATCACGATTATTACGTGGGAATCGGGATGGATTTGAAATCTGTACGGTCGATCATAAGAATGGTGGAAAGATTCGTTTAGATGCAACCATCACCTACAAGGATACTGGACATGAAGTCGGTGTCTATGCACATGATGATGCAGCCTATGAACATGACAAATATTTCAAGGTTTATCAACCAACTATCGGTGATCAACAATATATTTGTGGTGCCGAAACGGAAGAAGAATGTTCTATTACTGATGGTGAACCTGTGACGATGGAAACTCAAGCCTGGTGGAGATTGAGTAGTAACCGTGTCTTGGGTGTATTGAATGGGATGCTCCTTGAGTATGACCAATCGACACTTGCACCATTAGGATTAGTCCTTTCATCGAAGGAACTTCTTGGGAAGAGTATTACCGTCGTCGATTCTGGTATTGAAGATTGTTTAATTGAAGAGGAAGAAATGGGTATGGAGGGTGCAGAACTTTGTTCAAAGGAACGTGAACAGGCTGTCTTAGTCCATGATTTAGAAACCAACAAGATTACTGTCGTCCAACCAAATGAAGATGGGAGTTATTGGAGGAAAATTGTTAGGAATAAGATTGCTCGGATGAAAGAAAAACGTCGTGAAAAGGCCGCTATCCTGTATCAAAAGGAACGACTCGGTATCCCCGCCGACGTCGCTAAGAAGAATGTCGAATCGACTTGGGGTCCCTATACGACGACATCCGGTAATGCTCTCTAAAATAGCTTTTGGAAGAAAATGAGGAAATGTTCTTTCTTTCGTTCGTTCTTTGAACATATTAACAATAATTATCCATCGTATTGTGATAGTTGTGGTCTTACCCAATCTTCTCGATAGCACCCAATCTTCTCGATAGAGAATACACTCTTGTAACTTCAAAGGGAATACTACTCTCTATACTAGCCACGATCGGGCAGGAAGAGTGATCGGTAGTGGCTGAGCTAAACATCAGCTAGGTCTCTAGCAAGAATGATCGGTGGTGGGTTATTCACAAAAACAAACTTTTAGTAATCACTTGGGGTTTCCAAATAAACTAAATATATAACAAAAAAGGGGCATGATACTGAGCCTGCAACCGAAAAAAGGATGGTTCAGGTCTGGTTATGAAGCATTTGAGTCTTTTGGGGGCGGATGCAGTACGTCTCCGAAAGAAAAAGGATGGTTCTGTCTGGTTATGCACTTGAGTCTCTCTTTTGGGGCGAATCTTTACGCCTCCGATTGGGGTGCAGCAAGCTGGTCGCACCGGGGTGGATGGTCTCCTCCATGCCTAAAGCCCTCCCCAAACCCGTCCACATCGCTCATCGGCGATTCCCTGAAGATAGGCCTTCATGCCTCGAGCTCGCGTATGGATGGCATAGTAGAATCCAATTTCCTCGGCTTCCTTTCCTTGAATTTGAGCTTCGAGGACATAGGTTCTTGCAATCGATTGGGCCTCTTGGCTTGCTTGGAAGACGCTTAGATCATGATCTTCAAGCCCTCTCTTGCTACGATAACATTCATCAAGTGGAATACCCCGACACATCATCTGACTTGTCGACCGAATCTCGAGTTGGATAGCTTCATAGTCAGATAGGGTGTACCACGAATCTTGAACTTCATCTCTGGAATATGTTTCATGAGTTTCATTTCTTTCTTCGGAAAACGTCACTCTTCGGCTAGGAAGTTGACGTTTCACACCAGCATGCGAAGGAACATTCTCGTCTCCGTCTAGGGTTGAGATTAACTCGGGAGAATCACAAATTAGGGTCTTGCACACCATACTATTGATGGGATGATGGATGTGCGATGAGATATTCGAAAATTGTGTGTGGTTCTGATTGACTCGACGAAAATGCCAGTTCTTGAGTCTTGGTTTTTCTGATCTCCTCATCTGCATGATGTTGTTGTTAGAAGCGTCACATCCCATGTTTTCTCGCGCACGATCGACGGATTAGGAGGCGAAAACTAGTCAGCGATCTGAAAAGAACAATGCAATCATCGTTGGATTATTGCCCCTGACACGCTTCTGCGATTGAGCGTTCACTCCGTAGTCATAGGGAGCGAAAATAGCCCTCATCTGGCCCAATCACCTAGCGAACAGATGAGAACAGGTTCGACCGAACTCCCCCTGACGTCAGAAATTTTGTTTGACGTCACCCTGTCGCGAAAAATTCTTCATTCGTCATCCCCCAAGCCCCAATGGCTCGGACTGTTCGAAACGAGCGGCAAGAAATATACTGTGGCGACCATCTTTATCTTACCATTCCTGATTTCATTTTTAACTCCCTCCACTGGAGTCAATGTAGCAATGTTGAACGGATATATCTGTTGTAACCAGACTGGCTATCGCTGGTCCCATCGGGTCGAAAGGGGTCTTTGCAGCAGAACTCTAGCAACAGGGGCGGCATGTGAAAAACAAGAATTTTCGTTCCCTTCTCTCCAATACCAGCTCGACGACGACAACGATTTCCGCCAGTGAAGTCAGCACCACTTGAACGCCTCGAGGGTTTAATCATGCTGAGTCTGATTCCATCGCTGGTCTTTGCATCAGCGATCAACAGCCTCCTACGAGTGAGAAATGGTTCCCAGCCTGGAAACGACTTGGAATCTGAAGTAACCCCAATAACCCAAGCATCATGATAGCCCCTCGAAAAGAAACGTCGGTCGCGCGTCGAGGCAGCGGTGTGACAAGAAAGATTCACCCTGGCAAGAACTACCATCTGACAAATTTTTTTTGGATGTTCGATCACTGAATGGATCGTCACAACGAATAACACTCAGAAGCGGTAGATCCCGAGACATTGCGATCGTTTGGATGTGACGTGCAAACGACTGGGTTGACATACTGTACCCACTCACTTTGCAGTCGATGGAACGTTCAGGCGGGTGGGATACAATCGCTTTGTTGTTGCACCGAAACTACCACGAGTGACGCAGTAACGAGACCGTTGCTATCGGGGAAATCTGTGGTGAAAGGTATCCCGTAGTTCTGGCACGAGTCATGGGTACAACCCGTGATAGAGATACGACCTATAGCCCGGAGTCGTCGGTGCGAAAGTGAGTATTGGCAACAGGAGACGATGAACACGAGGACATTATTTTGACTCTGCCATTGATCCCACACGTGGTACTCATCGAGAGAAGCTACAGGAGTTGAGCGAGGCGGGTAGAAGAGGCTGAAAGTCCCTTCCAATTTGTCAAGTAGAGACAAAGTTCCTGTTTGCAAGCCGCCACCTTGGACGACCCAGAGAAAGAGGTGTTTCCTGCTACTGAAAGCGGAACGGTACCGTCGTATCGACACAAACGCACCCATCCAATCCCTTTGTGAAACAAGGTGAGGTACATAATTCGCCATTGAAGGTTCTTGATAGGGATACCGCACGAGCCCACCCTACGAAAGTCCATATTGATCAAGGAGGCAATGAGGTATAGGTAAGTCCGGTTTCTATAGAAACGCATCCACCACCGACGGTATCTATTGTACGAAACAGCATCGCTGCGTGCCGACCTATTGGTGATGTTGTTGTTGTTGTTGTTGTTGCTTTCTCTGGAGGTGCCCTGTCGTTGTAGAAAATATTCTCTCGACGTGCCCTGTCGTCGTGGAAAATGTCGGACTATCTGAATTATTGTATTTGGGTGACACATGGAGTTATGCTTGAAGGACTGTCGGAATCGGAACGGTACTCATTGGAATCGACAGTTCCTAGGAGACAGCGAAGCAGTTTCGAACAGAGAATGCACTAGGAGCTCCGAAAGAAAGCAAAGTCGGTTGCGATACCGTCCTCGATACGAGCTGCGATCCGATAGCTCAGGGAGTGATCGTTGGTGCCCACAACAACTGGCATTGTGTGGTTTGTCAACAATAAACTAAACTAAAAACAAAGAGATGGTTCTGCCTGGTTATTCCCCTAGAGTCTTTACAAGCGAATTCACACAGTCTGACTGCAACCCACGATGGTGCAGTGTTATTCGTCCCGCCATTCCTCTGAAGATAAGCCCTCATGCTTTCGAGCTCGAGTATGGACGGCAACCGAAGAAGGGATGGTTCTGCTTGGTTATTCCCCTTGAGTCTTTACAAGCAAAATTCACACCGTCTGACTGCAACCCACGATGGTGCAGTGTTATTCGTCCCGCCATTCCTCTGAAGATAAGCCCCTCCCGCTTTCGAGCTCGAGTATGGACGGTAACCGAAAAAGGGATGGTTCTCCCTGGTTGAGTCTTTACGAGCAAAAATTCACACCGTCTGACTGCAACCCACGATGGTGCAGTGTTGTTCATCCGCGACTCCCTGAAGACAAGCCCTTCATACTTTCGAGCATCGAGTATGGATGGCAACCGAAAGAGGGATGGTTCTTTCCTGGTAATTCTCCATTATAGAGTCTTTTCTTTCCAAACAAAAATTCACACCGTCTAACTGACACCCACGATGGTGCAGTGTTTTTCGTCTTCGACTCCCTGAAGATAGGCCTTGATACTTCGAATTCGAGTATGGATGGCATAGTAGAATCCAATTTCCTCAGCATCCTTACCTTGAATTTGAGCTTCGAGGACGTAGGTTCTTGCAATCGATTGGGCCTTGTGACTGTCTTGGAAGACATTAAGATCATGTTGTAGCCCCCTGTTACAGTGACGATTTTCATCCAGGGGAATACCCCAATGTATCCTCTGACTTGTCGATCGAATCTCGCGTTGGATGGCCTTATAGTCAGATCGAGTGTACCATGACTCTTGAACTTCATCTATGGAATATGTTTCATACGTTTCATTTCTTCCTTCGGAAAACCTCACTTTTCGCCTGGGGGGAAGTGGACACTTAACCCCAGCATATGAAGGAACTTTCTCATCTCCATCTCTTACCTTCGGAATGAGTTCTGGGGAACTGCATCCTTGAGTCTTACACACCATTCTTTTCGATGGTGTGTATGTGTGACCATGTGGATGAGAATGCGGAAAATATTGTAAGTGGTTCTGATCCACTCGACGAAAAAGAAAAGTCTGGTTCGGGGCCTTAGTTTTTTTCAGACTATCGAGTGGAATCCCCCTGGTTGTCACTACACGTAGGGCTTCGCTCACCCACGGCTCAACGAGCCCAAACGAAGAATGCCATATTCTTTCAATATGCCCCTTGCCGGAATATACAATTTGGAGTTCTCTCAGGCGTTCTCCCCTAGTCGCGTACAAAATAGCCCTTGTTTCTATATATGTGATACAATAGTCGGTGAAAGCTGAGCGAAGCTATTGTTTCGACGGGACTCTTCGCCGTATCGCTTTTTTGGGGTTCGAAAAATTCGCTGGCCTTCCGTTCAATCGCGCCGCCCCCTCGACCACTATGCAAAAAGAGCCAACCTGGAAGCCGTCCGTTCACGTTCGTCTACCTCGGGAATCAGGACCATCTCTCATGTGTTCCGTTTCTCCACCACTGAAGTTGAGTTTCAGACACTCGTGGTAGTGTTTCGGTGTAACGTACGATCGTTCCATTGACAGCAAAGTGAGGAACTATGCCAACCCAGTCGTTTGTACGTAATAATCCCAACGATTGCAATGGCACGGGAAGTTGAGCTTGTGAATCACAAGATTGTTATCTCTATTGTTTGGCGCTACGATGTAGCTTAGTACGACGTACATATGAAAGAAAAAGGAGAGAGGGAGTTGTGCGCCGATAGAACGTCTGAAGGTGGATCATCCATGCAGCTGTGACAAACCCCATCTATGGTTTTTTCTGTCAACGATAGCCCCCTGGTCGGAACGATTTCTTTCTTCTTGTGGTTCCCGCTATCTGTACGCAGCCATCCTTTTTTTGTGTCGGTAGTGGCTGTCATCATTTCTCGGGATGGAAGAGATCTAGAGCAACGAAGACTTCAAATCCCCCCATGTCGTCTCCAGTGCGAATAAAATCATCTCTCGACTGGGATGCATGTTGTGAATGGCTCATGCTGCAACCACACAGGAATGAGTTTCAAACTTCGCACGACAGTCCGAGCTTCTAGACGCTCGGTCAGTCTGTTTTCATCGGTATTGGCTACATGGATTGACAGTGTAGCCATTGTCATCATGGGGAGATGGCGCATGACACAGAGGAACGTGTTAGGAAAGTCTCAGAGCGACCATCCGGGAACTACTATGGTTCTGGTACGAAGAACGGTGGGTGTAGCGATTGGTACCTGGTTGTTCTAGATGGACCCGATCAACAGGGAGTGCTTGCATCGAACGACGGGGGTGGTGGCATCGGAGGAACAATCAGATGAAAGATACCTCCTAGTTCCGGGTTGTCATTGATTCAACCTATGCCGACGATACCACTTGTAATTAGGGATCGTCTACTCAAGAGTCAGTATGGGCGACAGGTGACGACACCCCACGGGGACACTTTTTCTCAGTCGACATTTGAGCCCCCCGGTATGTGGCACCCCATCGAGAGAAGTTAATGAGCGTGAAGAACCAGACCGGTCGAGGATGCTGACAGTTCCGTCAGATTCAGCATGTGTACATAGAAGGTTTGTTTGCAAGTATCCTGCTACTGCCAGAGAAAAGGTACCGGCGTACCGACACAAAACACTCCAACCAAATCCTTTTCTCGTCGATTCAGGATAAAGTCGAAACACATATTGGGAGGAGACTTCGTGCAGACACAAACGCTCCAGTCCAATCGTTTGTCTCGACGATCCCAAGATGAAACGTAAACACCAATCGGGAGAAGAATCGGGCATGATGGAAAGGTAACTGTCAGAATGGGAACGGTGCTCTTTGTCGTCCTAAAATAAAGGAATCGCCGGTTCAAATGAGAGAGAGAGGAAGCTTCCAGCGGATTCAGTTCGAGGTTCGATGAAGTGACAAATTTCAACAAGTATAAGGACGAGGCAGTGCGAAACTTGCCCCGATCATTTCGTCAGTTTCATTTATTTGACAAAGGGCGGCGTCATTGTCGACTCCGCTGTCTAGCCGAACAAGGCTGTTGGAAGCTCCGTGACGATCCAACGCAGGCCACGATACTCTCATTGACATTAGTGCTCTCGATAGCAAGGGAGAGGGATTGTTCTTGTCTATAATGAACTAGTATGATCGTCGGTTAATAGCTTAACTGAACTTATACAAAAAGGATCTTGATTCTGAATACAATCCACGTCTGATTCTACTCAGGATACAAGCTGCGGCCCCCCGTGTCTCTATGGGCTGACATCCACAACCCGTACGTGTCGTTCATCAGCGATGCCCTGAAGATAGGCCCTCATGCTTCGGGCTCGAGTATGGGTAGCATATATGGATGCAATTTCCTCGGCTTCCTTCCCTTGAATTTGAGCTTCGAGGACAGACCTTCTCGCAATGCAACGAGCATGACTGGCTTGGAAGACATTCCGATCAAAGCGTTCAAGCCCTCTCCGGCAACGACGGCAGTCGTTCAGTGGAATCCCCCAACTTATCATTTGACTCGTCGATCGAAGATCCATTTGGATGGCTTTATAGTCGGATCGACTGTACCATAAATCTTGAATCTCATCTCTAGAATATGTTTCATACGTTTCATTCCTTTCTTCGGAAAAGGCCACTTTCCGAAAGGGATGTGGACGTTTGATTCCAGCACGTGAAGGAAGTTTCTCGTCTCTGTCTATGGTTCGAATTAGCTCCGGGGAACTGCAATCTTGAGTCCTGCACACCATTATCTCTGTCGCTGCGGTTGTGTTTATCTAACGTTATGTGATGAGCATCCGAAATTTTATGTATGATAGGGCGACGAGAAATGCGGTTCGGATCTTCATAGTTCGCATATCGCTTCCTTCAACAAGTGTCACTCAGAGCGCTTCATGGACAGTCCCGCGAAGAGGATGGAACGACAGTTCCATGAGTGGAAAAGAACACGCAGCAATGTGCATTGACTATGCCCCTGACAACAATACGGCGGTCCGGCGTTCGCTGGGAATATAGCCCTTGCGACGAACTCGTCTCATCTTCAAAAAAACATCATCCCGACAAGTACCCTGTCCTTCTTTTTTTTGATGTACCCGTTCATTTCCTTCTACTAGGACGAGAAAGGTCGCCAATGGCGAGGAATGGTTCGTGAATAAGCCTCATAAAGGGCCCCCCCCCGAATGTGATCGACAAGTTGGCCTTCGCGACCAGTAAATAGATAGAACTACGACTCTCTCTTGCACACTGGGTAGTATGCAATGTTCCCCGCCAAAAAATGGAATTGGCAACCGTACATACATAGCTAGGACGTCTCAAAGTAAAGTAACATACTACAATACCACCAACACACAGACGATGAACGTCCAAGTAGGAAAACATACTGTATACTACCGTGCCCCATACCAGTAACAAGTTTGTAGCACTGTCATGTGACAATATTGATTAATCAAATCATCGTTGTCTGTTAGTCCTCGAGTCTTAAGTTGAGACCAGAGTCGACGACT
>Ga0194115_10005432_pt1 | contig 13255 bp, 7 predicted proteins | sample TA2MahsurfametaG_3_FD_148656 | JGI IMG/M metagenome (GOLD analysis project Ga0194115, IMG submission 148656) | Freshwater microbial communities from Lake Tanganyika, Tanzania - TA2015002 Mahale S4 surface | ecosystem: Environmental > Aquatic > Freshwater > Lake | place: Tanzania: Lake Tanganyika...
ATATGATGCTAGATATCTTCATATGACTCCTTTTTTGAAGCCTGGAGATAAAGTTTCTGCGGGACAAAAAATAGGTAGATTGGTTTCTCTCGGGAAGGATGGAGGGAACACTCATCTTCACTTTGAACTTTATAAAGGTAACACATTATTGGATCCTACAAATTATATTAGAGAAATACAGTCTGGTAAACCAATAAAACCAAAACCACAACCATCTCAACAACAAGCTTTAAAACCTCAACCGACTCAACAACAGGTTGCTGCAGTTCCTTCTTCTGCACAACAACCATCACAACAACCACAAGGATCTCAAGCACCTTCTGGAGGTAGAGGTTCTGTCCAACCTAACTACTTATCAGTTCTCCAATTAGCATCTCCAAAGTAAAATGGCAATTTCAAATTTTAAAATTAAAGAAATATCTCTAGAAAAAAATGGAACCATCCATGATTTTACAAGAGGTATCACTCAGATTGATTATTATGAAGATGTCTTATCACCAACTATAGTTTGTGACATGACTTTTGTGGATGGAGATGGAGTTGCAGGAAGATTACCGATCAATGGTGGAGAATTGGTTAATGTTGAGATTGAATCTTCTTTTCCCACAAAACAAAAACTTATGTTCAGAATAGAAGATAACAATCCTCTGTGTGTGATGAATAACTCAATTATGCCTACACCACAAAATCAGATGTTTTCTTTGAGATTGATGAGTGATGATGTTTTGAAAAATGAAACAAGTAGAGTGGTTAAAAAATATTCTGCAAAAGTATCAGAAATTGTTCAAAAGATTTTAAAAGACGAAGAGAATTTAATTCAAACAAAAAGAGAACTTAAAATTGATTCAACTGGAAACTCATATTCTTTTATTGGTTCATTTAAAAGGCCTTTTGATGTAATTACATGGTTATGCCCAAAATCAAATACATCCTCCAATTCATCAAAAAAATCTGATGGAACAGTTTCTTGTGGATTCTTATTTTTTGAAACCAAATCTGGATATAACTTCATTGATATTGACAATACATTTAAAACTGAAAGTGATCCTTTGCAATTACTTCAGTCAAATACTCCTTTACAACCTTCAAATGTTCAGTATTATCGAACTTTTTCTGATATCCAAATTGTAAAGAACAATGATATCTTAAAATCATTAAGACATGGAACTTATGCACATCTATCTATTTTTTATGACATGTATACTATGGATTATGATGTGATTAAAACAAAACTTTCAGACAAGTATAAGAATGGAATGAGTGTTTCAAATCCAGATGCTGAGTCGGTTGGATTGAATGGATTGGAAGATTATCCATCTCGATTGATGTTTAAACTTTTGGATCGAGGTGTTCTTGAAACAGAAGGAGAACAACTTGAACCAGAACAAGTTGCTAAGGATCAAGCTAATTCATACATGAGATATAACTTATTATTTGCCAATGCTGTTAAAATAACGTTGCCATTGAATTTAGAATTAAGTGCTGGTAAAATTGTAGAACTTAAAATTTCTGAGACTGGTATAAATGTCAAGACAAACAAAGATAAATATGATAGAAATCTTAGCGGAAGATATATGATATCAAAACTGAGACATAGTTTTTTAGGTGAAAATAATTTTACTGCATTAGAACTCATTCGTGATAGTTATGGAGTCAAGTCGGAGTAATCCAATGGAAAAAAGAACAATCGATCAACATATTGATCAAGATTTGCAAGAATTAGATGATCCATTTACAAATGGAAATCGTCGCCGTCATCTTGAAGATGAACTTGGGCAATTAGAGAGATATAAAACAACTCATCCAGAAGATGATTATGATCCAACTGGATTGGAACTTTTCTGTAACGACAATCCAGGTGCTTTAGAGTGCAGAGTATACGATGATTGAACAGACTTTTTTCCCAAGTAATTTTATTGGCCGTGATGGTTTTAAGTGGTGGCTTGGGCAAGTAGCTGATCCAACTTCAAGTGGATGGAGTAAAACTGCAACACTTGAGGAAAAAGAAGACTGTCAATATTATCGTGTTAAAGTTAGAATTCTTGGATATCACCCACCACCGCCAGATTTAAATGATGAAGATCTTCCTTGGGCTCATGTTCTAGTTCCAACTGGACAGGGCTCTGGTATGAATGGTGTTGGCGATCTGCACAACATTCAAGGTGGGGAAACTGTTCTTGGTTTCTTCATGGATGGAAATGATTGTCAACAACCAGTTATTTTCGGATCTTTTTATAGACAAACATTTCAGAAAGCCAAGTCTCTTACTGAAGGGGAAAGTTATGCTTTTAAAGCATACAATCCCAAAAAAGAAGGAACAAATCTTCATCTTGTTAAACAAAAAGAAGATGAAAAAAGTGGTGGTAAAAATGTTGCAACAGGTGAAGAAACTAATGCTGGAACTCCAGAAGAACCTACAAAAAATGGTGTTCCAATTCCAGGCAAAACAAAAGCTTCTGCTGCTTTTGTTCAACCAACATTAGATCCAATTACCACACCAAATCCTTGTGGCAATGATGATATCTCAAGGATTACTAAATTCATAACGGAATTTATGAATCGCATGAGGCAGATTCAACAATTCCAAGAATTGTATGTTGATCCAGTTCTACAAGAGATCGTAAATCTTGATAGTGAAATTAAGATTCTTGCTAAAAAGATGTTGGGAGTGATTAGTGGATTAATCACCAAGGCAAGAGACTTTGTTCTCTCAAAAGTTGGAACAGCCGTTAATACTTTTGTAGGAACAATTATCCCCAAATCACTGCACCCTGAGACTGGCCAAGCAACCAGAACAATCATGGATTTGATTTGGTGTTTGTTTGAAAAACTTTTAGATCTTCTTCTTGATTTAATTTTAGAAGTTCTTTTTGGATTGATCAATAAATTATTTGATGTTGTAAAATGTACAGTTGACAATATCTTAAGCACTATTTTTAATGAAATTAGTAATTGGATTGATGAAAATCTTTCTCCAATTTTATCTCAGATTAATGATGTAATTGGTGGGGCCCTTGGTTCAATTGGAAACGTGGTTTCTCAGGCTCTTGAGTATGCTGGAATTGTTTTAAATATTATTTCAAGTTGTGACATTGTTCCTTGTCCGACACCATCCACTTGGGATCCTGGAGAAGGTGTTAAATTTACCACATTTGATGATTGGGGAGCAGTTCTAGACAATCTTGGATCAGAAGATTTTGGTGAATGTGATAATACTTTAATTTGTAGTTCCAAAATCGTTTTTAGTGGAGGTGGTGGCTTTGGTGCTGCTGCTACCCTTTTAGTTGATGCTGCAGATGGTGGGATCATTGGCGCTGATGTTACAGATGGTGGATCTGGATATGTAGATTCTCCTTTTGTTTCTGTTGAAGATAATTGTAATGGTAGTGGTGGAGGTTTAACCGCCATCATTGATGATGATGGAACTGTAACTGATATAATTGTTGATGATGGTGGAAGTGGTTACACTGATGGATCTGATGGTGGAGATGACACTGGAGCCGGAGGCGGCACTGGTGGTGGATCTAGTGGTGGTGGATCTAGTGGTGGTGGATCTAGTGGCGGTGGTGGATCTAGTGGTGGTGGATCTAGTGGCGGTGGTGGATCTGATGGTGGATCTGATGGTGGAGATGATACTGGTGTAAATCCAAAAACAAAATGTGGATTTATTTTTGATGTTTACGTTAAAAAAACAGGATTCAACTATGCTTCTACAGATACAATCACGGTTCTAAACTGTGATGGGAAACCAAGTAAAGCTACAGTTATGGAAATTGTAATTGGGCCGATTAATGGTATAATTAAAGTCAAAGTTAAAACCTCAGAAATTTTCTGTGGATGCAAACCAACTATTCAAATAAATACTTCAACTGGAGAGGGTGCAGTGTTAATTCCAATCATGAGATATCGTGGTGGAAAACCTGTTGATCCAGATTCAACTGGCCCAATAACAGTCATCGATTGTGTTAGAAAATAATGGCAAACCAAGAGTATTTTAATTTAAGTAGAGAAACTTTCTCTATACACGGTGGTGGTGAAGAGAAACCTCACGGTAAAATCATGTGGGGTATGGAAACTAGAGAAGGTGACGGTATTAAGTTCTATTCCAAAGGAAGACAAATTCTTAAAACTGGTGGAACTTCTCTAGAAGTTGTTGGAGCAAATCTTAAAGTTAATACAAATAGTGAGAATCCTTTCAATCCAGCTAAAGTAATCAAAGCTTCAAAAGGTGATATTCTTTTGCAAGCACAAACTGGGTCGATTATTCTTGATGCTGAACAAGTAGTTATCAAAGCTTCTGGTAGTAAAAAAGATAAGAAAGGTAGTATATTTCTTGGTGCAAATGTTTCTGTTCAAATTAAAGCTCCTGATATTCAAATCAAGGGAACAAAAACTGCAATTACGGGAACTCATTCAATTAGTTTAATTGGAAAAAATTATCTAGATAGTGTTTCTGGGTTCATTAATTCATCTTGCGCTACAGATCTTTACAGTGGATCACTGTTCACACAAATTGTAAATATTCAAAAAACTTTATCGAATGTGTTTGGAGTATAAATTATGTCAAACCTTGGAAATCTTGGTGTAACCGATTGTCTTACATTAGGTAAACAACTTGTTCTACCAACAGAAACTGTAAGTGTTACTGGTGGTACAGGATTACTTGCTGGGCCTATATTTGTCGGGCAACCTGCTCCTGCTGTGTTTACTGCTGCAAGACAGACGGCACTTTTAAACATTGTTCCATCACCAACTTCTGTTCCTGGTGGTAACGCACTTAATATCAGTGCTGATGGATTGGGAACACTTCCCTATCCTGGAAATGGATTGACTGTTAATGCACTTCAACATCTTATAACCTGCAATTTGACTTCTGGGATTACGATGAATTCTGCAAGTGTGACAATATTGACACCTACTTTTAACTTTTTTGCAAATGAGGTTCATGTTGGAACGGTGAGTCAATCAGGTGCAAAAGCAGAAACTGGTGCAAAGGCTGATGCAGGTGCAAGAGTAGAAGCGAGTGTTGCTGCTGAAAACGCAAATCTAACAGTTGCTGGAACTTTAACTGCTGCAGAAGTCGTAAATGCATTCACAACACTTTCTGCAACTTATTCTATCGCTCAACAAGCACTATCTCTTGCTGGAAAAGGATTTGACATTCCTCATCCAACAAAAGAAGATCATCGTTTGAGATATATTTGTTTAGAGGGGCCAGAAGTTGGTGCTTATATTCGTGGAACATTGAAAGATTCTGATACGATTGAACTTCCTGACTACTGGAGAACTCTTTGCAAGCCAGAAACAATCACTGTGAATCTTACTCCGATTGGAAGATATCAAGAACTTTATGTTGAAGAAATTGTTGAGTGGGGAACAAAAATAAAAGTTAGAAATGCATCTGGATCTTCAGTTCATTGTCATTACACAGTGTTTGCTGAAAGAGTAACACATGATCAATTACAAGTTGAATATAAAGGCTTGACACCAGATGACTATCCAGGAGATAATAGGGAGTATGCTATAGGTGGTTGGGATTATGCAAGACACAAAGGTGAATCTAAATCATGAAGTTTATGAAATCTTTCCAACTGTAATCTATAGAGGTGAAGTAACTTGTCATCAAGAATTTAAGGATAAATATCTACAAGAACTCTCTGATTATTGGCATTATGCTGAAGATCTTCCTAGAGAAGAATTGCAATCTCCAGAAAACTCTGGGAGATATTTTTTACATCATGAACAAAAATATTCTGAATTCTTTAAGTGTTTAGATCAAAATGTAAGACAGTATTTGAAAGTTTTAAATGTCAATGAATCTTTGATAAATGTGTATGTTACAAAATCTTGGTTGAACATTCACAAGGAAGATCTTCCAAATATCAAAATTCATACTCACAATAGTAGTGATATATCTTTTTGTTATTATCTAAATTGTAATGAGACTTCTGATAAACTTTGCTTTCATCAATCGGAGAATAATAATGAAGTCTCTGAGTTTATGTTTCAAACTAGTAACAGTGGTAAATATAATCTAATTTTGGGTTATAATAGATATAACTGTAATAACTATACTGTAACCCCAATTGAAGGAACTGTGGTTTTATTTCCAAGTTCAATGATGCATTCTACAATGCAAATGGTTCAACGAAAGGGACAAAGAATCTCGATTTGTGGAGATATAACTTTGACTCTGAAAGAAGATTATATTAAATGCGAATATAGTCGTTTGGATCCTTCTCTGTGGAGAAAAATAAATAGTCAATAAAAGAACTAATCATGCCTGAGTCTGAAACTTCTAAAGTTATAAAAGAAAGAATTAATAATAGAATTAAATTAAATGAAGAACAAACAGAATTTTTCAAAGAAAAAATCATTGTTCTTGATAATGAAAAGACGCCATTAGATACTGCAATTAAAAGTATTGATAAGGTTGTTTTTGACGATATTACAAATGTCAATAACAAACTTCAAGATGTCAAAACTGCTTATAATAATAGAATTACCGCGGCTTGTAGAACAAATCTTTTTTGGAGGAGAACTGGAATTGGCACCGCTCCTGGTGGAGGTGGCGGTGGTGGAGGTGGCGGTGGTGGCGGCGGTGGTTATTATAACGTACATACTTACACATGCACTAAAACTACAACCTCGGGGTTTACTGGAATAACCTATATTTCTAGTGCTCCTGATGGGACATCTTCTCATTCTTCTGGATTATTTGCAGTGCAGTCCAAAAACTTGTATGGCATTCGTTATTATGATGAAGCTTATACTGAGGATGTTGTTGATTCGTTTGTTGCCGGATTTATTGGAACTGTAGGCACAGGAAGTACGATTGTTACTGCTTTGACATCTTATAGTAGTCAAACTTTGAGTGGTATTACTACAGGACAACTTTTAATTTGTAAAAAAGATGGAGTATTTACCACAGATAATAATGAAATTGTTGGTATTGGAACTACAGTAGCTAATTTATCTGTTATCAATTCTGGACTTTCAACTGAGTCAGTTGTTTATAAATTTATTGTAGAATCTAATGCTTCTGCAAGTGCTTCTGCTCCAGAGTCAGATGGATCTTTTGTAGAGTTTCAAATTTTAAAATCTGCAGATGAGGTTGGAAATTTTGATATTCCGTTTGGGAGAAGTCCATATTCTCCACAAACGATTGGAATTATGAACTCATCAACTATTGGTAAAGGTGTTAAGGTTGAATTTACAAATCAAGGTTATCCTTCTGCATCTCAAAGTTGGAGGCCAGAATTAGAAGGAGTCGATCTTCAAGATGGAAATGGCGAGATATCTAAACCTCAAGTGAGCGCTGGAAAAATTTATTATGATGTTGGATTTACTGTAAAACCACAAAAATTAGTGAGTGGAAATTGGATTGATGCATCTGAAGGTGATGTTGGATATCTTTATTTTCTTGGAGAAGGAGTACCAATTCTTCCTGATAATACTGCAAGAGTTACTAGTCTTGGATCTTGTTCTACACAACAAACTGCATTAACTAATGCAATTACTATTGCTGATGCTGCAGAGGCTGATATTGCATCTGGAACTTCAACAATTAATACTCGATTGCAAATTGCAACTGCTCTAAGAGAAGAACGAAATACATTAAACATTCAGATTTGGGGGCAAAGACAACTTCTCGGTAAGCTTAAAGAAGAAAATTCAACTGGTAATACACTTAAGACTTATCTGAATAATAATGCAGTCTCTGGAATCATAACTTAATAAATATAGTATTTTTCTGGATGATAAATATTAACAGAAGAAAAAATCCCCACATAATATCCAGATGGCCCTAACAAGATTAGAGAATTTCATCAAGAACGTTGAAGGTAACATTCTGTATGTTAACCCTAATGATCTAGATGCATCGGATTCAATTTTAAATCAAGGTAACTCCCTTACAAGGCCTTTTAAGTCAATTCAAAGAGCTTTAATTGAAGCTGCAAGATTTTCATATCTAACTGGAAGTAATAACGATAAGTTTGATAAAACAACAATCATTGTGTATCCTGGGGAATATACAGTTGATAACCGCCCTGGATATACTGTATACGATAACTCTGGATCTGCAGTATATAAGGATGTTAATGGGAACACGATTGGATCATATTTGCCAACTGGATTAACTGAATCTTCAAACTTTGATCTTTCCAATTCAAGTAATATTCTTTATACTTTTAATAGTTCTTCTGGTGGTGTAATCATTCCTAGAGGAACTTCAATCGTTGGTATGGATCTTCGTAAGACAAAGGTTCGCCCTCTGTTTGTTCCTGATCCAACAGATAATAACATTGCAAGAACTGCAATCTTTAAAGTTACTGGTGCTTGTTATTTTTCATCATTCTCTATCTTTGATGCAGATCCTAAGGGATTCTGTTATAAGGATTATACGACTACAAAACATACTCCACTCTTTTCTCACCATAAGATCACTTCATTTGAATATGCTGATGGTGTTAATGAAGTAGGAACTACAGATCTTACAGATCTGCAGATGTATTATTATAAAGTTGCACAAGCATTTGGTGCAGATTCTGGTAGAGCGATTGGTGACTTCCCATCTACAACTGACTTTGAACCTAAGATTGATGAATATCGTATTGTTGCTGAAGTATCTGCAAACGATCTCACAATCTCTTCAATTCAATCTGGTAATGGTGTAACAGGAACTACGACAATTACTGTTACTACATCTGGCAATCATAATCTTCAAGTTGATAGTCCAATTCGTATCACTGGTATTGCAGCAGATCCTTCCATCTACAATGGATCTTTTGTTGTATCTGCAGTTACATCTGCAACACAATTCGAATATATTACATCTTCTGTTCCAGCAACATTATCACCTTCTGTAGGTTCATCGAAGGTGATGATTGAATCTGATAGTGTTAGTTCTGCATCTCCTTACATCCTGAACTGCACATTAAGATCCGTTTATGGTATGAACGGAATGCACGCTGATGGCAGCAAAGCGACTGGATTTAAGTCGATGGTTGTTTCCCAGTTTACTGGTGTTTCCTTACAAAAAGATGATAATGCTTTCTTAAAGTATGAGAATGGAATTTATAAAGATCAAACTTTATTTGGATCTTCTGTTTCATTACATACTGATGATGATGCGGTATTCAAACCTGAATATGCACACTCTCATATTAAAACATCGAATGGTGCAATCATTCAAGCTGTTAGCATTTTTGCAATTGGATTTGCAGAACAATTCTTAGCTGAAACTGGTGGTGATCAATCAGTTACAAACTCTAACTCAAACTTTGGTGCTCTTGCATTGAAGTCGAATGGATTCAGAGTTGATTCTTTTGATCGTGATGATGCTGGATACATTACTCACATTGTTCCTCCAAAAGATGACGTAGATCAGGAACAAAATGTTCCCTGGTTAAGTTTAGATACATCTTCAATCATCAATGCCGGTGTTGGATATACAGATAAACTTTATATTGATGGATTTACTGATTCTGACATTGCACCTCCACACATCGTTGAGTCTTATAAAATCGGTGCAAAAGTTGGTGATCTTTTATATATCAATCTGAATAATGGTGGAACAGTAACCACTTATTCAGCTTCAATCATTATGCAAGGATCTACATCCTCAACATCTGAAAAATCTTTCAATGTTTTGAGAAATGGATCGGTTAATCAAATCAACTCCAATGAAACAATTGTTCTAACTGGAACTCATGACTTCACCTCAGGTGAAAAAGTTATTCTGTTTGCAGAAGATGGTAATATTCCAGATGGATTAGATGCAAATACAATTTATTATGTTGTTGGAGCAGGTTCAACAACTATCAAACTTGCTGAGACATACAATAACGCAACTGCTTCTTCTCCAATCACAATTAATGACATTCAAACAAATGGTGGAAAACTTAGAGTTGTAAGTAGAGTTTCTGATAAGAAACCTGGAGAACTTGGGCATCCAATTCAGTATGATTCTACAAATAAGAAGTGGTATCTACAATCTACTTCGACAAATGGAATCAGAACCGCAATGGTTTCGATTGGAGTTACTGCTGTCAATCTTCAGTCTCCAATAGCTTATATTAAGAGAAGAGAAGATAATAGATCTTTATCAGATAGAACATATCGTGTTAGATATGTGATTCCAAAGGAAGCAACATCTGCAAGAGTTCCAAGTGACGGATTTATATTACAAGAATCTAAAACAGTTTTAGAAGATACAACTTCAACTCTTACAAACGCTTCACAACTTCGTAACCCTAAAGTCATTGCAACTGCTACTTGGAGTTCAAATACAGTCACTGCTAGAACAGAGAACCCACATGGGTTCTTAGTGGGTGATAGTATCAAGATTTCAAAAGTTACGAGTGGAATTAATACAACTGGAACTGATAATCTTGGATTTAACGGTATCTTTACCGTAGTATCTGTTCCAACTACAAAAACATTTACTTATGCACTGACTACAGATCCAGGATCTTTTACAAATGTAATTTCAACAAGAGATTCAAATCTCCCAACGGTTTCTAGAAATAAATTCAACGACATCTTTACAGTTTTTAGATCTGAAACAATTCAGTCATTTGTTCCATCAAAAAGAGATGGTGTTTATCACTTAACTCTATTGAAGTCAAGTGTTGCACCAACTGCTTCTCAGTTTACAAGTCTTAGATTCAATCAACCAGTTCGTGATCTTTATCCATCACAAGATCGAGACAATTATGTAACTGATCCAGAATCTGCAAAAACAGTTGCATTAAACAAACAGATTGGTAAGACTCTTGTAAATGATACGAGAAATAGTATCACAAAAGAAACGGTTGATAATTTCTTTAAAAATACAAGTGTTGCAATTGGAATCACAAATGTAGTTTCAACTGGAACAAGTGCAACATTGTATTCAACTTCACCTCATGGATTGAATCCAGTTACTGCTCTTACACTTACGACTGGTGGAACTGGATATGCAACGACAAATAGAAACCTTCTGCTGACTGGTGGTAATAGTGAAGGATTATCCATTAACGTTACATCTGTCAGTGGCGGTTCAATCACTGGTTGGGAAATTGTTGATGGGGGAACAAACTATACTGTAGGATCTGCTGTAACTGCAACAACCGCTGGTAGTGGAACTGCAACATTTACGATTGCATCTATTCGTAATGATGTTGGCAAATCAGTTCAAGTTACTGGAATTACAACAACTGGTTTCGGTGGAGAGAATAATCCATATAACGGAACTTTTAGAATCACTTCAGTCAATGGAACAAAAGAGTTCTCTTGTGGAATCTCAACAACTGGTGGAACTTATAGTTCTGGTGGACAATTCCACATTTCTGGAAATACTGTAGGAATCACTTCATTCGTTTATAGTTCAACCACAGGTATTGCAACAGTATCAACGGGTTCAACTGCTCATGGTTTACTGGTTGGAAATAGATTCACAATCGTTGGAACTTCACAAACTCAGTTCAATGGATCGTTTATTGTTGATAGTAGAATTGGATTAACAACTATTACTGCATTTGTTGGAAAGAGTTTAACCTTCCCAGCTTATACAGGATCTTCATTCATTGCTAAGAATCTTCTTTCTTCTCATGGAGAATCAACTGGAGTTACTGATGAAAATCTTGGAAATCGTTTGATTCCAATTTATGCAAATCAAACAACTTATACTACAGGAGATATTGCTGCTTCTGCAACATCAGTTGGAGTTTCTACAATTGCTGACTTCAGAAAAGGTGACTTCTTGCAAATTGATGAAGAAGTTGTAAGAATTTCTGATGTTCCATCAGGTTTTTCTCTTTCGATTATTAGAGGAACAATGGGATCGATTTCCGCTTCTCATGTTTCTGGTTCTGAAGTTAGAAAGATTAAAGTTCTTCCTCTTGAACTTCGTCGCCCATCATTTATTCGTGCATCGAGTCATACGTTTGAATACATGGGATTTGGCCCTGGTAACTACTCAACATCGTTACCACAAAGACAGGCTAAAGTTCTTACAAAGGATGAACAGTTACTTGCTCAGAAGAAGTCAGAGTCTGGTGGTGTAGTTGTCTACACTGGTATGAATGACTCTGGTGACTTCTATATTGGTAACAAGAGACTCAGTTCAAACACTGCACAAGAAGAAACACTTGAAGCTCCAATCTTTGAATACTATGGAGAACCAGCAACTGAGAAGAAACTTAGCGCAATCTTCGATGATGTAATCGTTAGAGATCGAATCAAAGTCGAGGGTGGTTCTGGTAACATTATAAGAAGTGAATTTGCTGGGCCAGTTCTTCTTTCCAATAAGACAACATCAACTTCAAGTATTGAAGCAAAGAGTTTCTTAGTTAAAGGTGATTCTGATAATGCTTCTACAGTTACTGTAGGATTAACAACTCCAACAAATACTGGCCAAGGTGGTGATATTGTTCTTCGTGATTCACCAACTTCGGGAACAACTGCTGGATCTTTCTTAGGTTGGGTGTGGACGGATTCATGGAAGAGATTTGCTCCAATCAGCACTGATAGAGATTCATTTACTCTCCTAGTTGATAAGATCGCTATAGGTTTAACTCAAACTGATATTGCTCTGAAGACAATTGGTGCGGCACAGTTAGGCCCAACAACTCTTTCAACATTAGATGTCGCTGGTGTTGCAACATTCAGAGATCCTGTAAACTTTGAAGATGTATTTATTGCAACCAATTTAAGAGTCAATAATAACTTCCATGTTATCTCTGGAATTTCAACTCTCCAACTCACTGGAATTACTACAGCAAATATTGGAATTGCTTCTGTTGGATTCTCTACCATTACTAATGGATATATTGGAGTTGCAACGGTTGGATTGCAAACAGTTACAACTGATTTAAGTGTTGGTAGAAACTTCCAAGTTGCTGGTGTTTCAACTCATGTGGGTATTAGCACATTCCAATCAACACTCTTTGGAACTCAATTAAGTGTTTCTGGCGTATCAACATTTATTGGTATTACAACTAATACATCAACACTCTTTGCTAACCAGTTAAGTGTTGCTGGCGTATCAACATTTATTGGTATTACAACTAATACATCAACACTCTTTGCTAACCAGTTAAGTGTTGCTGGTGTTTCAACTCATGTGGGTATTAGCACATTCCAATCAACACTCTTTGCTAACCAGTTAAGTGTTGCTGGTGTTTCAACTCATGTGGGTATTAGCACATTCCAATCAACACTCTTTGCTAACCAGTTAAGTGTTGCTGGTGTTTCAACTCATGTGGGTATT
>Ga0194115_10005433_pt1 | contig 13255 bp, 12 predicted proteins | sample TA2MahsurfametaG_3_FD_148656 | JGI IMG/M metagenome (GOLD analysis project Ga0194115, IMG submission 148656) | Freshwater microbial communities from Lake Tanganyika, Tanzania - TA2015002 Mahale S4 surface | ecosystem: Environmental > Aquatic > Freshwater > Lake | place: Tanzania: Lake...
GGGGGGGGTCATCAATTCTTATAAAAGCCGACAGAGGAAAGGGCTAATGTAACATCGACTTCTCTCCCAATCGAGACGATACCAATCCGTCGGAGTGAGGATGGATCAAAATTATTTTCAATCGCACCCCATCCAAAGCCATGAAATTCTGTCCATGGGATCCGTATTTTCGTCCATTCCCCTCGAGGGATGACAAAGGTTGATCGATAGGAGGAAAATTGTCTTTGACAGCATGCCGTCTTTAAACTACAGCGGTGTGTGTGTGTGTGTCGTCGTCGTCGTCCCCCAACACCCCCGGAAAGAAAAGGTTGCAGAAGCAGAAGAAGAAGAAAAGGGGAGGGGCGGGAAGACACGTCGAACACAAGTGGAGATTAGACATAGCTCTCTTGATCGATATGCAGGTACATACATCGTCTACCAGATTCCAAGGAAAGTGGTGACCTGTCCATACACTTACTGTACATTGAAATTGTCAGTCTCGGTATCACCGACATAGAACAACTCTGCCTCGATTCCATCAAAGTTGGATGCATTGACTAAAGAACTAACAGAAGGATCCAATGCTAGATCTGTCGCCATTTGGACGAATCCACCACCATTCTCTAATCGGACATGTGCCCGGAGGACATTCGCAAGTCGACCATGGTAGACCTCTCGAGCTAACGTCCCCGAGGAATCTCCCCCCATGACACGGTCCGTTACACCAGCCCATTCTGTCCCCGAACACGTCATGGGGAAATCTTCTGTCAAATCATCAATAATCCCCGAATCGGTACATGCCCTATAGGCTGCCAAGGCCTTCTTCATCGCCTGTCCCTTCCCCCACTTACCAGCAATTTTCCCCCCCGATTGTCCCTCATCAACACCAAGAGCATTCGTAAAGTCCGTATCGCCTCCGACTCGACCAATTTTTCGTAAGAATGCCATTGCCTTATTTTGTTCATCGGGGGGTGCTCCTCCTGTTGTTGCGAAGATTGTCGTCGTCGACGACGACGACGACGACGACGGGGACCCTAGGGAAAAACATCCGTGACGGACCTGTGTCCTTGATAGGTAGGCTTCCGCGATGGATACTACCATCGTCGTCGTCGTCCAAATTAACAACCATAGTACTGACAGTGATTGAGTTGATGATGTCGATGGTTTCATGGTGGAATCTACATGCGGTTTTTTTTTTCAAAAATCCATGAAGCGAGGAAAACTGTTCGGGCTCTCGAATAGTGCAGTACCGGGGAGAGATGGAAGAAAGATATCATACAATTTCGCGAATGCATCAAGAGTCTTGTCATCGTTCGCTCTTCTCGGTCGAAGAATTTCGTCGTAACACTAAGATTCTCCCCCTCTTTGATGACGACACGTTGATCATAGTAAAAAGGATTGGGAAAAGAGGGGTATGACATCCGGGTCTTTGAACTTTCCGGGTACACAACGCAAAAAAGGTGAGTGACTGTGACACCCAGCGTCACATCCAACGCGAACAGAGACGTCTAGCCGTCAACGGACTGTGACATTGGTTGGAAGGAAGAATTCACACCGACTCCGTTGTTTTTGGTCAAGAACTGACTGCATCGACGAAAAAATTAGGAGGTTTTTTGTCCCAGTGACCCTTTGGGGGTGTACCGTATTCTATGGTGACGAATAGTCCTCCCAGCGAGAGAGACATAGTTCTTGTAATCTATACTCGCCTTCGTACATTCCATCCAATCTGAAAGAGATCATGGGAAATGATGATGATGATTGGGAACAGAGAATTGATCGGGCTCGACGACTTCATCGTCCATCATTGAAGAATTGGGAACGTGACAACATGTATGATGCCTTCCCACCCTTCGTTGAACGACTTGCTTCTCAATCGAATTATCAATCCTTTTTCCCAGAACCAGATACACCCTGGGCAAGAACTCGACAATCAATGTCGATACCTGCCATTTTAGATGCGAAGACTTTAACCCGAGAAGAATTTCATAAATATGAAAGAGAACGAATCCCCTGTGTCTTACAAAGTCTTGTAGAGGGTCATGATGGTGGTGAATTTGTAGGCGCGTGGGGTGCAAAGGAACGATGGACATTTGATGCCTTACAAAATGATACCACCTTGATTGATCGGAAATTCAAATGTGGTGAAGATGATGGCGAACGGAATATCAAGATCCGTCTAAAACATTTTTTGAAGTATACCGAAAAGAATCGGGATGATTCACCTCTCTACATATTCGATACAGCCTTTGATGATGATGCGAAGGCTCAACGGATTCTAAATGATTACCGAGTCCCATCATATTTCCGTGATGACCTATTTGGATTAATTTCGGAATCACGTCGACCACCCTATCGTTGGTGGTTAGTCGGTCCAGTACGGAGTGGGACCTGTGTCCATATCGACCCGTTAGCGACGAGTGCATGGAATACATTAGTCGTTGGGCAGAAACGTTGGGTATTATTCCCCCCTCATGTTCCAAAGTCAGTCGTTAAGGGAAAGGGACTAATTCGAGATGATGAAGATGATGAAGCTGTACACTATTTTATGTTCATCTTACCAAGAATCAAACGGAAGGCAGAATCTCTACGGGGGACGCCGAAGTATCATAATTTTTGTTGTTATGAATTTACACAGAATCCTGGTGAAACTTGTTACATCCCTCAGGGATGGTGGCATGCTGTATTGAATTTGACTGATACTATTGCAATTACACAAAATTTTGCATCTCCACGAAATTTTGATAATGTCTGGTTAAAGACAAGGACAGGACGGAAACGGATGGCATGGAAATGGCTTCTTCAACTAGAAGAGAAATATCCTGAATTAGCAGACCGTGCCAAGGCTTTGAATAAACGTGATATGTTCGTAATGAAATATGATCCAATCGAAATGGAACGAAAGGAGGCAGAAGAACGAAGACGTAAGGAGGAACATAAGAGACGAAAGAAGATTGACAAATTGAAACAATTGATCGATGAAGAGGTGACGTGGATTAGTAGTCAAAAGGATTCCAGTGAACGAGGTACGAAATCCATGGACGGAAATTCGTTCTGCCTTGTCTCGCCATGGGGGATGGACACCTCCTGACCTTTCATCGACCCAACTAACACGTATCTATTTCGTTCTTTCCATTTGACAGCATAGCGACTGGGAGTGATCGACTTTGAAACTGTGAAGAATTTTTAATGATTCCTGATGTCATGGGTAGGTTTGCTGGATGTATTGATGACCTGCTTTACCATGGGATCGAAAATACTCCGATACTCCGTTCCATGCTCCTACCTCGTTAGGTGATCATACAATAAACCTAGTAGATTGAACAATTACTATTGGATGAATGACCTCACCTCATTAGATGACCATCATTTGACGACAGCAGCACCTTTTCAGCAGGCATTGTTATGGATTCAGACGTTCGTATGACCACTTTCCCATGTCACGTACATCGGCTTGACGATATTGATCACGTCCTAACAGTAGGTAATCCACATTGATCGGATCCAAGAGCATGAGGAGGAAATTTTCAGGTGGTGGGACGGGTTTCCCATCCTCCTCATTACGTCCACCGACTGGGATTGTCACCGTATCCTCGCCGCCATATCTCTCTCCAGGGATTAACGAACCTAAAAAACTTTCTCGGGCTGGATCACTTAAATTCCCCCACAATTCCTTCCGTGCATTCTTCAACGTCGTATCAACATCCTGATCATCCTCATCATGTTGGCCGACCAAAATCAATCTACCACGGATACGATATTGTTCATTCGTCTTGGGGAACCACCAGACTAACTCTGCCATCGGTTGTTGTTGGTTTTGTGCCACCTTCCGAGAACGTAAATCGGTACACATTTTCATGGTAGTCGTTAGAGAATCACATTCATTAAAAAATGTATGATCGGATGGTAATTTCTGGAAACCACGAAAGACGACAGTCCGACATCGTGGTTCACCATCTTCGACGGTCGAAAGTTGAACATAGTTAGATCCACGAATCTTCCTCGTCTTCGCTATCGATATTTCCAGAAGGGATCGCCATGATTTCGGATTAGAGACGGTTGCCATGATTTCGTCTGTAGATGTTAATGATGATGAGGATACCGATGAAAAAAAGAACTTGAATCGGGTGTTGGTTCCAAGGGCCGATGTGACGAAGGATGAAAGACGACGAGTCTGATTGAGAATCGAGAATCCTTGAGAAACAGTCACGATAGTCAACGACAACGAAAAGAAACGCAGCCCCGAAAGATATTGCATCCCCAGATCAACAGATATTCAATGGGTTGTCTTGTTTTTCCGAAAGTAGATTTAGAATTACGTGTCTCTTCCATGGAGAATCAAGTCGATAGCCCCTCGTCATGGTTGTTTTTCTCTGGAGACGACAGGTGTCGTCACAAAAGTGATGGATGATGCGGAATCAATGACTCATTGGACCAGCTACGTCAGGTACTGTCTTTTATACCTACGAATGCCAGCTATGGGGCAGTACAGGAGCTTCCGAAAATCTGGCAGGGTTGATACCTAAAACTTCTGTAAACAACACAAATTGCTGGGTGGTACAGTAGTCATTGGAATAACTCGGAACGACATCCCCAACTTATCTGACGATGGCTGACATTTTGCTCTCAGAAGGCAGCCTTACGATACAGGTTTCACATTCCTGTTATTGCCCCCCAAGATGACTGCATCATCGGCATTCCGGTATCTCCGTCATGGCGCTCCGACAGTAGGTGCCTTTCTTGCCTCTTGTGGGTGGCAAAGTCCGATATCTTCGTCGTCGTGTGAAATGCCGACGGAACGAAAACCGGTCGGCTTTCATCCAGACGCCCAGGGTGACTATCATAAACTCTTTCCGAAGCGTCAACTCTTTCAACCTCGCGTAGAATATCCACTGTGGGATCAAAACTGGGATAATCGACATCCTGTGTCGACAGATGATCCTGAGGAAGATCGAAAACGAGCACGGCATCTCCGAAAGGAAGGAGTGACTCGACACATTATCTTAGTGCGGCATGGACAATACGATGAAACAGATAAGGATGACTCGAAACGTATTTTGACCCCCTTGGGACGTGAGCAAGCTCATCTGACGGGGATTAGGTTACGAGAAATGTTAGAAGGTGCGAATGAAGAATTTGGTCCCTGTAACATCAAGGTCGTCAGGGTTTCCAACTTGGCACGCGCCAAGGAAACAGCCGAAATCATCGCGTCGCATCTATCTGGAGTCGAATATGCAGGTCCTGATCCAGATCTCAATGAGGGATACCCCTGTCACACAATTCCAGGTAGTAAGGCCTCCGATTCCAACATCAAGAAGCTAGATGACAGTCATCCTCGTCTTGAGGCTGCCTTTCAGAAGATCTTTTATCGGGCACCACCACCACCGGAACCGATGGATAGCACCAACGACAAAACGAATCGTAAGGACCAAATGAAAATCAAGCACGAATATGAGATTATCGTCTGCCATGCCAATGTCATCCGCTACTTCCTATGTCGTGCCTTACAGATCCCCCCCGAAGCTTGGTTACGACTGTCTACATTCAACTGTTCCTTGACGTATCTAGCGATCCGTCCTACGGGGACTGTCAGTTGTCGAATGCTTGGTGATATTGGACATATCCCCTACGGTAAAACTACCTTTTCCATGCATCCTGGTTTCAACTGGTAATGATTTGGAGATGAAGAATCTTCCTGTCTTCATTCTGCGAACAACAGCATTATTGATAGATTGTGCAATTCTCTAGAAGCTTTGGATACTAATATAGCATCCTTGGATCTATCTAGGATATTCGAATCTTCGAAGAAGCTTCTTCCTGTTTTCCGGGCCGTTCGGTCGATAGTGTAGAAAACTATGCCGCCCACCTCTATATAAGCAAGCTACCCGGATGTGACGACGTGATTTTCCGAGCTTCGCCTCACTACGGGCTATGGATGTCTTCATGCTTGATGTGATGCTTCTTCGTGCTCCGATGTTCATTTTCCTCATTGTTGTGCTATAAACACCACGTTCCACATTCCAACTATGAATCAAGTCCCAGCAGTCTCGACCCGAATCACATCCTTGTTCAAATGTAAATATCCAATTGTTCTACCCGGCATGTCATGGATTAGTACTCCGGAACTGGTAGCTGCCGTTTCCAACGCTGGTGGTGTAGGGATTCTCGCAACGGGTCCACTGAGTGCACAAGAAACACGGAATTCGATTCAGAAAATTCGTTCCCTAACCGACAAACCATTTGGGATCGGAGCGACGCTATTGATGCCAGGAGCTTCGGAAAATGCCAAAGTAGCATTGGAAGAACAAGTACCGATTATCAACGTGAGTCTCGGGAAGGCTGAATGGATCGCCGACCGGTTGTCGAAATATGGAGGGAAGATGCTATCGACTGTAACGAATCAGAAACATGCTCAAGCAGCTTTAGAAACGGGGGCAGATGCGTTCATGGTAACTGGTCATGAGGCAGCTGCCCATGGTGGGACTGTGACGTCGCTCGTCTTAATCCCGTCCATGGCGGAAGCCTTTCCTGAGGTACCGATTGTGGCCGCAGGTGGATTTGCAACTGGGAAGAGTCTTCATGCAGCACTTTCATTGGGAGCTGATGCTGTAGCGATGGGATCACGTATGGCCGTCACACTTGAGAGTCCTCTGGCACAGGCAGCCAAGGAGGCTATCGTCCATGCCTCGGAACATCAAACTCTATACGGGAAGAACTTTGATGGGATCCCTGCTCGTGTCTTGGAAACGCCTGCTGCAAGAGACGTAATGAAAAGTCGACCTTGGTTTCCTATCGTCCTGTATCGTGCATTCATGGCAGCGCAACAAGTTGGTATCCCCCTTTGGCAAGTCCTCCCGGGTCTACTGACACAATGGGATAAAATGTTCACAGTGGCACAGTTTGGCGCTGCCACGGATGCTATAATGGCGGCAACCGTCAAGGGGGATATGAAACGAGGTGTACAGTTTGTCGGTCAATGTCAGGGTCATATTCATGATATCCCATCTGTGGAGGAACTCGTCCAACGAATAATGGTGGAGACACGACAAGTTCATCAACAGCAACGACAAAGATTCGACGAATTAGAAGAGCTTTCAGACGAAATCAAAACAGCCTAACTTTTCAGATACAATATTGGAACTCTAAATACCAATCCGCTGAAGAAAGAGGCATGATGCTTAACGTGTCGTCTCCATCGTCCAAAATGTGTTGGGGTCGTGGATCCTCATCTCTCTAAAACTCGCTATCGAATTCGTCTTCCATCGTCACAGCTTGCTTCACCGGAATATTCATCTTTGTGGGTGGTTGGATTCCACTGGTACTCGTGGAGAAGAATAGCTTCTGGACTAGTAACCACGCTACCAATACGAATAGAAGAATTAGGATCTTCATCAAATGACCACCCGTCTTGGCGTTGACACTGGTCCATACATCTTTTGCTTTTTGGACCGTTTGCATGGTGTTGACGACCATATCCAGTTTACTATCATCCAATCCTGCAAACATATCCATACCCTTGGCTAATTGATCTTCTGCCAATCCCGATGAGGCAGCGAATTGTTTCATCATTTCTGGATTCTCCCTTAGTGTCTTGAGCATCCCCTTGAGTTGCTTCTTATCCATACCTGCCAATATCTTCGATGGATCTCCCCCCATCATCGCCGACGGATCTAACGAGGGGTCAATCTTCCCATTTCGAATATCTTCCAGTTGTTCCGGGGTCATATTCTTCATCTGATCTGCTGCCATCTTCATCATTGCTGGATTGTCTGCCATCATCCGGAATTGAGCTGCCGCCATTTGGATCTGCTCATCGGTCATGTTCGCTAATTGAGGATTCATTCGACGGATCTGATCGGGAGGCATCGATGAAAACATATCTGCCTGTTGCTTCATCTGTTCCGGTGTCATATTTTGCATCATATTCGCGGCTTGAGCCGCTTGACTGCTGGTGGGTGGGGCCGGTGTTGGAAACCTAGTCGACGATGTCGTACTACCACCAACTCCACCTCCCATCGCTTCTTCCTGGGCCCGTCGAAGCTCTTCGGGGGACATGTTCTTCATTTGCTCTGCTGCCATTTTCATCATCGCAGGATTGGATGCCATCATTTCCATCTGAGAGGCGGCGGCTTGTATTTGGGCATCGCTGAAGCCTGCCATTTGAGGATTCATTCGTCGAATCTGATCCGGTGGCATTGACCTTAGCATCCGAGCCTGCTGACGTAGTTGTTCGGGGTCCATGCTCGCTAGCTGATCGGCCGCTTGCAAGGGATCTACGCTACTGGACATCGAAGCGGATGGAGCAGCTGCCTTACTGGTAGCAGCAGCTCCTTTATCGGTAGTCTTTGCTTCTACAAGCCATTGTGCGATTGTTTCCGGGGATGCACCGAGACTCGTCACTTTGGATTGTAGTTCAGACTTGTCGATCCCTGAAAGATCTAGTGCACTCGCCTTGCCTTTGGTCTCCAGAATCGTTTTGAGTTCCTTGACCGACAAGCTATCCACAGATCGTCCTTCCCAGCTCATATTCGAAACCTTCAAGGCCACTGATTTGTTCAGATCCACCACCGTTACATGTTGTCGCCCGTTAAAGAGTCCCGATTTCACGATCCCAACTTTGCCGTTTAGCTCAGGAGCCTTCAGCAATCCCTTCAAAACAACCCGCGAATCTACTGGAAAAAAGTCAGGGCTAGACATTTATTCGACTTCTCACAGACTGTAGATGGTACGAACAAGTGAGAGGAAAGCGACAAGAGGTTATCCTTTCGCGTCATTTTTTCTGGGTGTTTGTTCCCTTCCAAAGCTCGTCTGCGGCGATTGATGGTTGGATAGCCTCATTACAGTCGCGTTGGTCAGCAATTTAAAAACACCACGCACTCGCGTCTGCGCGTGGTCGGTTTTTTCAGAGACATCCGAAGTCCAACGTGTCCACAAAACGTTATTTTCGGTGCTTTCAGGTATATATGGTACCGGTGGATGGATGAGAATCGATCGTTTACAGTTAGGAGGGATTGCCCGTATAGTCGTAGATCCATCCTTTCGCACTTGTCTTGATAGAGTATATGCCTGAAATGTTCCTTACTTTTTATTTTTACAAAAGAAACAGAGGGTTTGTGGGACGCGGACTCTACCATTTGACAAGCCGATTGAAGTGGAGGGACAAACTGAGGGGATCTACCTAGACTATCTTTTTTCGAGTGATGATGAACCCGATCGACGTGTGTGGAAGATCATGACACGTTTAGAACAATCTCGTAGAGAACAACTCTACCGTATCAGGCCATGTTCGATCTATCGGTGGCACCCACCAACCAAGGATGAGTGGACACAGACTGAAATTCGCGGAGTTCTGACAGTGAGTACTGTAACTGGTACCGCAAGCGTTTTCCCGCAAATTCATTGACTGTGAAGAGAGAAACGGAAGGTGCCGTTGGTAGTTGCTTATTCTGTAATCAACTTGACCACGGGGCATACTCTTCGAATAAGTTATCGAGATATTGTATTCGAGAATGCTCTCCGATATATAAGCCCTTTAAACTTGAATCGCCTTTGTCTACTTCGGAGCCAAGCATTTATGTATCAAGTGGGCGCTTATACTATGTCCGGCTGGGGCCTCGCCTAGAGTCTGTTGCACTGTGAGCCGATTCCAGATTGTGAAGTATCGTGTGGCCGAAAATTCAGAATGACCCTCTCTAGCGAATTGTCGATGTCGCTTACTATCGTAAATCCTTCACAGGTATCGTAAAACCTTCTCTTGAGTTAGTTTGTCGGCAATAGGAGTTTTCTCGATCAATGCAAAGCAACAAGGATGGTGGAGAATCCATACGCCTATCTTGAAGATCCCAAAAGCAAGAAAGGCGTTGAATTTGCTCTCGTTGCGAACCGCATGTGTCTGAAAGCACTAGGTGACCCATTAGAAAATTCGGAAACCTATTCAAGGATATTAAGATCTCTTGATGGTGATGATCGGATCCCTTTTGTGAGCAAGTCTGGAAAAGACGAGAATGGAAGAGATATACTTTTCAATCTTTGGAAAGATTCCAAGGTAACGCTGGGCAAGAGATACCAGTCACTGATATCGGAAGCACTTTCAACTTACAAACTGTTGTTTTTTCTTCTCGTTTGCACAGCATCCCAGAGGTGTATGGCGGAAGACAACTTTTGAATCATACGAATCCGCGTCTCCGAAATGGATAACAGTGTTAGATCTTGATGAGTTATCGAAGCGTGAAAACAAATCATGGGTTTGGCGAGGTTGTCGATTTCTTCCTCGCGGGAGAGTGTTCGGAGCCGAACACGGTCAACAAGTTACGTTGGCTCTGATAAATCTCTCGGAAGCGGGATCTGATGATGTAGTAACTCGTGAGTTTGACCTCGAAAAAATGAAATTCGTTGAGAGGGATGCGTTTAACATCCCGGACGGCAAGACTCAAGCTTGCTACAAGAGTCTCGATGTGTTACTAGTTGGTACGAACGTCGGGGGTGGTAGTCTGACGAATGCCGGATACCCTCGTACGATAAGGGAATGGCGACGAGGGACGGATCTCTCGGATGCACCAGTCGTTTTCGAAGGAGAAAGGACCGATATCGCCGTATCGTCCTATATCCATGATGAACGCCGGAGAGGTGGAGGCATTTTTGAAGTCCGCTCGAGGGCTATCAGTACTTCGGTGACGAAATACTGGGTAAGAAGAATACACTACAATTTTTTGCTTGCTGAAGACGATCCCCTGCGATCAGGGCTGGGTGATCCTCCCGGCTTCCGACAGGTACAAATACCCTATGATTCTGAAATCGATTTCGTGGGAAACTTGCTCATGGTCACACTCCGATCAGATTGGTCACCAGAACCCGGAAGGAAGTTCATCCGTGGTTCGATCGTCAACGTCAACTCCCACAAGTTCATCAAGTATGGACCAACGGGCAGAATCTACCATCTATTGTTCCAGCCATCCCAACGTGTTAGCTGCGACAATTACACCGTTACCAAGAATTTTGTTATACTCTCGCTTCTGGACAATCTGAAGTCAAAGCTGGAGTTCTACGTATTGGAGAAAGAGGGGAACAAGCTTAGGTTGGTCGGGACGGACAAAACTGCTCTTATACGGATGACTAATGTCCAAGCCGTAGATCCGTATGAAAATGACAATTTCTGGTTGACCACTAGCGGGTATCTTGAGCCTACGACCTTGTGGTTGGGGGATGCTGCCAAAATGGACACTGGAGACAAAATGGTAGTCCGTAAGTCCGGTTCTTTGGGCTACGTCGTGAGGAAATTGAAGTCATTACCTGAGCAGTTTGACACCAGAGACATGGAAGTTATACAGAAATCATGCACTAGCAAGGATGGAACAGAGGTTCCATATTTCATAATAAGAAAGAAGAACTCGATTCTTGAAAAGGCGAACCGAACTTTGCTGTACGGATACGGGGGATTTGAAGTTTCGGTATGCCCGCATTACATTGGGGCGACGGGAATAGCTTGGCTCGAGAATGATGGTATCTATGTTGAAGCCATTCTTCGAGGCGGGGGCGAATTTGGTCCTTCATGGCATGAGGTGAGTCCGCCTTGTTGTGGCAAGAATGCCTTTCTTTTTTCCTCAGAATTCTGACTCGGCTCTACAGGCTGCCGTTCGTGACAAGCGACATAAAGCATACGAAGACTTCATTGCTGTAGCGGAGCATCTGATATCATCGAAAGTATGCAAGGCGAAAACCCTGGCCATACGAGGTGGTACCAACGGTGGCCTGTTGGTCGCCAATGCGTACTTGATGAGACCTGATCTCTTTGGGGCCGTCCATTGTGCGATGCCAATTTTGGATCTTAGAAGCATGAAGAAAATGGGGGGAGATACTAGTTGGTTGGAAGAATTAGGCGATCCAGACACAGCCGATTGGGATAGATTTATGAAGAAGTACTCACCGTATCATAACGTGGACGAATCCAAGAAGAAATACCCACCCATATTGCTGACTGCTGATGCATGGAACCCAGGAATCAATCCAGGTCATGCACGAAAGATGACCAAAATGCTGTGGGAAAAAGGAAAGGGAAAGATCTGGCCTTCATACTACTATGAGAACGTCGAAGGCGGTCCAATGGGTGCGAAGCAACACGCCTTCATGACGACCATGTCTTATGATTTTCTCTACAAGACGCTATCGAAGAAGAGGGATAATGCCTAGAAGCACCGCCGTGATTACTACTTGTTCACCGTGACTCATAGTCAGTCGATTCCAATATCGCGGAATTTTCGAAGCAATGGATCTTCCATTGACGGCGAGGTGAAATCATTGAATTCATTCGATTGCATGACGCTTGCGCTGACGGATCTTCGCAGCAGGGATTCGATCTCCATAGCACGCCCCTCTATCGCAAGCACATTTTCTTGCATCTTTTCATATCGCTGTTTTTCTTCGACGCAAAACTTAAGAACCTTCTTGAGCTTTTCTTGGCTTTCTGTCTTCTTGAACAAGAATTTTCGAGCTTCGTCTTCGTTTCCGGATGCCATTGCTGATTTAGCTGCTTCGTACAATTCTTCTGTGTCACGTTCCAGTCTCCTTGCTAGGGCTCGTTGCGTGTCCAGACTTGTTTGCGTTGCTTTCAGACCTTCCGTGGCTTCTTGCAGGGCTACTCCAACCTGCTGCGCACTATCCAGCATTTCCTGAGTGATTCCGAGGCGCTCCATTTCTTCCTTTCTGGCTCTGTTCAAAGCGTTCTTAGCCCCGATACTGGCTCCAATCTGCGATCCAAACAGAAGACCGAATGGACCAGCAACAAGAGTCCCCAGAACAGCCCCTGCAATAGCTTCACCACCGCCTAGACCTTCAGCCCGTCGTCGGCTCCGTTCTTCGAGATCCCGATTGAAGCGATCGGCTTGCAACGGTTCCACACAGGTAGATCGTGGGGCTAGCCGGGGGAACACGAAGCCGTAGCATAAGGAACATATTGTCAAAGCAGTTACGACGGAAAGTCGAACACAGATTCTGGAGGTCATTCTCATGTTTCACTGTATAGTGAACTGCCTCACTGTCCGGGAAAGCAATCGACACAGCAGAAAAACGACTTCGACGGAAAGCATAAAAATGTTGTGCTACTGCTTCCATCCGTACCGTAATCCGTAGTCGGTACATGACCTGTCCGTCTGTACGATCGCGCGACTGCCAACTTGTTGAAATGACTCGTACTCCTTCCTGCCTTGGTTGACTCGTAGGTATGTGTCGTAGGTCTTGAGTCGTCTTACTCAAACCACACTCTCCGTCACACAACTCTTGCAGG
>Ga0194115_10005439_pt1 | contig 13245 bp, 8 predicted proteins | sample TA2MahsurfametaG_3_FD_148656 | JGI IMG/M metagenome (GOLD analysis project Ga0194115, IMG submission 148656) | Freshwater microbial communities from Lake Tanganyika, Tanzania - TA2015002 Mahale S4 surface | ecosystem: Environmental > Aquatic > Freshwater > Lake | place: Tanzania: Lake Tanganyika...
TGCAGGATCTGACACACCCCTTTTTCCTTCTTTTTCCGCGCTTTCATGGTTTGCTGCAGGGTTGCTATGGAAGGAATGGATTGACAATTTAGGACTCCGGCGAGCGTTCTTTCTGGAATATGATCATTACAAGGAACGACGTGAGGAATTGAATGAATTTGCCCAATTAAAATCCATTCCAGAAGATCCACTACACAAGACTCGTCCCCCCTGGTTACCACATCCCGAACTACGAGAGACGATTCCGAATATATCACTCTACACGTGTCTGTACCAGTTACCCAGTCGAATTGAAACTAGCCTACCCGACACTGCCAGTGATCTAGAACGCAAATTATCGGCTGCTGTGGACTTTTTTGATCAGTGCATTCCAACCCATCCAGGCTTTTCTTCGTCTGTCGCAGCGATAACCATCCTTCCAAAACCACGCATCGTCGCAGAAGCTTGGAAGAAGTGGTACCATTGTATGAAGAAACTACGACAACTAAGATTCATCCGACAGCGCATCCAGGTATTGGTTGATCGCAAGGACGATAAAGAAGAAGAATTGATCGTCTTTGATAAAGAATCATCAAGTGGCAAGGAAAATCCGGAAAAGGACAATATTGTGGTTACCTCTACAGAGGTTGATCCTGTCGCGGTATCTCGAGATAAATCAAGCATCATGAGGAGCAGCTCAAGTACCTCTGATTTAGGAGAAGCGGTCACGACGTCAGTAGAACAAGGTGAGCTTGAAGCATTAAGCTCATCTACTTCTCATGACCCGGAACAAAGCCATGAGATTCCATCACCCGACGTTGATTCATTGGTTTGTAAGGATACATACATTGAGTCTGTCGCCGATCCGTTAGATGAATCTGGGCATCCGGTCAATAACAATCAGTCACAATCAAGGATTGAATCGATACAGCCAGCCTTTAGTTCGACGAACTCACAGGCTGAAACGTTCATGTATGCTAATCTTGACATTGAACAGTGTGCAACCGATCTTGGATTCAAAGAAGAAGTTACTCTTGGAAATCTACTTTCTGGTATAGGAATTGAGCAGTTGAGTGTGTACGCACGAGAGTATGCCCAATGGTATGTATTCTCAGCAGACTCAACACGATTGTTGTGTATTGGCGAACCCCAAGTCCACTGAATAAGTCTTCTCTTTGTCAAGTTCTGCGAGCGTATTTCCCTACGGCTATGTATCTGAGAGTTTAGTCAACTTGATGAGCCTTAGAGAATTGAGAGCTGCTGAAAAAGAAGCCGTCGAAAGAGTGAGAGAGGCAAATGAAGAGCTTATGGCGGCAAGAAGTGCTGTTTATCTTCAATGTTCTGGAGGGTGCGCAGTGCCGTATGGTTTTGAAGAAGAGAGAATGTATGATCCAGCTACCTCGAAGAAGGAAAAGGAACCAACATCCCTCTCTGGTAAGGACGGGCATCGATCCAACGACGGTGATTCAAAGTCAAAGTCCAAAGTTCGACATCGTCCCACTAGTTCTACGCCCAAAACATGGGTCAAAGCTCAGTCAATCTCCAGAGATATCTCCCTCGCACATCGAGACATTGAGAAGGAGACTGGCCTTTTTCCGACATGGGAACGTAAACCCTATGGTATTTCCAACACTCTCTCACCAGAGGCGGCAGTCCAACGAGAATCCATGATCGTCGACAATAGTAGTATCCATCGGAAAAAGTCTCACATACTACACTCGAAGGATCCGACGTATGCGGTAGTGACCTTTACATTCCGTCAGGCGGCTGTCGCGGCCCGGCAATGTTTGGCTGATGGTAGTGGCGTCGATAATTGGACAGAAACAAAGGAACTTCCAGTCCCACCGTTAGCCGATGCACCACCCAGGGACTTGATGTTCTGTCGGGGCTGTTGTCGACCCGTTACGTTGACGATTCATAAACGTGAACAGAAAGTCCGACGAATCCTCGGGGTATCCTTCTTCCTTATCTTTTGTTTCTTCTATACACTTCCCCTTACGTTGGTCTCTCATCTTTTAAATCCCGACTCCTTGGCAGAGTTATTTCCAGGTTGGGATTCCCTACGGAATGAGGAAAGTTTCTTCTACACGATGATGGCAGGCTTATCTTCGGGTCTCATGTATTCACTATTCTTTTCTATCTGTCCCCAACTCTTTATGGCGATTGCGAACTTTGAGGGGAATGTATCATCCCAACGAACATCGGAAGATAAGGCCCTACAATATTTCTGGTACTTTATGATGTTAGCAGCCTTTTCGGGTACCTCGTTAGCTCAGATGGGGATCGCTGTCTTCTTCGATGAAGGTCAATTGGGACGTGAAATTAAGGATGTCCTAGTGGCAGTTGCGAATAGTATCCCGACGCATCAGGCTCCTGTTTGGGTGAATTGGTTAATCGTACGATTCACGTACACATTACCAGTCATGTATCTACTTCAAGCGACGACATTTACATTTCGTTTCCTTGGATGGCGATGGTGTGGACGATTAATGAGAGGTGGTGGACCAGGTGGTCCACCACCGTATCGGATTTATGTCGATGCGGGGACGGTCAATATGTGTCTCGTGGCGATTGCACCTGTCTGTCCATTGATTGCACCTCTAGCATTGATCTATCTATTGACGATGCAATTATTACTTCGATGGTTATTAATCTTCGTCTATCGACCATCCTATGATGCGGGGGGGAATAAGTGGCCTGCCTTACATGATATCATTATCTCCTCGACGATCTTTGGACAAATCCTCGTCGCAACAATTTTGGGATTACGGAATGCCTACATCCCCATGATCATGGTCGCTACAGCTATCGTTCCGACATGGATGTTTAGTCAGAATTGTAAACAACGATTCCTACAGGCCTACAATGATGCAGGACTATGGCAGACAAGTCATTTAGATCGATTCATGGCCGTCGTTGATGGTACGAGATCAACGTCGTCACAGTCATTGAATACTACGGCTACACCTTCCGAACGACAATTCCGTCTAGCACCGACACATAGTCGTGAGGAATATCGAAGATGGTTAGTCGATTGTCATAAGGCAAGTTACGTCCCCATTTGTTTAGCGGGTACAGACAGTGTATTGACGATGGAACATGCCAAAGTCGTCGCCGTCGTCACCCCCACAACAACAACTTCGACGAGAACTACTATTCACCCAACAAATTCCTCTGGCGACGACTGACTGACTGAGTAACAATCCTCTTTATAAATAGTAGTGGCTTAATCATTTTGGAATACTCATCCATTCGAACACCCCACAAAGACTACCCATACTTTTAAAATATTTATATTTTATTTATATTTTGTTTACATATTGATTAATTGATTTGATAGTTGGATAGAGAGAGTTAGATTAATTTCTTCTTCTTTTATTTCATATTCATGTTTGAAAAATCTTCTGCCTCTTCTTCCGAATAATCTGTTTCAGGATCTTTGACAGTTGAATTGTATAGACTTGATCCAGCCCCCATAGGATATCCAGTCGGTGCTGGTCCTAAACTTGGTGCATACCCATCCAACGAGAATCCATAACTATCCATACTACTCAAACTGGCATTATCATCGAGATCACCACCACCACCGGCATGGTGAGCGGTCGTATGATGATGTTGGTAATTGCCTGTTCCCTTCCGACCACCACTACCTCCCGTCGAATATCCAGCCATACCGGAACGATAATAGGCCGTTAGACTGGTTGAGATATCTTCTGAAATGACAGATTCATCATAATCACGTGGAGGTGGAGGTAATTCCGAAAAGACACTCGCATCACCAATATATTCTTCGTTGGTACCTGTCGTACTACTGTTCTGGACACTCATGGGTTCTGGTGTAGGTACTGCTGGAATAGCCTTTGCCACCGGCGGAGCTGATTTTGTTTTTGTCATCGTAGTCGTCGATTTCCGAACAGAGGTATCATAAATCTTCTTACTCGCGACCGGTTGTGCTTGTCGAGAGTAGGTGTTCTTATTATTGGGGGTGGTAGCCGCTGGTGGTGAAATAGGAACAGCGACTGCAGAGGGTGATAAATCATATGATTCTGATTTCGTGGGGACAGCCGGAATAGTTCGATGTTTCGTCCGACTATCATAGTTCGTACTGTCACGACCAGAACCACTCCCAGCCCCATATCCACCTCCTCTTCGATCACGATCACTTCTCCATGCCCAAATAACGGCAAAGACAAGTAATCCAAATGCCATACATGCGACAACGATAGCAATAATAATAATAATTTCAATTGTACCATTCTTACCATCATCATCATCATCACTGCCACCACTTCCACCATCCGATGCCGAACTGGAAGAATCATCACCACTCACAAACATAAATGCCTTGACATCGGCAACATTCGTTCCTAATCCTGTCGATGATTCTTCTGCCTCACGTAACTTTTCCAATAGAGTATTTTCTTCCAACAAGGTATCTTGTAACATAACTTCGACGACATCCGGATCGACGGCAGGTGTATCCGATCCGACCAATTGCCATACAGTCACACCCTCATAGGTTTCAATAAAGACAGTAGGAACATTCGATGTCCCTTCTTCTTGTTGTTGTTCGTCTTGTAAATTACGACCACCACGAAGACCGCCACTACCACCAGCAGCAGCACCATCTAGGTGAATCAACGATCGAGATGATCGTCGATCATTCTCATCTGGAATTTCCAATCCCAAGGAGGTGAAGAGAGTACAATTCGGATCCAACAATCCACGTGGTTCAGCCTTTGCAATAAAGGAATCAGTCATCCATTGCTGCACAAGGTCCCGAAGAGCCATCGGATCTACTTTTTCGGGATCTCCTGTCATTGCCAGTTGGACTTGAAAGGGTACCAATCGGACAATACTGGTCCTAACGACGCCATCATTTACCTTCCCTCCTTCTTCTTCCATACCTTGCTCTTCTTCTTCTGCTCCTCCTTCTTGTTCTCCTTCTGGAACAGCCGTGTTATTGAAATCTTCGGGTAATTCTGCTGGAGCAGCCTCCGGAGGTGGTGGAGTCATTTCACCATCTTCTTCGTCTTCGTTTTTGTCTTGAAGTCCACGATCCTTTATGGGGGACTCGATAATGAGAGTACTACCGGTGGCCCCAGTGGTCTCCATCGCAATCGCAGTGTAACTACTACTCATATCAGCAGTCGTGCCAAAGGCATTCCCCGCAAGTAGTAGTAGGAGTGCCGTTGGCACGGTCGAAACAAGACTTGCCAATTTCATAATCTAATGAGTAATTTTCCTGGTGATCAATTGCAACCCTTTGTGTCGACAAAGATCTCCTTTTTGGAAAGACGAGATAAGCTTCACAAGGGTGACGAGGATGATTTGGTGTGGTGTGGACAAGGAAGGGGGTTTCTCTCTTGGGTTCTTTGGAGCGGAGGAAATCTTGGTGGGATACACAACAAGAAAATGATCGTGAAGTTGTGGCGGGAAGGAACTTCCGGCCTCAACGGAAAACGAAGTAGTGAAGAAAGGCGGGCGTCGTCCGTGACAGAGAGAGATAGAGACAACATCGAGAAATAGGGGTCTGCCCGGCTCACTCCCGGCGGTCGTGTGAGGTGTGTGAGGCGAGCGGTGGTTGGTTGTGTACCGTTGTATTGTTGGTGTAGTCACGGATTTCGTTCTTCCCCCACAAAAAGTATGGATCGTGTGAAGATGGGGGTTGTCCCGGTGTGTATCATTTCCAAAATGTATAAGATTCAATATTCTTTTATTATCAAGTCCCGCTCGATTTTGTCCAATGCTTTTACGTCGAATCCTCATTATCTCTTTTCACGGTTGGCTGACGCGCAACGTTTGTCACACACACAAGATTTGGTCCGGTGTGGTCTGTGTGACAGAAGTGACTAAGTATGATATCTACGGTACTATGTATGAGTATTTTCATACATACGGTCGCCCTCGCCTCTACCGTATGGCAGTATCATGGATACCTCTCGAGAGAGAGAAACAATTTCCAGTACGTCTTGTGACGACAAAAAAAATACATCACTGTCACTCACCCTTTTCGAAGGAATGTTGTACCACATGACTGTTTGCCCGTTGAACGAACTACTTTCAAATCTCGTTGCGGGGTATATCGATCGAAGATTTTGGTGTGCCGCCGTCCTCCTTGATGTTCCATCTCCTAGGATATACAGTACATACGGTGCTGTCGTCCCTCACCAAAGTGATTGGCAAGAGAATTACAACCCTACAACCAACCAACTTTTAGCAACAACAAAAAAACAAACAACGATCATCATTTAAAAAAAAACCCAAGAAATTGCTATGAAAATTCCTTTGGACATTTCGCCCGACGGGGTTGGTTCTGCTGACAGGGGGCCGGGCGGGGCATCTCTTTGCGAGTAACTACTGGAACAAACTGATCTGTCGCCTGTGGTGTTGAGTACTAGCAGACGTTTCTCACCTTTTTGAAAATTTGGCTTCCTACGATAGTACTACACATGATGGACTACAGTGCCCCCTCAGACAGCAGGAAAGATGAGATTTGTGAAACCGGAACGATATTGAATCCCCCGAAGCGGAGGAACGACATCAAATCCGGAAACGGAACGATATCCGCCACGATATCGAATCCGAAGTGGAAGGAAAACGGAACGATATCCAATCCGAAACCCTAAGCGCCACGATATCCAATCCGAAACGGAACGAAAGCGGAACGATAACCAATCCTAAGCGCCAAGATTTCCAATCCAAACCGGAACGTTTTCCATTAACCAAGACTTGCTCCGCGTAAGGGTAGAGGAAAATTCGAAGCTTGGTGATCAGTGTCATAAAAAACTAACTCTCCCGCCAAGCTGCATTCCTTTCTTCACAGTAAGGTAAAGCTTCAAAACGAACAACGTACAAATCCCACAATGAAACTCAACCCTGCTTACATCTTCATCGCATCGCTCGCGAGTGGTGTCTATGCTTCTGGTAACCTTTGTTCCCATCAGTACCTTAGTCATGATGCTGAGGAAGAACTCGAAAGTCGCATCAACAAGCCTGTTGTCGACATGAAAGAAAACTTGGATGATAGTCGCCTCTTGGAAGGGGACCATCGGCCAACAGCACTTGAGAAACACCGCATGGTGGAGTCGGAGAACCATTCTTACATGTACGGATTGACTTTGGAAGAAGCTGAAAAATACATTCAAGAGATGGATGCCCTTTCAGATGAAGCGACGATGACCGACCCAGAAATTGGGATCTACGCCCAACGGAATGAGGAAGAGCCCTCGGTGAAAGAACTCATTCAAGAGGAAAGAATGCAACCTCCCTCCTGGTCGCCAGAAGATGATGACAGTGTGAAACCTACTCCGCCTCCGGATCACACTCTGCTGAGCATCACTTTCAGGACAGACTCCTGGCCTCAGGAGAATTCTATCCTTCTGAAGGATGAAAGCCACGACACGACTCGTTGGGAACTCTATCCTAAAATATCGAACCATGTTTACACCTCTTCCGTGTGGCTCCCCAACAATTGTTGCTTTTCTTTGTATTTGCCCGACAGAAAAAAAGATGGCTTGTGGGGTAAGGGTCTCTTGACAGTCAAGTACGGCAACAAGGTCGAGTATGGTAAAAAACAGTTGAGTCCCACCAGTTTCGCGATTTTTGATAGCTTCTACGGTAACTGCAAGGGTATCGAAAAGTAAAGGAACGTAACATTATATAGCTTTGCCTTATCGTAAAAATCCCCATTATTCTACCTCTAGATTATATCCCCACAGTCTACTGATTCCATTTTCGATTTCAGTGATTGGAATTCATCAAAATCATCGTCATCGTCGTGTCCATTGGGGGAATGTACGCCATATCGTCACTGAGGGAAATCGTTGTGACAGAGGAGTTGGGTTTTCCTCGACTACTAGCCGCAAATGCTTGTTCCAATGGATTCATGGAATGATGATTCAGGTCCTCCACATATCCTGAGTAATTCAGTTCTCCCGTCACTTGGCATGATAAAGCGGGGATTGTTTTCTCGTAGTCGGGCTACTCGTCGTGGACATATACCAGTAAACAGACATACAACCATGAAACCCAGCTGTACTTTTTTCTTCATCGCATCGCTCGCGAAGGGTGTCTACGCTGCTAGCAGCCTTCGTTCTCGTCAGAACCTCGGTCATGATGCTGAGGAAAACTTCAAAAGTCATGTCAACAAGCCTGCTGTGGACATGAAAGAACAATCCGACGCTAGTCGCCTCTTGGAGGGCAACCATGAAATCATCATGGACTCTGATCCTTTCTTGTACGAATTGACTGCCGAAGAAGCCGAAGAATTTATACAAGAGATGGATGCCCTTCAGGATGAAGCGACGATGACAGAACCAGATTTTGGGAACTACAACGAATGGAATCAAGAATATACCTCCAAGAACGAGCAGTACATTCCAGAGGAAAGAATGAAGGACTCCCCCGGGTCGATTGGTGATGATGATGATTGGGAACCATCCCCCAAAAAAACCAACGCCGCAACCTACACCGCCTCCGGGTCATACTGAGCTTAAAATCACTCTCCAAATGGATTCTGCAGCCGGTACTAAGGCCATCTTTTTGTATAATTACGAAACCAAAAAATTTCCCCTGGACCTCTATGCTTCAGCGAACAAACTCTACAAATACGCATTTTGGCTCCCCGACAATGGTTGTTCTCTTCTTCGCATGACTGACAACGCTAAGGTTGGCTTGACGGGTGCTGGTTCTTATTTGAAAGTCCACTACGGCACATATATCAAGTATGCCAAAAAACAGGTGACTATTCCCATCCAGAAATTATTTTGGAGATGAGGCTCGGTAAGGGTTGTTCTCAATACCCCTACACGATCAGAAATAAATGATCCATTTTTCAAGAAAACTATGCTGTGCGATATAGTGTACTAGAACAGCGAGGAAGATTTCTAACTGTGATGTAGCCTCGTGATCTTGCGGCTACTGCAGGGATCTCAGATCACTGCCAGGTGCCCGCTTGCGAAAGATGGAGAAAGGTATGTCTTTGTTGACTTTTGAATCCACACAGAAGGCACCAGGTGGCTGGGCAGCCATTTGTATTTTTCTGTTGCTAAAAAAACAGGGAGTTTCTAACTGCGACATCAACTCGACAGGTGTGATTGGCTTTGATTGAATCCCCTCTCCGCCCTTCATGCTACAATATTTTGATCAACGGATTTCGGATCCCCTATGTAATCGTAATTATATCTATGCAGAATCGTTTACCAGTACTCGGATTTGCGTCCAATAGGAGATCCAGCCAGATCCTGGCAGGCTGGACCTATCAAACCGCTTTTCGCACATTTGTTGAAGGCGGGAGAGGGTTGTCAACCGCCCCACTGACTGTGAGAGACCGACCGTGCGTGTGTGTGTCCGGTGTAGGATTTGATATGTGTGTGACACATCCAAAATTGTTCACTCCTACTCCTACTCCTCCTCCTCCTCCTTCCTCCATCTCGGTGGCTTTTCCTTCTTCAAGTCTCGTTTGGGACATGCCCCATCCAGACCCTCTAGTACCTCGAGTCGTGACCTGCCCCTTCTTTGTACGGAGATAGCTAGTTGGTTATCATACTTTCCCACCAGCCATCCCCAACCAACAACCACACTTTCCAACTGTCCTCCGTGTGGATTTGGCTTTTTTCGGGTCCTTACTGTACTCTACCGAGACGTATTGTGATACCGTACTATCCCTCAACGCGAGAGGTTGATTGAAATCCTACATCCTCTATATAGATCTAAAGGGACACCCTATCAACAACTCGTCGAAGATAACATCGATAGGACAGAGTGGGATAGGGTTTTTTCTACTTCGACTACTACTACCTCACGTCACGAGGTTTCCGCCTGGTTACGGTTGTGTCTCTTGCTCCGAGAAACAAAGCACTGCACTCCCCGGTCTCTCTCTGTGTCTCTCTCTTCATTTTTGTTTTCTTTCCTTTTTGTTCCATCCTCAAGGGCGTCACTCTCTCACCAAACAAATAGTCAACAACAACGATCATCATCAACCCCCAACAAATTTTGAAAGTCTTGACAGCGGCTATCGGAGGGATTTTCTACACGGGATGAATCAGACCATGTCACGAAGAAGCAGAAGAACGTACCGTTCTATGCTTTACACTGTAATACAATGTCTCCTTCTTTTCCTTTCTACAGTGACGCAATTGGCTTTTTGCTCCGAAGACATATCATCTTCTTCGTCGTCTACTACGCTTTCAGACTATGGAGATGAAAGTATCCAAGCACGACAGACTTCCGAACACACGACGACGAGGTCGTTGGCGACTGAAAATCCAGATCTACTACCTGTGGTTACTGTAGACGAAGAGGATATTCAAAATACGAATTCATCGAGTTTAACTCCAACAATTGTTGATGACGAATCGGCACAACCCTCGGGGACACCGACGATTACTCCTAGTCCAACCATCACGAGTACGCCCACCTCTTCCTTTTCACCCAGTCATTCCCCAACGATGACCTATGGTCCCAGTTCTTCACCAACGACGTCTCCACGACCATCCACTTCTCCAGCTCCGACATCCACACCATCCAAATCACCCACGATGGTACCTACGATATCCCCACGACCAAGTATATCACATCAACCAACGATCTCTGCCAGACCGACAGGTGCTCCATCAATATCCCACCGACCAAGTCCTGTACCAAGTGAAACACCCACCTTGGGACCGACGATGAGTGTCCGACCGTCGTTTTCACCAACGCTTAGTCATAGCCCTACTGTATCTCTCGTACCCTCATCGATGCCATCTCAGACACCGGTACTGCCGACCATCGGACCGACTCTACCAATTATCGATACAGGAACGGTCACACAGGATAAGATTACTATGGTCCTATACAATGTCCCAGCGCCCTTAGGAATTGACGATGGTCTATTGTGGGAAAACATTACTGAAAATCATATTCTACGCTTTTTTGCAGAAACTCATGCACAAGCTCCTGGATTACTCAACTTTAATGTATCAGCGGCATATGATACAATCATCTCGAGACAGACCTTCACCATTTTTCCTACCGCCCCTTCGTCCACGACGACGATGACAACATCACCCGCCTCCACAGGTGAAGATGACAGTTCCGACCCATCCTCCTCGTCTTCGGTTTCAACATCACCACCAACGTCTCAAACACCACCACTGGGACGTTTGGAATTGGAATATTCTCAAACAATTGACTATGTCCTATTTGTTCCAGTTGAAACGACTAATGAAGATGTCATTCGACATAGGGTCTTTACGTTGCCGTTTGAAAATGATGCCGGATCGTACATTCTGGACATGGTCGAAGCATTTGGTTATGATACATGGATTGAATTGCAAGATCTCAATGCCGGGCCGACAATGGCTCCGACAGTTTCTCCTCCTGTAGTCGAGGAGGATGACGACGACAAGAGTTTCGGGAATGGTTTCACCGGTCTGTCACCGACCGCCGTCCGAAGTATTTCAGCTAGTGTCGTTTTGGCGGCCATCTTGATCGTCGCCGTCCTGTTCTGGGACCGACATCGAAGAGAAAATATGTACAAGGAGAATCATCATGCTCGTGATCTGTTAGAAACAATGGAGCATGATAATGCTGGGAATGCCGGTGATTGGAAAAACCCCTTTGGAAGTATGTCCCAAGCCGACGAGGCACCACCGCCACCTAGTAACCCCGTCGCTACGGCGTCAATGAGTGCTGCTGCTGCTGCTGTTGGTGGAAGTGGAATGGGCGACGGTGGTGGTGGCGGTATCACTGCTGCTTCCGTGAAAGTTGGCTCGTCGTCGTTTGATCGTCGTCCGACGTTGACGGTAATGGAAAATAAGCCACGTCCGTCGCGTGATCCGATAGATTCGACAGTAATGGCTGGGACTCCTTCAGACATAGAAGGCCTTCAGTCAGCTCCCAGGACACCCTCCATGGGTGGTAGTGCACGTGATGGTGGAATCGAAATAGATATCGACGCCCATAATCGCAACGATGATATTCCCGGACGGTCTCAGCATCCCAGCAGTGCGACGAGTCTGGGAGGTGGGAGTGGACCGATCCTCCATGGTATCTTCCTAACGCCTCCCACTCATCCACGGTTGGATGGTCGCCATGTTTCGGTGGCCAATACGGAAGTTACCGACTTGACATATAGTGAAACGGGTGATCGGGCGAGTGATGGAGGAGCAGAAATGTTCAACCTACCACCCATCTCTGACGAGGGATACTACATGATCCATCATGACAATGACGACAATCCCATGCCGTACGAAAATCGTCATTTGGTCGATGATGATGTCCAAGAACCACAAGAGCAACTCGACGATGGAATTGTTCCTTGGTCGTCCTTTCATATACCACAAGCGGATCCATATGCTACGATAGGAAACGATCAGATTCCATTACGACCTGATCTAGATGCTGCAGCCTTGGCTCACCCAACAGGCTTTGAAATTCACGTACAAGAATTAGAGTAGGATGCTTGGCGATATTCGACGCGCAGGAAGCCCTGGAGAATGAGATGGGCTGTCGAAAGGCAGACGAATTCCTAGACCAAGATGCGCGATCACAGTCAGTGACGCCTACGCGAAGAAGGAACATCGCATCTCTAGGCACATTTACAGCATCTTTTTGTTTGGCTGTTCCATACTTATGGACCACAGCTATTTTCGTTGACAAAACAAGAAGATTCTTTCGACTCGGGAGTCAACGCAATGCGCACCATCTATGTAATGCAGATGTACCGGCCACAGAAAGTCTCGCGGACAACTGGCAGATTAGGTCGTCGTCGGGTATCGGCTCGTGAAGCTTGAAATATGTTTGAAAGGCCAGGACCGGATTTTGATTGTCACTTTCAACACATACGAATGATCATAGCTACGAGGGATGTTTCTCGTCGAAAAAAGTTGTTACACATACATCGGAAGTTGAAGATGTACAGTAGAACGTTTTTCGTCGCGTAGCTGTTCCAGTGGAGTGGATAAATGCTGTCTTTGTCATCGAATAAATGATTCTGGTCTACCGTGTGTTTGATTCCCTTCCCTAGTACTACGAACGAACTATAGAGTAGTATGATTTTGTTACGTACATTTCGGACGGATAGATTTCTGCAACTCGACCAGAGTCTTTGTGCCATTGTCCACTTTTGTAACATCAACTTGTGGGAGGGGGGGAGGGGGGGGTGAAAACGAGACCAACGTCCAACGAGAACAAATGAATCCTCCCCACTACGCTAACCAACCCCTGTGCGCTCGTCGTCATTGTGGTAAGGAGAGAGTTTTCCCTACCCTACTGGATATG
>Ga0194115_10005441_pt1 | contig 13241 bp, 19 predicted proteins | sample TA2MahsurfametaG_3_FD_148656 | JGI IMG/M metagenome (GOLD analysis project Ga0194115, IMG submission 148656) | Freshwater microbial communities from Lake Tanganyika, Tanzania - TA2015002 Mahale S4 surface | ecosystem: Environmental > Aquatic > Freshwater > Lake | place: Tanzania: Lake...
TGAGTGCCCCCCCCCCCGCTCACAAAATGAATGACATCCTGTCTCTTCATTCGACGAACTCTTAGAATCATACAATATGGGGACGATGGCATAAAGAATTCTTGGCTCACTCATTTTTCTTGGGAATCTTGTCATCTTCAACTTGTTTAGGACTTTCCATTCTATGCCTTGTTTGTCTCAGTTACAGGGTACTCCCGATTCATCCCTAGACGTATCTGTCCTTCGTCATTCTTCAATGAAACCAATCATCAAACAAGATCAGTCTTTCGTCATTGCACTCAATAAACAGAATGTGGATGCCTTTCATCGCCGGAATCGCAAGAGTTTATCATTGCACAATGAAAACAACAACACGTTTGTTTGGTTTCCAGCATCGAATGGGTACCATCAAAGTGTCCTGGACGACTTTGCTACCCTGACGGGATTTCCTGTATTGAATAGCAGTAAATTCAGTCAGGCGAACAGCAGAAAAAAGCGCAACATGGGATACAATACACCGCATCATATTGGATGCTTTATGAGTTATGAGCCATTGGCATTTACTTCGGATGACACTATCCAGCTGGAATGTATTGAATGTACGTCCAAGGGCATTATGGATTATGGAAGATGATGCTCATTGTGCTACGGGAACACGAAAACAAATCCTTCGTGTACTTCCGAAGCTTCCCTCCGATTGGGATCTATTTTTCATAGGGGGTAAACCATTTTCATACCATACTGAAGACCCCTCGACTCCACGATTTCATCCAAAAGGGACATTCAACAAGACTTGACTCGCCCTGAATTCAGGGAGATAGCCTGCAAGGGAGGTTTCGGAAGATCGGCAACAGGTCCATTTGCACCCGATGGCAGTCGAAACCTTTCGTTGGATCAGGATTATTGGCAGACAAAGTACATTCTGAATACACAGGCCTACATTGTGAATCCGAAACGAATCGAACGAATCTTGCATGTCCTAGAACATCCTACGAGAGACTACCAGATCCCTATCGATGTTGCCTATGCCGAGGCTGCACAAAGGGGAGACCTAAAGGTATTTATGTCGACCCTTGAGCATTGCATTCAAGTCCAGAATGACCATAAGTTGGCGCCTCGAAATAAAGCAACGAAATGGCACGGCTTATACTATCACAAAGACCTGAGTGGACGACGTATCGATGAAGTATTCTTCCCTGAATGCCCGAGCAAGTTATGAAAGAGGCGTCCAATGAAAGGAGACAAATTACACAGCCTATTATAGACATTGAAGTGATCCCTTGTAGCGTGTATGGTCTAATCTGTTTCCTCACGTATGAGGTTATGGTTGGTTGTATTGACGTTGGTACTCTTCGTACTTCAGGATTTCCAACTGCCAAGTCTTAATTCGGATAAGTTCTCGGACGACCATGCCTATCAGAAGTGGAACACAAATGCCGAGAACTATCGTCACCCATAATGGGATATGTGAACCTTCGTTGACTGTTATTGGGAGTGGTCGCTCGTGTCGTCGAAGTAATTGATGATGGAATTGTATGGAGAGCTCCTCCTTAAGTCGTTTAGCGTTCTCGTAGATTCTGGCATCTGTTCTAATCAAATCCTGCAGTGTTTGTCGTATGGGCATATCGTGTAACGGGACATGATTGAGTTCATTGGATACAGATGTCTCCCCCTCCGATACGTTGCTTGTGGATGCCGATTTCTTGTTGGGTATTGGATCTACATCAGAAATCGGATACTCGAAGGGATCGTCGTCGCTTCCTCTTGTCCATTTTCTTACGATGAGTGTCATCTTGTGGTAACGTTGACGACCCTTTTCTCGTTCTTCTTTCTTGGTCCCTTGTTGTGACTGGAAAATGATGGAACATCGTAACATCTCGCCCGATTTCCCAAATATCTTCGTTCAACGGTTCGATCGTTTAGATCCAATGAGTCAAAGATACCTTTATCCATCCACACGTGCGACAACAGACGCTTCCATCACCTCCACTTGACCCTTGACAATCGAGCGAACAAGAAGAACGGATATTCGGTCAGTCACTACACACAACGAGACTCACACTCTCCACTACGTTGCATCTTCATCATGAAAGCTTCTGGACAGCATATCGTCGGACTGTCCTTAGGTTTTTTGGCAGTCAGTACGCAGTATGGTGAGACAGAAGCTTTGGCTTCCGGTTTTGGAAAATCAACGAATAAGTCGAACAAACGGGAGCAAAAGAAACGATTGACACATTCCGTCGACGTCTCTACATCCACCAAAAATCTACTTGAACATTTAATCGAAGTCGAAGAATATGAGGGTCTAGAGATATTAGAAATTGGATTCGATATTGATTCCAATCTTCGAGGTCTGTACGCGAAGAAGACTATTCAGAAGGGAGAGTACATTTGCACGATTCCCTTCGTATCTACTGTTCTGCTAGACGAGACATTCTTTCCAACCAACGAGCCCAATAATGAAATGAAACTGTCAACCTCTCGCCTTCAGAATGCCGTAAAGTTTCTAGAGGTGGTGGGGAATGCTGAAACTCCTTTTGAATCATTGTACCGAGAATCTCTCCCATGGTCGGTTGCCGACCCCAATTTTTCACCGACTCCTGATTTCTGGAATGAAAATGAGATCAAGGAACTTCAAGTTCCGTGTATTGTCTCGGATATCTTGACACGAAAGGAAGAGGTGCGTAAATATGCCCTAGAAACACAGGGAGCCTTCACAGAGTCGGCATTGATGCATGCCATGTGGTTAGTAAGATCTCGAGCGTTCACAACATTGAAAAAGGCGATCACCTTGGACATGACAGAGGGCCTACTACAACGAACAGTGATGGTCCCCTTTTTTGATCTTTTGAATCATAAGCGATCTTGTAATGCAAAGATTGAAGTGTTGGAAACAGACAAGTACGAGAGTTCGCTGTATGCGTTGGTCGCTGAACGGACTATTGAAAAGGGGGACGAAGTCACGAAATGTTATGGCACAGGAGAAGAACCATCATGGGAGTTGTATAACAAATATGGATTCTGGCCAGAAGGACACGGTGAGAATGATCATCGGCTTGTATCTGAGGTGGCTGAGCCAGACACTTGGACTACAACTCTAGAAGAAGATCTGTTGAATCTCAAGAAACTCTCGAGGGAGGAGTCCATCAAGCGTTCAATATTGGATTTCCGGATACGATTGAAGAAAGCCGAACGGATGACATGATAGTTATAAGTTAGAAGCGATCAAGACAAATTAGTTTCCCGATGTCGATGGCAATGGATTCAAGGGTTTGTGGTGTTTATCTATTGGTCAAATCAGTCGTTCATCGGTCTTGCCGCCCCCCGCCTTATGGCGTCACCCATGGCGGTAACTGTAAACAACATCATCAATCTCAAGCCACATGTGAACGGCAGCTATTTTCACCAAAATATCTAATCCTACCGTACAAAATTCATGACATTCTCACACAGAATGATTTCCTCACTTACCAGAGGTGACCTACTGCGAGTGACTAAGCAGAGTGCTATACTACGAAACTATCAAGGAAGTATTCGATACGCTAGTGGTACACAGGAAGGGCCGACATACTTTGAACGGAAGCAAGCCCGGAAGGATGAACGTACTCGATTGTATCAAGCCAAAATACAACGTTCGATTGCATTAAAGGATCGGAGGGTACAGGCTCCGAGGGATGTATTGAAACAGGAATTTCAGGAATGGTGGCAAGCCAAGCTTGCACGGGAACAAAAGTGGGACCGACAGGCCCGGAAGGAAGGGAAGGATTGGAAGATCGAAGTCGCGGTAGTCCTTGAACGTCTACCACAAATCCTTCCCGACAAGGATGACAGTGAAAAGGACTTCGATGAACTTCAAGCCTACTTGAATCAGTTCGGGAAGGACTATCCCAAGGAATTTTCTGCCTCATTGCCGAAAGACGGATCGGCTGCCGTTTCCGATGAGGAATTGCTAGGTGAGCTTTGAACCGTATACCTCAATCCAGTCTTCCGTCATGCGTATCGTTGGATACTGGGCTGGTCATGGATTTTTTTTCGTATGTTGTGTTGCAATGAGGTTGAATACACTCACCTCATTCGCGTGGCATTCTCACATTGTCTCATTGTCTGTTCCACCTATAGCTCTCTTACCAGAAGGATTCAAGCCAGCTCCTCGTGAAACAGAGGCAGACAAATCAGGAAAGACCGATACATTGGATCGAAAATTGAAGGATGTCGTATTTTTCGTTGTAGACAATAAGTTACCGACAACGTCACTCGAGAATCCTGATTCGGAAAGTCTCCTGGATGCGGCGAAACGAGCCATTTCTGAAAATGGAGGAAGTCAGTTAGAACTTTACTGCCCATCCCATGCCCCCGTGGCAGTTTCGATGACAAAAGCCGAAGAGGGAAGCCCCTACTTTGGTACCAAAACATTCTTCCTCAGGATCCAATACGATGACGGGATGATCCAATCAAGAGATCTGAAGAAAAAGCAAATGGCATGGTTGGATCGATCTGAAATCATGGGACTGTTTGAGGGCTCGCGCGACGACGCAGACGCGAAGTTCTATAGATACTTGCTCTAGGCATTAGATAGAACCTTGTTGGCTCCTAATGGAATTACGACGTACGCCATTATGTATGACCTTTTGTCAAATCCGGCATCACTGCCAAGCCACCCATGACATCAGGGACTTAAATCCGGATCCCAGAGTTGCAGACTCGATCAGAGCATCCTCATTTGTCCAGGTCCTCGTGGATTCTGTAGTATTGGAATTGGCGATCAATTCCAAGGTCGCGGCCAGCCGAACGGAACCGGCCAAAAGTCGTGACTTGGCTATTGGCCATCTTGTCTCATAGTAACCTTCATCCAGAGTTGCACCATCTGTAACATCTGTTTGATTATCGTCCAGCGTGTATGCAAACCGAATCGCAGCATCCCAACTTTCTTGCCCCCACTGAGTGGTACATTCAAGGCTTGCACCTAGCGCATTGTCACAGTCAAGATAATCGTCGATGCTTCCGCCGTTTTTCAACTCGTCCAAGAGAGCCTTCTCTAGCGACGACTGTGAGTCACTGTAGTCTCTTTTCAGTGCTACCTCAATAAGGCCGGTATCCCACACTGAGTGCAAGTTCCAACTATGGTGATGACTATCGATGGGGCTGCGATAGTCCCGAAGCTGTTGCTTTTTCGATGATGTTAGTGTGAAATGGACCTTAAAGTCGTTACCGCCCTTGTCGGTGGCTCGCGAGCAGTGTAATGGTTGGTGAATATCTCCCACAAAACTATTACAACAAATTGGTCCGTGAGATAGCAGAACAAAATAAAGCCACACAATCTATATTCTGTTCGACGCCATCGCCGTTGGAAGGCATTCCAACTTACTGAATCACAAACATAAGGGCTTCCTTGGTTGGGGAATCTTCATGGGCTGTATCCGTCGGGACTGACCCACGCAACGTGACAGCCTGTTGTCGATTCCAAGTCGTAGTATGACTTTCTTCCAAGAGCTGATGTGTATAGTTCACAATCGCTCCCGCCGCACAACGACCATCGACACAATCACGGTCATATTCGAATCGACATCCAGGATCCAACTGAGGAGCAATATGACACCCCTGTCCAAATAAATCATCCCGGATATCAATGAAATGAAGAGATGAAGACCATGGCATGTAATTGCGGACTTGATCGGCCCAGTCAGCGACGACGCCCAGAGGAGTTTGGGTCGAATCTCCTCCCTGTGTTACATTCAAAATCTCTTCCGCCCAACGTTGAGCTTTATCCGATAGGAGATTCCATGCCACATTGGCAATAACTTCATGTCCGACTGTGCCCCATGCATTGCAAAGTCTCGGAATGAGAAGGATGAAGCTGCATGTCTCCCATGCCCTCATCGTGTAGAAAGTAATGACTGTAAAAGATCGGATCGATGCGAACGTGAAAATGAGAGAAGAACGAGTGACGTGACTGTAAATTCTGGTTTTTCCAGTTGATGTTCCGTGAAAAGTGCCGATGCCGTGCGATCATCCAGAAGAAGCTTTTCAAGTCCTTTGCTTTATGTTGAATCTGCTCTACGACAACTCATTGGACTCGTATGACTAAACTGGATTGATGAAGGATGTCGCCACCAGCAGCTACTACCGTACGGTAACGTTACAACTACCGTGTCCAATACATCACATTAGAGTTCTCTGTCCCACAATAGGAACACAAGGCTGTCAAACACAGCACAGCAGTTCGTGACAAGAATTCTCTACTTCCTCATTAATGGATGACGGAAATGAAGAATACCAAATTGAACAATACGGGACAACTAGGTAAAGTCCTAGTCCCCATGAGGGATTCTCCCGTCGGGGGCGACGAGAATTCGTACTAACGATGATTTCGGTACCCAGCATGCTTCTCTATCAATGACTGCACGAAACGCCGTAGTTAGAAATCAAATAGCATAACCATAGAATCCATAGAGATTAATCAAACAGCCGACTAGGCATCTGTTTCGTGGATTCGATCAATCTCATGCCCTCGTTCTTGCAGTCCATGTTAGAAAAATTCTCAGCAAATATCTGTGTGTGGTCATCTGTTGTCGGTGATCTGATATAGATATTCATTAAGTACTTGAGATCCTTCACTTCTCAAATTCTGTTCCACTTGATAACTACGTCATCCGATTCGAGGTATATTTATTTTTGTTCCGACTTGATCTTGACTCGATCTAGCCATGCGTAGTATTCACACTCTTCATATGTGTGACGTTGGTGTCCACATGCATTCGGAGAGAAATAGTTGGCACGTCGGCACTTATTCAAGTCGACCAAAAGGTGGCCACACTTGTCTCGGAAGGCCAAGGGGATCTTGGCCTCCTTGAGGGCCTGCACATCTTGCGCTAGCGACGGCTCAGCTTCTGGATTACGGTGATGATGTCCTCCTCCCATATTTTCAAATAAATTAGACTATGAACGAGACAGTGGTAGCCTTGGAAATGGAGCGAAAAGGTCGCACTTCGATATGTCACCCCCCTCGATCCGCGTACGAGTTCATGTTGGGACTTGCCTCGTCGTCACACACACGGCAAACAAAACAATCCTTTCCTCGTTGCTGTCCGTAGCACGATGGCCAGACGGCTGATGGATGTCCAGACGCAAAACGAAGAAACGATTTGCAATCGATGGTGTCGAACGAGGTGTATAGCGCTGTTTGTCCCTTTTGTGTCCGCTTCTCTCGCCGAATCGACCGTTGCAAGGGATGACCGGCTCGTCGAAGCGACGTAGAGATCTTCGCTATCGACCTCGGGAACATGACGGGATCGTTTCGCTCAAGTGAGATAACCTCTCTCTAGAATCAATATCAACGAGTTTCCAGCTTCTTGTTGGGTTCTTTGTAGTTGTAGTTGTGGTAGTTTATCGAGGGTTGTGTTGAATCGCTCCTTTGAAATCCTTCCCTGTCAAATTGAAATCATATCGTAGTTCTTCCTCCGCTAGTTGAAAGCCTTCGATTAACCATGTCTGAAGTTCCTCCAACGCGTATGAACCAACAAGTCTTCAAGGGGAAGCTCAAGGCTGCTCAAGGTGGTCACAAGCTTCTAAAGAAGAAGGCCGATGCTTTGAAGGTATGTGGCTTGGGTTGAAGAATCTACTTGTATTTCCAAGTTCGCAGACTGCGATCTTGGATACGTCAAGCTCTGTCTACAAATCGGAACTTTGCCTCATCACCGTTCCCTCACACGACATGTGTACGTCTTGTTAGGTTAAATTTCGAGATTACGCCAAGAACATTGCTGAGACGAAAAATTCCATGGCGACCGATTCGTCGGGTGCCTTTTTCAGTCTTACACAAGCCGAGTATGCGGCTGGTAACTTTAAGCAAAAGGTTGCCGAGGGAAGTATGACGGCACGAGTTCGTGTCGGTGCAGGTGTCGATAACGTGGCAGGTGTGAAGCTTCCCGTCTTTACCAAGTACGATACAGGCGCCGTGGCTGATAATCAGAGCTTGGGTCTAGTGGGCGGAGGAAAGAAGATTGTTGCTGTCCGTGACAAGTTCACAGTCTTGTTGGACAACTTGATCAAGTAAGTGGTATGAGAGGATGGTACTGGTATCTATGTGGTGCGTGCATGCTTTGGCTAATGGATGAACTTTCTGCGACATCAGACTTGCTTCTCTGCAAACTTCCTTTGTCACGCTCGACGAGGCACTGAAAGTCACCAACCGTCGTGTGAATGCCTTGGACAACGTGACGATTCCAAAGATTGAAAAGATTCTCGACTATATTGGACGTGAATTGGATGAACTAGAGCGTGAGGACTTTACTCGTCTAAAGCTTGTAAAGGGAAAGAAGCAGGTGGAACAGATGGAAAATGACGCCGCTAAGGAGAAGGCAGCGCAGGCTGGAAAACCCGTGGACAAGGAAAACGATGCCGACATTACGGCAGCCTTTGATGCCAGTGACGACGCCGATGTCGTCTTTTAAAACTATCAACAAGACATTTCCGTAAAACGAGCAGAACTAGAACATACTTCGATGGACTAACCATCACCGATCACGTCAAAATATTTTCATACTTCGTACTCAAGCTTGAGGCGACACGCACTTCGAACTAGGATGAAGAACGAAGTCATCATAGCATACATTTCTACAGGTAAATTGACACATACAACAAAATCACAAGAAGATTAGGCCATCTCTGTCCAACTGAGCCTGTAATCATGAAGTTCCGGTTGGAGATTCGGACCGAACTGTCCCCGCGCCAGAGGCCAAATCTTCCGTTGGGCCAGAGATGGGCAACCCAGCTTCCACATCATCCGGCACTGACTCGGGTACGGAAACCTCAACAGGATATGCCTCGGGCGGTTGTAATCGTTTCTTTTCTCGCTCTACCCAGGCCCGGAGGTGCGGAGACAAGAACGTTCCAATCAAAAGTTGCATCGGGTGCCAGACAAGGAGGGGAAGTGTGTATAGACCCAATAGTGGACTGTTCTCATAGATGGCACTAATCATAGGGATACCCATAGCGACAGTCTTGTGGGTACATCCGAATAAGGCCATGACTCGTAGAGTTGGTTCGTCCGGGTACAGATACATGAATGTTATCCATGCCAAACCCTGAAGGAACAACATCAGGGCTACCTCGACGCCAATCATCGTAAATATATTACTGAGCTTAGTCGTATCCGATTTCTCCTTAAACGTCGTACAGAAGACTGTGTAGACGATGAAGATCAAGAGATATTGTTGTGTCTGCTTGAGGAAATCCTTACGATTGTCAATAAAATCTGCCAGGGGTTTAACATATCGTCGTAGTAGTTGACCGACCCCGACAGGAAGTAGCACCCGGAGAGCCAGTTTGTAAAAGACGACCCAAAGTTTAATGTCGGATGTGACTCCCAAGTATCCCAAAATCAAAACAGGACTCAAGAAGACACCACATAAATTCCCAAAAGCCGCGTGGAACATTGCCAAGGCTTCGTCACCCCCCGACGTCATCGTCAAGACCATTACCATATTGACAGTTACTGGAAGACAAGACATGATGACCATCCCATCAGCTAATTCCTTTGATATCCAGTCAAATGCTACCAGAGCACGACTCACGCCGTACACAATAGCACTGACTACCCCAAAGTTGAAGACTTGAACCGTTAGGTTGAACCGAACACGTTTCGAAGCCTTCGATAATTCCTTCGTCTTGAGACCAAGACCCGATACAACTGCGCATAATTCATTAGAGTTTTCTTCCTCGATGTTCAACATGCCTACAAACATCACATTGGATAGAGCTTACCGAAGATAAGAATGACAGCAACCCAAGTCGCTGTGATGTGCGGGGCGACATACACCGCACCCAAATCAGGATAGGCACGAGCCAGGGAAATCGCAAGGATTACCAATATAAGAAAATCATTTTGCCAGTAAAACGCTAATAAACGATCCCGCCAAGTCCTAGAGACTGATTTTTCATCGACTTCAACAAGGTTGTCACCCTTTCCATCCTCGGGATTCTCATCTACGGGGGCCACCGATGCGTTGTGACCGACCCGCGATATTCTGCCGCTTTGTGAAGTTTCATCCTTTGTATGCGGGTCACATTGCTTCTCTACCATTGTGCCTGTGTGATAAATGTGGTGAATGTGTGAAGAGGTCGTGGGGGGGATTACAGAAATGTGTAATGGCACGGGCCTTGGATGGACTTGTGAATGAACGAAATTCACGCCTTCTGTCAAACTATTGGGCGGCGCACTCTCCCTTGTCAGAAACCAAAAAATATCGCCTTCGTACTTTCACGATTGAGCCCCGGGGAATGTTCTTGTCGGTTGTACCAGATTCGGCGTAGGTCAATGCGTTCACACAACGTCATTGTGCGCGGGGGTGACGCATGCTCCTCAAAACTCTAGGAAAGCAGCGGAGTGGGTCGTGCACACGAGCCAGCCTCCACAATCCGTGTTCGGGCCAACTTTTTTTCACCTTGAAAAAGAAATCCACCATCAAGATGATCAGGTCGCGAATCTGCGCGGACGGTGAATAACGCGCGAGAATACCGAAAGCAAGGTTCCCATTTTAAAATCTTCTTTGAATTATTCACTGTCAGGAAATAGCGAGGAAGCCTCGTCCGATGCGAGATTCGAAATCTCGATACGGTATAGTTACCGTCACGGTACTAGCGAGACCGGGTCACAAAAACGGTACTGTACCGTGCTAGATCAGTCGTACCGGTATACCGTAGTAAGCAGTACCGTATAACGTATACCAGTATCACACATTATGGTCCAATTAAAACAGCGCGATTGACTGTGATGAAGGACGATGTGCGTACCAGTACACGTACGGGAACTAGAGTCTAGCAACTTTCAATAGTTACAGTTAGTCATACCTTGTCTGAAGTAGTACTAGATGTGATGCAGACCTCTATCGTTACTAGACACAACCCGTTGCCGTACCCGTCAAACGCGGAGGAAACCCTCCCCCCTTGGGCGCAGTTTCTCACCACCATAGCTTTCGAGGAAGTTTCTACAGTACTATGACGAATTTTCCGTCGTGGGATGGGTATCCGTCGTCTCAACTTGGTTGGCACTCAATTCTTCGCTAGAATTCTGTGAGGGAGATTCCTCATCTCCAGAACCGGGCGTGATAGTAGCATCATTGTTTGTTGTGTCGGATGGTTCGAGCCGTTCCTGTTCTTGTTTCACCCAAGCATCGAGTTTCGGTGCCAAATACGTTCCCAGGACTAGTTGCATCGGATGCCAGATTAATAACGGCAGTGTATACAGGCCGACCAAAGGGTCATCCTCGTAGATTGAATTAATCAACGGGATACCCATCGCCACGGTCTTATGCGTCGCTCCGAACAACGCCATGACTCGTAGTGTCGGTTCATTCGGGAAGAGGAACTTGAAGACTATCCATGTTATCGCCATTAAGCTGCAGAGTAAACAAAATTGGACTCCAATCATAATGAAGATGTCACCAATGTCCGAGTCGGATGTATCCTCCGTAAATGTCACACAGAACACGGCATAGACAATAAAGATCAGACAATATTGTTGCGCTTGCTTGAACATATTTTTGTGATTGTCAACATATGCCACGACTGGGGGGGAAAACTTCCGTAACAACTGACCAAACGCGACGGGGACGACGACTCGAAGGGATAACTTGTAAAAGACATCCAAAAGATCAATTTCGGTCGACACTCCCAGATATCCCAAAATTAATAATGGACTCAAAAAGACGCCACATAGATTCCCAAACGCTGCATGGAAGACGGCTGCCGCCTCATCGCCACCCGAAGCCTTCGTCAAGACGAGGACCATATTAATCGTTAGGGGGAGACAGGCACAAATCACCATCCCATCCGCTAGTGCTCTTGGGACGACATTGACGACGAGGAGTCCTCGACTAACTCCATACACATACGCACTGACGACGCCAAAGTTAAATGTTTGAACCGATAGATTGAACCAGAATCGTTGGAATGCCTTTGAAAATTCTTCCGTTTTCAGTCCCAGTCCAGCCAAGACTAGTATTTTGAAACACATGGGATGAGAACATTCTGGTAGATTTCGATATTCTGCAAACATCATTTCCCAGGGAACTTACTGAAAATGAAGATAACGGCTAGCCAAGTCGATGTGATATCTGGAGCCAAATACTTTGCCCCTAAGGGAGGGTATGCCCGTGCCAAGAGAATGGCAATGATTGCCAGGCATACAAACTCATTTTCCCAGTAACTCTTCACAACACGATCCCACATAGACCTACAACGTGATGGTTCAACTTCGTCTGCATTCTCGTCCTTTCCCTCCGTGCCGTTTTTCTCCGCAGGTAAGATGGCCGTAGAAGCGGATTGCGGTATCGTTGCTTCCTCCACAGACTTATCATCCGTTGTTCGAGGCTCGCAGCCAGATCCTGCTATGTCTGTCATTGTGGATTGTATTTTTTTGTCAATTGTGGCACTATTGCCGCTAGAGTCTCCGCAAATGCTCAATGAGAAGCAATCAGACGCCGTTTTCGACAACAGGGGGTCTCCCCGTTGACGTATTTGCGTGAAACAAATGAAATTGAGGTGACGTGCAGTTGGAACGGGTGATGACGCAGTCTGCTGAAACGTGCACTGACGGATGGATAGCAAGACCTTCGGTCGACTGTGTCAATCAAATACCTTTTGCTTCAAATGACCCTATGACGCGTGAGTTACTATCGTCACGACATGTGAGCGGGAACAGGACCGTAGGTGATTATTCCGGAACCGGGCGCGAGGGAGGGCGAGCATTAATCCGTCAGTCTGAAAAACCTTATATTAACCGATATCGTGTTTTGGTATCCCACGTGGGATACCACGAAAATTCCTCTAAGTATTTCGTCCAGGGCATATATAGGTGTACCCAAAGGGGTGATTTTTGTCGTCTAATTTACACTAGGTAGAAAGGGGGAGTCGGTTAAGATGCCGTTTTCTTCAAACTTGCGCAGTCGTTTTCGACAAAAAGTATTGATTCGTGAAGTTGGTGATGTAAGCTTTCGTTTGGTATGGGTTATCTTGTCATGAGATGACTTTAATGAAGAAATCGAAGTGCCTAATTCTGCGGGTGAAAATTTTGGCGATACTTAACGGATTTGGACGTTCGCCGGTCGATTTGAACCCACCGTTGACAAAGGGGTACTTTTTATCGTTCAATATACAAAGGCTAAAAAAGGGGTCATCAATGAAGATGCCACTTTCGACAAAATTGCGCATTCGTCTTGGACAAAAAATGATTAAAGCCCAAAATTGATGATGTAAGCTTTCTA
>Ga0194115_10005444_pt1 | contig 13240 bp, 3 predicted proteins | sample TA2MahsurfametaG_3_FD_148656 | JGI IMG/M metagenome (GOLD analysis project Ga0194115, IMG submission 148656) | Freshwater microbial communities from Lake Tanganyika, Tanzania - TA2015002 Mahale S4 surface | ecosystem: Environmental > Aquatic > Freshwater > Lake | place: Tanzania: Lake Tanganyika...
CTAGGTATCTTTTAACCATTGAATAGTTTAGAAGATCTAACGCACCATAATAATAAACATCATTTAAAAATAATTGATATTTTATATTAAACAATCCAGCAGATGCAGTATTTGTTGAGTTTATCTTGAGAATATTATTAACACCAATAATAGAATCGGGCAAAGGTAAATAATTTACACCTTCAACATAAGTAAGAGATGTTACTCCAGCGCCAACAACATTTGGTGAAGTTGTTGAAGATCCAACTGGACCAGGTTGAGATAGAGTGGTTTTAGTTGCTGGAGTAAGTTTATGTTTTAAAAATACACGATCAATACCATCGTAATGACGCTCATGATAATACTGAATTGCGTCGTCAATTAAGTTATCAATCTGATCGTCATCTACATTTATTTCTAAAACTGGCTTACCTAGTTGTTTAAGGCAGTAATCTTTCAACTCCGCTCTACTAGATGGTTGCGCCATAAAAAAATACCCCTAGTTTCCTAGAGGTATTTATGGATTTATTTTAGTTTTACTTTATTCAGGTTTGGGATATTTTTCCTTTATAGCAAGTCTTATAGCTTCAAGTTTGTCTGCAGCAACTGAATTATCTTCCATAACTTTTTCCCATAAAGCAATAATTAACTCATCTGTCTTAGGATATTGCGACCTTCTTTTAGGTACATATAAAGTTTGATTGTGTTTTATTACCTCTTCATGCATCTGTCTGGTAATCATTTCTTCTGTAACACTATCTACAGCTTCACGATTTAAATCGGGAGCCTCTGGCCAGTCGATCACGCCATTGTCATAAGAAATCCACCCAATAGTGTTATCATTTTCTTTGTTAATATGATCCAAAGCTTTTCTTAGAAAGAAAAGTCCATCTGGCATAAAAGTATAATCAATAGACATCGACCTATAACATGTATAAGGTGGAGTAATTTCTGAATCTGGTGATGGTCTTGTACTAGAAAAATTTCCTGGATCAGCATCTAACATTTAAATTTCTCCTATTATGCCGAAATTTCAAATAAAGTTAATGAAGATATTGCACTTCCAGAGTTGTAGTCATTGCCAGGCGTGGTGGGCATTTGAGCTGCATTTAACCAAAATCCGCCGTTACCGTTGTTTTCACTAGAAGGTCTAACTCTAACTCTACAATTACCAGTAGTACCTGGAGCCCAATTAATCAGGATAGTGTTGCCCTGGGGTCCTTGGTTGGATCTGTGGGAGAAAGAGTGATCGCCAATACCCCCGAAGGACCCTTGGCCATTCATAGTCGTATCTTTGGTCCAGTTCGACCCACCATTTGTGGAATATTCAAGATAACAAACCGAGTCATCACCGGACCAACCAAAAACACAAGCAAGAACTAGAAATGTTGAACTGCTAGATTTTGGAGTAATTCCAACTTCCATAGCTGTAAATGGAGTTGTCGACTGCACTTGAGTTGTAGCTGTGGTTTTAGTATGAGCAACTTCAAGAATTCCAGAACTTTGATTTAGAATCATCCTTCCAGAATTATTATTAACTTGGTTTCCGGTGATGGTTATTGCCATTGACTAGTTTTCTCCGATAAATTTATTTATAATAATTTTTATTATTTTAATTTTAAGTTTTCAATTTCCAACTTCAATTCCATAATAATTTTATTCTGTTCTTTAATTGCTTCAATTAGGACGGCAACCATATTTCCATAAGCAACAGACTTAATTCCTTTTTCTCCAACTTTAACTACCTCTGGAATAACTTGTTCAATTTCTTGAGCGATAACACCTATTTGATGATCTTCAATATCTATCCTGTCAAATTCAACTCCGCGAAGATTTAGAACTTTATCAAGAGCATTTTCAATAGTAACAATATTCTTCTTAAGGCTAATATCTGAGTTTGCAGTTAAGTTACCAGAAGCAGTAAGAGTACCACCACTACTAATAGTTACTGGACTTCCAGTGTTGCCGCCACCATAAAGTCTTGTGTCACCAGAGTTAGCGTTTCCATAACCAATGTACATGCCATCGCGTAAGCTTGAAGAGTTATTGTTTCTCATAACTCTGAAGTTCACATAATCATCATTATTATCAAGCATACCAAAGGTTACATATTGCGCTCTCAAGTTACTTACCGTTGTGGTTGAGGTTACTGTTAAAGGAGCAGTTCCTGTTGCAATGTTGGAAATCAACCGAGTACCAGTAATAGTTGTACTATTATCAAATCCATCTCCAAAAATAACTCTCTTCCAAGCACCCCAAGAAGTAGTTGTTCCATATCTCAACCATAAACGAGCATTATCAGTAGTAGCAAGTTCAATTGCGCCGCCACCTGACCAGTCAGTACTAGAACCATATTTTCTCCAATACATTACACCATTATATGTTCCACCATCAGAAAGTCCGTTTGCACTATTCTCTTTAAAGTCAAAACGAACACCATTTGTATCAGCATTCCAAGATTGTGGGGTAGTTACAACAGCTCTAGTATCAAAAAATCTTAATGATCTAACTGGTCCATCAATAAGTCCAGCAGTAATTGTTCCAGCACTAAAGTTACCAGAAGCATCACGTCTTACAATAGTGTTACCAGTGTTAGCTGTTGCTGTTGCATATCCTTCAAGGAATGAAGCATTCAAGTTAGCAACTACAGTTGTTGAAGAAACTGTGAGTGGTGCAGTTCCAGTACCAATCGTAGAAATTAATCTTGTTCCTTGAACTGTCGAAGAAGAAGTAACTGTTCCTGGGAATGATGTATTACCAGATCCATCAAGAAGAGTTGCAGTTCTTGTTAATGTTGTAAAGGGGCCACTATATTGTCTAACATGAATTGGTTCATTTCCATTATCAGCAGTTGCAATTTCAACAAATCCATCATCAGAAGCAGTTCCTCCAATGAGAATTCTGAAGTTATCATTATTTGCCATATTACCACGAACAAGTTCAGTGGAGTTTGTACCAGTGACAGTGTTTGTAATGTTACCAGTTAGATTACCAGTTACATTACCAATTAAAGTTGCAGTAATTGTTCCAGCATTGAAGTTGCCAGATCCATCACGAGCAACAATCGTAGAAGCTGTATTTGCACTAGTACTTGATAGACCATTCAAGAAGTTGGCATTGAGGTTCGTAACTTGAGTCGTGGAAGAAACTGTTAATGGTGCTGTTCCAGTGGCAATTGTGGAAATTAATCTAGTACCTTGAATTGTACTTGAAGCAGTTATTGCACCATTTAAAGTCAAAGAACCAGCAGAATCAAATGTTACAACATTACTTGCACCAACTCTTAAAATGAGACTTGTTGCAAAGGTCATATACAAACTATTGCCAAAATATTGAATTTTACCATTAGTATCACCACTCCAAGTTCCACTATTAGTAAATGTAATATCTGAGTTGGCAGATAGTGTAATAGCACCAGCACCACCATTAAAAGTCGCATCTCCAGAGAAAGTTGGAGTGGTGGTAAGATTATAAGAACTGCCATTACCCACTAGGAACGCGCCATTGGACGGTAAACCACTTAGACCAGTACCACCCCTACTAATTGGAATAGTACCCGTGTGATTTGTTACATCAAGGTAGTACGCACCATTATTTCCAGAAAGCGTAACAGCGTCAATGTCTCCACCACCGGCTGCATTTTTAATTTGAATTGCTCCATCTTCACCAATACTAAATGTTGAGTTCTTAAACTTAGCAATACCTAGTGTTGAATAAGTATCGAGAGTTGATTCGACTCTATTTAAAGTAATTTGGACATTTCCATAATAAGTATTAATTCCAATTCCACCTGGAGCAAGTTCTGCACTAGTATAATTAACGCCTACTGGTTGAGTTGTCCCAAATCCAACTGATGTAACTACTTTTGACCAATTTGAGTCACCTCTTAAGAATGTTTGGGTGTTGGCTGTTCCACTTGCAAGTCTTGATGGAGACACCGTGCCACTAATAATATTGGCAGCATCAATATCATTTGATGCTAATAGAGTCCAGTTGTTTATATCTGAAGAAGATGTATTTACAGAAGATGTATATGTTATATTTTGTTCGGTGAAACTTACAATTCCACTTCCTTCAGAAGTGATGTCAATTGGATTATATAATAATCCATTAGCGGAAAGTAAAGAATCCGCTCTAGTTTCATGTAAACTAAAGGTATTTGTTGTTGCAGATCCAACAAAATAGAATGCATCTGTAGTAATGCCAGTTGGCAAAACAGTTGTGATGCTTCCTATCGCAACTCTTACTGGATCGCCATTCGAAAGTCCATGATTGACAAAAGTGATTTGATTTGAAGATGTATTAATTCCAGGTCTAGTCAGTTTGTGAGTTCCTGTTCCACTAGATGTAAAGTCAATCTTAGTAGAAAGTGCGTAGGTTGTATAAAGTTCGACAGAACTAATTCCAACTCTCTTAACATAATAAGTATTTCCATCAACAAGTTCCTCTAATGTAGTTCCACCATTATTAGAGTAAATTACAGCATCCCCATTTCCAAATGTATTTGTTCCGATTGCAACTCTATCATTTGTAAAATCAATATCCCCACCAACACCAATATCAGTAGGTGTGAATGTATAGGTGTGAGCAACTCCAACATTTGTTGAGATAGCAACAGCATTTCTATCTTGAATATAATCTGGTAGACTTACAGATCCTTGGAACTTTTGATTGTTTGTAAGTGCAAGATAAAGTCTAGTCTCAACTGAAGATATTTTAACTTGGAAATTAGCTCCACCAGTTCTACCACCAATAGGAGCGGGATCGTTAAGTGTTAAAATATCGTCAACAGCAAACTTAAATCCACCAGTATTAATTGCAACTTGAGAAACTGTACCACCAGCACTGACTGTAATTGTTCCGGTTATACCAGTACCAATACCACTAGCAGTATCAAATCTTACTCCAGTGTAAATACCAGCAGAATTGTATCCAGAACCACCGTTAAGTTCTTTCAAACTTAAAGGAACGCCTCTAACTAAACCTGTAGTTCCATAACCAACATTGGGGAAGGACAGTATAGTTGTGTTTATTCCAATTGCTGGCGGCGCGGTAACAACTCCAACCGCTCCAGCTTGAGAAACTGTTCCATAAACAATATCGCCATTTAAGAAGTTATAAACAGTGGAGTTGTTTAATATTAAAAATTGACCAATAACATCATTGACTAGAACATATGCATTCGTTGGTTCTACTACGGTATCACCAGACAATAAATTAATTGCAGGGATAAAATTCACAAGTTGTGTTCTACCATCATCGGATGTGGCTCTATAAAAATTAGTAACTTTGGGTGGTATTAAGTCTGCATTGATTTGACCAATGGAATTTAATTGGACAACAGCACCAGGAACTGCATTTGTAGAAACACTTTTATCAATAAAAGATCCTAAACGGTTATTTAAGAAAGATCTGACTGCTAACTGAGTCGAAACTCTTGAGTTTAATGGTCCACCTAATTCATTATCACCAAGACCAATATCACTAGAAAATTCTGAAATTGGAGTACCCCCAGACAGTGATAAACGAATCGAATCAAGAGTACCAATTGTTACAGTGTTATTGAAGACAATATTACCAGTTCTATTGAATGCAGTAATAAAATCTCCAATCTTAAAGTCACCTAGTTCATTAGTACCTGAAGTAAATACTCGTCCACCGAGTTCAGAAGTCTGTTCAGAGCTTGGAACTGTTTTTCCACCATTCTGTGGAAGAGCATTATAATCAATACCTGAACCAGAATATTCCCATGTATGAGATGAAGAGTTAATGATAGAAGGTCTGTGGAAATGTAGTCTATAATTTTCTGGAAGAGTAGAAATTCCAGTAATTGGAGTACCAGGTACTGTAGAATCAACAGTAAAGTTTGATGTCCAATATGTAGTAAGCCCAGCTACAGATGTTACTGCAATCGAAATTGGTGTGTTATTATGATCTAGGATACTTAAATTAGTGCTACCATTTGTGACTTGGAAGTTTCTTCTAACCCCCGAAGATGGTTCAATTGAAACAATTAACTCTCTTGTAGTTGGATAATATGTATAAGCAATACCTATTGCAGTTCCACCAACAACTGTTTGTGAAATTTGTCTTCCAGAAACAAACTTGAGAGTGCTTGAAGTAGAAGCAATTCCAATTCTCTGATAAGTATTATGAGCTTCAAGAACTTCTTTAGCAAAAAATTCTTGAGCATTCTTCTGGAATGTATGAATACCAGTGCTTGTTGCAGTTAAATCTACAACATTAGTTATACTATCATCTTCATAAAGTTTGAATGTATTTGCGTCTATATATCCAATCCAATATTGATTGTCGGGAACAAGTCCCCCAATAATTCTTGGTGGAACTGATTGATCATCACCAAAATAAATTACACTATCACCATTAATAAATCCATGACCAACTGATGTAATTTGATTGTTTGCTGTATTTACATCTGTAGCACCATCGATTTCCTCAGTTGTTACTACTGGTTTAAAATTAATTGTTCTATCGATTAGTGTATTATCAAAGAATCTTAAAACATAAAGATCTTGATCTGATCTTCCAAGTCCAACAACTTTGAGTGTAGCAAGACCACCAGAAGTACCCGTAGCAGAAATTACACCACGGTCAAATATGAATGAACTTTTACTAAATCCAGTTGATCTTAGTGCATATCTACCAAAGTTTGTAGCAGAGTTTGTAATTGATAGATATCCACCAGACTGTGCAAGAGATCCATATTTACAGAAGATTTGGAAACAAGAAACTACCTGAGAATATCCATCATTAAATACACGCCAGCCAACACCACCGAAGGAAACCATGGTAAATGCAGCAGCAACCATGGACTTACCTTGTTCTGGTTGTGACAAGTCTGGGTCAACTTCGGCCTCCGCAGGAATAATAGGAATATTAGGAGTATCAACTTTAGATCCATCAACCTTCATTCCATTTGCGCCTAAGAATGAAAGAATAGAACAGTTTTGGATGTATGGAGATCTTGTAATGATTGGTTTATTAGTTTTTATAGCATATCCGGTTCTACTTGTTGTAGAATCCAGTGGATCGTCAAATGCACATGCATAGTCCCAAGTATATTGTGGAACGCCAGCAGCATCCACATAATCCTTCATTGCAAAACCAGTCAGGTAAATTCCATTTCTTACACGGAATAAGTCCTTTCCAGCATTTGATGGTCGTATAATTGTATTTCTTAAGTTATCTCCAAGTACGGCAACATCCTCATAAAGAATAATTGGGTTATCTTCTACATATTCACCAGCTTCAACGATAATAGCAACGGGATTGGACTTAGAAGTTGGTAATGTAAGTGCAGGTGCTGCAGTAGTTCCAATACCAATGATAGATGTAACAATGCCAACTAAGTTTACAATGCTTGATTGAACATTAGCACAACAAGCAGTGCTATATCCTGTGGGATTGCATTCTTCATCATAAAGAATTGTATTATCAAATGATTGGAATGATGTTTGTGCAATACCGATAGGATAAAGATTTAAATTAGATGTGGTAATAGCAACATTATTGATGAGGAACTTAGACATCTCAAAAATATGCTTAATTCCAGCAATAGTTTCTGTTTTTTCTCCATCAACATATGTTGTAGTACCTACTCCAACAATATAAGATAAACCTGCCGCTCGAGTCTTAGAATTCCCATTGTATGTTAAGTCGTATGCAACTGCATCTACAATTAATCCAACATCTCTTGCACAAATTGCTCTATCCCAACCAGGACTAGTTGTGATTCCAGGATAAGCAAAGGTTACAAATCCTACAACTTGATCCATTATAAATGTTCTATTTGCCTCTAGTCTATTTGCGCCATCAATAAATCTATTATCTGGAAGAACAAAAGATTCAAAAGATGCTAATTGAGCAGCTCTCTTGATAGTTTGAACTGGTTTTGTTTTACCATCATCAGCGTCATTACCATTTGCAGAAGATACATAAATTCTATTCTCATATAAACCACCAGGATTAGTAGAGAACCCAAGATTACCAGTAGCATCTACGGTAAGACTCATGCCATCTCTACCTCTGTTTGGAGGTAAAGTTAAAGTATAGTTAGTTGCAATACCTGAATTAGATAATCTGAATTGAACAGTTTGATCTAATGAAGTAAATGTATTAACTCCAACGAAAGATAATGTACTTCCAACAGAAATATTAGTATAAGAAACTTCAGTACCAGTAAGAGTGGTGATAATACCAGATGTTGCAGATACTGTACTAATTCCATAAACCGAAGAATCATTTCCACTTAAAGTTACTGATCCTCCGCCAACTGTCAATACTCCAGTTATTCTAGCATCACCGTTTACAATTAAATTAGTATTTCCTACTCCAACCGTAACATTACTTGCACTTATTGTAGTTGCAGTAAGAGTTGTTATAATTCCAGTGGCTACATTTAATGTTCCAACTGTTGCAATACCACTAGACATGTCCATTCTAGAAGCAGTAAAACTAGTAATGCTGCCGCTAGTGATATTAGTTTGATTTAATGTAGAGATTCCAGAATAATTTAAATTTCTACCTTTAATTACTGGAATTGTATTAATTCCTGTATTTCCATCTCTAAATGTAAAGTCTGTAGTAGAAACTCCAACATTTATAGCAGGAGTATTTAAAGTTACTGTACTTGATCCAATTGAAAGAATATAAGTATTTTCATTAATACCTTCTCCAATAACAGTATATTGGGAAAGTAATCCATTAGTAGAAATTCCACTAATAACAGTTGTACTTGCTACAGATAAAGTTCCACTATAAGTATATGAAAGTTGATCTGATGCTTCTATTCTATTAAGAATTGAAAGGTTTGTAACGATTCCCGTGTTTACACTTAAGGTATTAATACCAGTAATTTCTGATGCAACTAGATAATCTATAGTTGCATTAGGAGAATATAGTTGAGTTATGGATGTAAATCCGGTTACTGATAAACTCGTTCCGATTCCAACATTAAAGAATAGATCGGAAACTCTAGCAGTACCAATAACGGCCTCAGTTCCAATTCCATTTGTATAATATAAATTATCTACTAATCCATTTGAAACTCCAATAGTAGTACCAATACCAACATTAAAAAATACATCGTTGGAATAAAGAGTACTAACAACCCCAACTGGAATTGTAGCTATTCCTGAAGTAGGTGTAATAGGTCTAATAATATCTACTGTTGTAGTTGCTATTCCAATTGGTGAAGATGAAGCTGGAGTAATTACAATAAATCCTGTACCAATTGATTGAACTGTAGTTGTAGTGGTAATGAATGAAGCACTCACTTGATCATTTACTAAAATAGCCGCAGCACTATTATTAATACTAGTAGTTGTAATAGCAATTCTATCAGTGTTTACTCCTACAAATGTACCTTCTGTACTACCAATTGCAGTAGTGTATGGAATGGGAGTTGTAAAATTTAAATATTCAGAGACTAAACTTGTAATAACTCCTGAATTTGCTTTTAAATCATTTACAACTGCAGTTGAAATTCCAGCGGATGTTATAATACCCGCATTAATTTTTGATATATTTGTATTTTGTGTGGCGATATTTACATCAGTTCCACTTAAATTACTAATATTAGCAGTACCAATAGTAGTATTAGTTAAGGTAATATCTGCTACAGGATAACTTACAGTTAAGGTAGAAACAGCGACATTATTTCCTTGAAGTACATCTACTGATATTAATCCAGAATTTATATCATTAAATAAAAATGTTGTGCTAAATCCTAAATTGATGAATTGTAAATCTACAATTCTGGTAAAAGTAAATGTGTTTGATCCAGTAGTATTAATTCCATTGCTAGCTGTAATTGTATTGGAACCAATTGAAACAATAGTAGTTCCATATCCAGGAAGAAATTCATTTGAAATTTGGTCTCCAATTTGTAAAGATGTTGTTGTAACACCAGTAATAATACTATCACCAATAGTGGCAACACTACCCGTTCTGGTGGTAATTCCTAAAGTTCCAGATGAATTTTGAGATATAACAATTCCATCAACGATAATTGAAGAAATAGTTGTACCACTGAGAACACCTGTGCCAGATATTCCATAACCAACTACGGCTGATGATGTATCAACACCAACAATAGTAGTACCACCATCAGTTAAAAATGTGCCTGTAGAAGTTCCAACAAAGTCTGTTGTGGGTGGAAATATAAAAACTGTACCAATACCAAGTGATGTAACAGTTGTTCCTCCACCAACGTATGTACCTGTTACAGAATGACCTACTCTTATATTATTTGTTGCAATTCCAGTAATTTGAGTTCCTGATGTTGCACTTACAAAACCAACTCTAACTATTGGTGATTGATATCTAACCGTTAATCCCCTAGCAGTTATCTGACCTTCAATATCAGCATCACCAACGAGTTCAAATTCTACTGATAAGGAACTTGTCCCAATACCAACACCAGTTTTATTAAGTATTTGTTGAGTTGCAGCTGCACCTACTAGAGGTCTACCTCCAACAGTAACTCCATCATGGACTACCGCAATATCAAGAGTGGTATCAATTGTTAATTCACCTTCTGCTCCCGTAAATACTGCATGTTCTGCGGTTGTACCTCTTCTTAGTTGTACCTGCTTGGTCATAGTACTATACGACTCAAATTACTATTTCTTCTGATTTATTTATCAAAGTTATATGATAACTACATAAGTTCTTGGAATCTGGAATGGATTGTTTATTGTGGTGCCCGAAGTTTCTTGAATATAGATTGTTCCAAGTCCGATATAAGTTGTTCTTGAGAATGATTCAAATCCAGAAGAGAATTCAAACAGACTTCCAGAAGTATTTTTATATATCTTAGTGAGAGAATCATTTGCAGATCCAATAATAGAAATAGATCCGGATCCATCTGGTGATGGAATATAAATGATATCGGGATGAACTAGTTGTCCAGATAATGTTACTAAACCAGATCCTATTTGTGTGAATGAAATAATCTTTCTGGTTGATGCCGTTCCACTGAAATTAATTATTCCAATACCAACAACAGAATAATCGGATTCAATTCTTGTTGTTGCAAATCCACTAATCGTTAGGAGTATAGTAGATTCTGGGGTTTGTGCGGAATAAATCTCAGCACTACCAGAAAGAGTAAGAAGAGTTCCAGATCCAATATAAGTATCGACTTCTTTCTCTAATGAAGAAGATGTTGTGAATATTGTTCCTAGACCAACTTCAGAATGAATAAGTTTAATATTGGAAACGGATCCAGAAATTACATGAGTACCAATTCCAATATTTTGATATGTTGCAATTTCTCTGGTTGATGCAATTCCACTAATATTGAATAGAATTGTATTTTCAACTGGATTTGCAACAAATCTTACATTTGCAGAATCTTGATTATCACAGGTAAATTCTTCACTATCGCAAGTATCATAATTATTATCAACATTATGAGTTGTAAATCTGAATAATCCTCTTGCAGGATAATTAGGAACTATTCGTGTTGTTGCAGATCCACTTAAAATTGCAGAACCAGATCCATTATATACATTAGACTTACTTTCAACTAATGATCCACTAATTACATAAAGAACTTCAATTTCTGGAGTCTGTGCAGAATATATTTCTAAAGATGTTCCAGAAATGTTAAAGAGTTGAGTATTCTCCGGAGTTTGAGCTGATAAAGCCTCTAGAGCAGTTCCAGAGAATGTTAGGGATCCAAATCCACGATAAGAATAAGTTTCTCGTATATCTGCAAATCCATTTATGAAATAAGTTCCTGTTCCTACATATGAATCCGTCTCCGATATAATAATTGGGGCAGTTTGTTCATTAATGAATATAGTACCAGAAGTTCCTGGATTATTGTCATTTCCATAATACCCATATACCGCAATTTCTCTTGTAGATGCAATTCCAGAAATTGTTGTAATACCAGAAGAGATATAAGTTGTTCTGGTAAAGCTCCAAGACTTCCCTATTCCAAGAGGAGCATGTGGATATATTTCTTGAGGACTAAATCCAGTAATTATATTGAATAATCCCGTTCCAGAATATGGAGTTAATGGACTATACTTGGCAATATCATTAGTTGAATCAAACTTAAATGTGCCAATACCTGATCCAAAGTTAAAATCTCCAATCAGGAATCCATATCTATTAGAATATGTTTTAGCATCACGAGGATTACCATCGCCATCAGGCTCAAATCCAACTCCAGGTACAAATCTAATGCCAGTGGTTCCAATACCAATATTTTTCTCAATACCATAATGTGGTGTATAATCAATATTAGGATGTACCAGTTCTCCTGATAATGTAATTGGTGGAGAATCTTTAGAAATAAATTCACGATTTAAATTATATGAAGGTTCACTGGTAAATATGAAGAGTGGTGCGTTATCTGGAGTATCAAAGCTTACTTTTTCAATAGCTGTTCCAGAAAGAGTTAGAGTTCCTAGACCGACATAAGATTCGGTATTCTTCTCCACTAAAGATCCTGAAATACTAAAGAGTTGAGTATCTTCTGGAGTTTGTGCAGAGTATGCTTCTAGAGCAGTTCCGGAAATACTAAAGAGTTGAGTATCTTCTGGAGTTTGTGCTGATAAAGTCTCTAGAGCAGTTCCAGAGAATGTTAGAGTACCAATACCGATATAAGAATCTACATCAGATTCAATTAAAGATCCAGAAAGTGTTAATGTTCCAGAGGTTACATAGTCTTGACCATATACTTGAATTTCTTTATTAGAAGAAATTCCGGATAATGTATAAGTTACTTTATCACCAATATAAGTAGCTCTTGTATAATTCCAAGACCTACCTACACCAGGAGCTGGTAACCATGGATAAGATTCCTGAGGACTAAATCCATTGACAATATTGATCGTTCCAAATGGTTTGGTTCCACCGGCGAATAATCCATAATTTTCAAAAATATTTGCAACATTAGATATAAATCCAGAATCATAAAATTCTGTTGGAGAAAGTGTTATTAGTTGCCAATCTTCTTCATTGGCAAAAGCAGATTCATTATATGCATAAGTTCTACTTTCGAGTTTTTCACCAATACTAAATAAAGTTCCAGTTGCTTCGTATGATGGAGAGAATCTTAAAGTACTCGAACCATCTAATTTTATTCCAGTTGTTCCAATACCAATATTCTTTTCAATACCATAATGTGGAGTATAATCTACAAATGGATGGACAAGTGGAGTGTTAGTTATCGTTATAATTCCACTACTCGTATCTGTTGGTCCAGGATATAAGTGATTACCTG
>Ga0194115_10005445_pt1 | contig 13238 bp, 12 predicted proteins | sample TA2MahsurfametaG_3_FD_148656 | JGI IMG/M metagenome (GOLD analysis project Ga0194115, IMG submission 148656) | Freshwater microbial communities from Lake Tanganyika, Tanzania - TA2015002 Mahale S4 surface | ecosystem: Environmental > Aquatic > Freshwater > Lake | place: Tanzania: Lake...
AGATATAGAAGAGAGACAAATATATAGGAAAAGAGAAAAAAACAGTGATTACGAATTACCTCTTTACGGTAAAACCTCTATCGCTAAATCCTTAGACATTAAAACCGATATTAGCAGTAGACTATCTAATTTAGTGGCTCTCTCTGCTAATTCCGAAAAATATCAAGGAGAAATGTCGTCTGATTCTACTCCCTTTGGTTTTATAAATAAAAATTTTAGAGACAGGTACGTTACACTAAGAGGAGATTTTGTTTCGGAAAATTCAAAAGATAGAAAAAAAGACAATGGAACAAACACAACGGGCGATATAACTGCGGCAGAAAAATTTAATAGCGCTATTAAAGCATTTTATGGGCAGATAGACGTCCCACGTGACTACGTAGAATCTGCAACCCCTTACTATATTAGTAGAATATCAAAAATTAAATCCGAAGACCCTGCCACAAGAGCTTCAGCAATAATTCCAGTATCTATAAATTTTACAACAGATGGAATTTCTGGGTTCAATATGTACCAATCTTTCTGTGTAAACGAAGAGTTGTTACCTTACACGTATACTGCTAAAAACAAAATGAATGAAGACTCAGTAGATAGGAGGGTTGGATTTTGTGTAATTGGATTGTCTCACACCATAGAAAACAATCAGTGGAACACCTCTGTAAAGTCTAATATGGTATATCTTAGAGATAACATAGACTACGTTAGTGCAAGTAAGGAAAAAAACGAAAGCGCAGCAGGATTTACTAAGATTGATAATAAAGTACTCAACATCGTTACTAATACAAAAACTGGTCGTTGCGATGAACCCTACACAAATAAAAATTTAAATAAAGGTTGGGAAGGTAAAAAACAAGCGTTTAGAAGAACGGAAATAGATCCGAATATAGAAGGTAAAAAATTGACAAAGGCGTATGGATCAACACTAGCTCGAGCTATAATGGCGACAATAAAATTAGAGCAAAACTTCAGAGGGTTTAATTACAATTTTGGAGGATTTGACATAACAGCAGGAGGATGGAAATTTAATCCAGAATTACACGATGGATACGTAGTAGCACTAGAAGGAGGAACTGGACTTTGCAAAGCCTTTATATCTTTCAAAAGCTACGAAGCTTTCGTAAAACAAAAGGTTCAATCTTTTAAAGAAAAAGGTTTCGAAAGTGCAGATACGGATAATAAATTTGCAAAATTGTGGTACGAAAAATGGAATGGTTTCGGAGCAAGGACTAAATATAAGGGAAGGCCATTGGCGGAAATAGACGCTAAAGTTATTGGAGATGCTAAAATAGTGTGGAATAATATGAGTCAATACGTATAAAAATGTTAAGATATTACCCAACTTCTAAAATAAAAACCAATCAAAAGGCAACTCTGGGTCAATTTTTATTGAACGGAAAAGATTATACGGGATCATATTATTCTACGTACGATGGAAATTATTTCTCTGGAGAAAATCCTGTATTAGGAAAAAATGAACGATTAACTATTGTAGAGGAGTACTCCAATTTGAATTATCCTTCTTTTGCTAATATGTCTAATAACGCGATAGATGAGATAAACAAAAAAACGAAACTATTAAAAAACGAAAACCGACAACAACCCACTTCTTATTACCCATTCGCCTCGGAATCTGACTATTCTAGGGGATACCTCACTAGGTACTTTTTAAAAAGGGAAAACCAAAACGGTTACGTGATGGAAATTTCTGAGCAAGAGTTCGATAGTATAAGAAACGGTACGGCTGAATACGACATATCTTTCTACCAAACTACTAGCATACTTTGGAAGCTTACTGGCCCTTTAACAAACAAAAGAATTTCGCAATACGACACTCGTGCTGGAATAATAGACACAAACAAAAGGTTAGTAGAAACCACCAATAAAAGTTTTATCGGACTCAAAGAGTTCGTGGGAGAGGACTACGCCAAGTTCGCAAGACCCACTAACTCTACAGGCAATCAAGCAGATCTTTCGGTAGATGGCTATTCTCTTGGGTCCATAAACAGTAACTTTACAGATAGACCTATTGAAATTAGGAGCAGCCCTACTAGGAGTGGCCCTACAAATTATTAAAAGTTTTTTTTGTTTCGTTTTCTTTCTAAATTTATTGAAAAGGTTACGAACTGTGTATTTCATAATAGAGACAGAATCCCAATTACAGAAGCTTGAGGTATCAGACGAGTGCTTCGTTAACCTAATAACGAACAGCGATAGCTATCACCCCACACTTTCCAAGCCGTCTCTTGTGTATTACAACAACGGAAAGAAGGGGTACGTGTTGTGTGTTAGCCACTCAGAATCTTTTTCGATAGACTTCGAAAGGATCAAGCAGTTCGTGGAGTTACACGAGAGGGTCTACGTGTTGGACAAGAAGTTTCACTCGTACTTCTTCGATCACTCTACTCTCATAGACGTCAACTTTACTGTTTTGGATAGGACTAACGAGGCGCCAAAGTTCGATTGCGACACGCTGACCAAAAGGGGCTTCTACTCGAGTTTTGGGTTGGAAGAGAGGGTAAACGAAATAGTTCCTATATCAAAGCACTACGAATCTTCCGAGTGCGTGTACGACCTGGTGAGGCAGTTCTTTGGGCTCGAAAGCAACTTGGAGTTCTACGACGAGCTGAGCGAAGCGTACAGGTACGTAGAGAGCAGGGGCATCAAGTTTTCTTCGAAGTATTGTAGGTTCTTTGGGATTGGAGCTCCCAACTTCTTCGAAACGAACGAAGTCGTGTATTCCAGTTACAACCTATACAACCTTACGGGTCGACCCACGAACGCGTTTAACGGATTCAATTTCCTGTCAATACCAAAGACGGAAGAAGCTAGGTCCCTCGTGTTACCAAAGAACGAGTTCTTAGTAGAGTTTGATTTCGATGGTTACCACCCAAGGTTGATAGCTGAACTTTTGGGATCGAGTCTCTCCAAAGAGCCCGTCCACTTGCAGTTCGGTAAGCAGTACTTCGATAAGGAAGTTTTGACTCAGGAAGAGTACGAAGAGTCTAAGAGGTTAACCTTCAAACAACTTTACGGAACCGTAGAGGAGAGGTTCGAGAATCTACCCTTCTTCAAAGACATAAAGGAGTACACAGAAAAGCAATACAAGAGATACAAGAGCGACAGGGTGTATCAACTGCCTTTCGGTCGCTTGATAAAGCACGAGAAGGAGATCAACAGGACGAAGCTTTTTAACTACATCGTGCAGAATTACGAGACCTTGAAGAACGTTAAGGTGATCAATAAGGTCAGGCAATACCTATCGACCAAGAAGTCCCAGTTAGTCCTGGTGACGTACGACGCGTTTCTCATAGACTTCAACGTAAAAGACGGACAAGCTACGCTTGCGGGGATCAAAAACATATTGGAAGAGGGAGGAATGGTGGTTAAACACAAACACGGCAAAACTTACAACTTTAAGTAAAAACTAGAGTAAAATGAACGTATTTATTAGTAGCACTCAAACAAACGGTTATGGTGCCTCACAGCAATACTACGAAGACCTGGATATGGCGAATAAATTATTTTGTACTTTCTCTCCCAAACAAAACTTAGACAAAAAACTGGACGAAATCACGTCTCAGTATAACATACTTTACGGTAAGATATTTGTTCTCGTGTCACCTGAATCAGACGAGTACCTTTGCACTTACAACGTGGACCTTGATGATAGGTCCAAGACCGTACTGCCCAACACAATACTCTTGCACAGGAAAAAAGAGTCAAACACGCTTTACACCATAAACGCACTGAATTGCTTGATAAGATCACTGAACAATCAAGTGTTGGATCCGAACTACAAGATAAACTGGCAAGATTACAGGAATAGCATCCTGTTAACGCAAGGAGAAGAGTTCAGGAAACTGAACACTTTGATACACAAGATAATCACTTTATAATATTATTTTCTGCGTTCTCATAATTTAGTAAATTCGTAAAAAACAGTTATATGGATCTTTCAAAACTTAAGCAGCGACTCGCGTCGTTACAGAATCCAAAAGGCCAAAAGAAAGAGCTCTCTCAAGACCTCTGGCGCCCAGCAGTGGGAAAGCATCAAGTTAGGATCGTACCTAGCGCTTACAGCAAGGAAAACCCGTTCAAGGAACTTTTCATGCACTACGGAATCAACAACAAGATGATGTTGAGTCCAACGTCTTACGGAGAAAAGGATCCGATCGTGGAGTTTGCCCAACAGCTTCGCAAGACCAGCGATTGGCAGTCAGCAAAGAAGCTCGAACCACGGCTTCGCGTGTTCGTTCCAGCCATAGTACGTGGAGAGGAGGACAAAGGAGTTCGCCTTTGGGAATTTGGTAAGCAAACTTACATGGAACTCTTGAAGTTCTTCGAAGACGACGACATCGGAGACTTTTCAGACCCGGTTCAGGGTAGGGACATTATCGTTGAGACTCACAGCAAGGAAACGACTGGCCTGATGTATAACACTTCTACAGTTAGGATCAGCGTTAAAATCTCTGAACTTTCCAAGGACGCTGAGAAGGTCAAAACTTGGTTGGAGAATCAACCCGATCCAATGAATCTATTCAAGCGTTGGAGTTACGACGAGATGAAGTCGGCGTTGGAATCCCACCTAAATCCAGAGGAAGAGTTGAAACAACAGGTCGATCACGTTGAAGAAACCTCTGAAGAAGCGCCTAAACAGTTCTCTTTGAACACAAGCAAAAAGGTCGTAGACGACAACTTCGACGATCTCTTCAAGATATAATAAAAAACAAACCCTCTTCGGAGGGTTTTTTAAACACCAAAAGTATGGCAAACAAAGACTCAGGTCTTAACGAGTCCGTAGCGAACGCTATAAAGGGATCTTTTAACCTAGATAGTTTTAAGAAGACGAAAAACCTATCTACCACTTCAGTAAAGTTTAAGAATCAAACTTGGATTCCGATGTCTAGCGCTTTTCAAGAGGCGCTACAGATACCTGGTATCCCGGTTGGGCACATAACCCTACTGAGGGGTCACTCCGATACAGGAAAAACGACCGCGCTTTTGGAAGCAGCTGCTAGTGCTCAAAAGATGCGTATACTACCAGTCTTCATAATAACAGAAATGAAGTGGAGCTGGGAGCACGCCAAAGAGATGGGACTACAGTTCGAATCGGTCGCTGATCCAGAGACGGGAGAGGTAGTCGACTACAAGGGGTTTTTCATATTCATAGATCGAGAGAAGCTCCAGTGCATAGAAGACGTAGCTGCTTTCATGGCAGATATACTCGACGAGCAAAAGAAGGGCTCGCTGCCTTACAACCTGTGTTTCTTCTGGGACTCTGTTGGATCCATACCGTGTAGGATGAGCATAGAGAAGTCCACCAACAACAACGAGTGGAACGCTGGTGCCATGTCTCAACAGTTCGGTAATTTCATCAATCAAAGAATCGTACTAAGCAGGAAGGAGAGCCAACCGTACACTAACACTTTCGTAGCGATTAACAAAGTGTGGGTGGCCAAACCAGACAATCCCATGGGACAACCCACCCTCAACAACAAGGGGGGAAACACTATGTACTTCGACGCTTCTATGGTGATCACCTTCGGTAATATAGCGAGAGCAGGTACGAACAAGATCAAGGCCACCAAGAACGGTAAGGAGATAGAGTTCGCAAAGCGTACAAAAATAAGTTGCGACAAGAATCACGTCACTGGTGTCACTGCTGTAACGAAGGCCATCATGACAGTTCACGGCTTCATAAACGACGACAAGAAGGCTATGGAAGAGTACAAGAAGAAGTACAGCCACCAGTGGGTCCAAGTATTGGGAAGCAAGACCTTCGATGTCATAGAAGAGGAAGAAGAGTTCAGGACAGATATGTTCGCAACCGAAGACCTCTCAGAAAACTAAAATAATGAACGAACAACACAAGAAGATTTTCGATTCGTTAAAAAACGAGTCGGTCAAGCCCATGAACGTAAACAGTCGAGTCATGATAGTCGATTCGCTGAACGTCTTTATAAGCGCATTCTCAATGATTCAACACGTTAACTACTTTGGGAATCACATCGGTGGACTTTCGGGTTTTCTTAGAAGCCTTGGGGCGCAAATCAATGCAGTAAAGCCTACCAGAGTGATCCTCGTGTTCGATGGCAAAGGAAGTTCGACTAACAAGAAGTACATATATCCAGAATACAAGGCTAACAGGGGCATAACCAGAATCACAAACTGGGACGTTTTCGAGAACCAACAAGAAGAGTCCGATGCTATAAAAAACCAAATAGTGAGGCTCGTAGATTATTTGAAGTGCCTTCCGGTAGACATGGTTTCCGTAGATAAAGTGGAAGCTGACGATGTCATAGGGTACCTGTGTAAACAGTTCGAAAACGAAGTCGTCATAGTTTCTACGGATAGGGACTACTTGCAACTAGTCAACGATAGGATCGCCGTGTATTCTCCAAAAAAGAAAATATACTTGGATTCTCACGCTGTTAAGAAGGAGTACGGGGTCTCTCCGATAAACTTCCTAAATCAAAAGGTTGTGATAGGCGATAAGGGAGACAACGTTCCTGGAGTGAAAGGCATCGCTGCTAAAACCTTTAGTAAGATGTTTCCCGAAATGATTCAAGAGCGTGCGTTTTCGATAGAAGAAATGATAAAAAAGTGCGAGGGGGAAAAGGGTAACAAGTACAAAGACATATTCAATTTCAAACACCAGATACTTATAAACGAGAAATTGATGAACCTACTCGAGCCAAATATTTCCGAACAAGATCAAAAATACTTACAATCAGTGATATCAAATCCTAATAAGTCTTTAAATACCATGGAGTTTATAACTTTGTACAACGAAGACAGCTTGGGCGCCAGCATTGTTAACGTAAACCAATGGCTCTTCGATAGGTTCAGAACCTTGAGCCAGTACAAATAGAAAAAAAGTTATGACAGTATTGAGAAGTTTGCACGAGTACGGACAAGCGTTTCAAATCAAAGTGTTATCCAGTCTCCTTAGGCACAAGGAGTTTTTACAGAACATTCACGACGTACTTAATCCTGACGAATTCGATAACCCCGCTCACAAGTGGATAGTAGAGAACGCGCTAAAGTATTACTACAAGTACCACGCGAACCCAAAAGCAGAGTTCCTTTCCATAGAGCTCAAGAAGATAGATAACGAAGTTCTTAAAGTTAGCGTAGCAGATCAATTGAAGGAGGCTTTCAAAGCTGTCAACGACGATAGGGATTACGTAGAGACAGAGTTCTCTAATTTCTGTATCAATCAGCAGTTGAAGAAAGCTCTGTTGGAATCAGTGGATTTGCTTGGACAGGGAAGGTTCGACGACATTCGAAGCAAGATAGATAAAGCGTTGAAGGCCGGACAAGAAAAGAACATAGGACACGAGTACGATAAGGACATAGAAACTCGTTATAGGGAAGAACAGAGAAACGCTATTCCCACTCACTGGAGTCACATCAACGAACTGTTGATGGGAGGACTAGGATGCGGAGATTTGGGTCTTGTGTTCGGAAACCCAGGCGGTGGTAAGTCTTGGATGCTCGTCAATATAGGAGCGACAGCTATCGCTGCTGGGTACAACGTGTGTCACTACACGCTAGAGCTTTCCGAAGACTACGTGGGAAGGAGGTACGATGCGCTGTTCAGCGGTTACGAGGTGCAAAAAGTGTATGAGCATCGTGCAGAAGTGGAAAACATGATTTCTAAGTTACCAGGTAAACTAATCATTAAAGAGTTTACGATGGCAAAGGCTACTGCTTCTACCATAGAGTCTCACATACAAAAGTGTAAGGACTTGGGCACGAAACCAGATCTTGTTATCATAGACTACATAGATTTGTTAAAATCTAAAAGCAAGTCTTTCGAAAGGAAAGACGAAATAGACGATATTTATGCTTCCATAAAGGGCATGGCGAGAGAACTCAAACTACCCATTTGGACCGTCAGTCAAGTTAATAGGGCAGGAGCGAAGGACGATGTTATAGAGGGAGACAAGGCAGCTGGTTCTTACAACAAGATGATGATAGCCGATTTTGCGATGTCGCTGTCTAGAAAGAGGCAGGACAAAGTGAACGGTACGGGTAGAATACACGTTATGAAAAACAGGTACGGAAGCGATGGTATGACTTACGCGGCCAAAATAAACACTTCGAACGGACACGTAGAGATAAGCAAAGACACTATGAACGACGAAGATTTGGTCAACGAGTCAGAGCAACCCAACAGAGGTTTGAACGGTTCTTTTAGTTACGAAGAGAGACAGGACTTGGCCAAAAAATTTAAACTGATGGCCAGTTAGAATAGAAAAGCAAGATATTTATTAAAGTAAAACTAAAAGAAAATGACAAACAGTTTAGAAGTCATAGTCAAAGATCCCATTAAGGGCACGGATTTGGGTCTCTCTAAAGAACCCATTAAGCAAGGTTCTAGCGATTTTGCGTTTAAAAATCCTAGTGTAATTAAGATTATTAATCAAGGATCAACTCTAAACGCCACGTCTAATCAGACACCTTCTGCACCTCCCAGAGCTTAATAAAGTTTCGATCTCTTAAAGATCCATAACCGATCTAAAACCCAAAAATTTAAAAATTATACTATCAAGCATAGGGTAAATTTTTATGCTCAGTAATGTAAAAAAATAAAGCAATGATAGATTTATTAAATAATGATGTTAAAACTCCTTGGGGAGAGATAGGATACATTACTTTTAAGAGGACTTACGCAAGAAGGATTAAAGAAGACGATCCAAATTCTAAAACCGAAGAGTTTTCTCAAGTTATTTTGAGGGAGCTAGAAGCTTCAGACAAGCAACTGAAAGTCGGGTTTACCGAAGAGGAGAAGAAGAGGTACTACGAATTGAGAATACGGTTGAAGTTTTCTACAGCAGGTAGATTCATGTGGCAGCTTGGTACTAAGACCGTAGACAAGTTAGGTCTTCCTTCTTTGCAAAATTGCGCGTTCGTTACAGTTAACGAACCCATTAGGCCCTTCACGTGGACTTTCGAAATGCTTATGCTCGGATCTGGCGTTGGTTATAACGTACAGAAACACAACGTGTACCAACTTCCGAAATTGAAGGGGAAAGTTAAGATAGAGAGAAGGGATACTAAAGACGCTGATTACATCGTTCCTGATACAAGAGAGGGTTGGGTAAAGCTTTTGGGAAAGCTGTTAAAATCCCACTTTTATAGCGGAGAGGGTTTCAGTTACTCCACCCAGTTGATTCGCTCTAAGGGAGCTCCCATAAAAGGTTTCGGTGGCACAGCATCTGGTCCCGAAGATCTGTGCAACGGTATAGCTGACATTAACAGGATACTTAACGGTAGGGCAAACAAGAAACTTAGACCGATAGATTGCTTGGACATCATGAACATCATTGGGTCGGTCGTTGTGTCCGGTAACGTTAGAAGGTCGGCTCAGATAGCCATCGGAGATTACGACGATTTAGAGTATCTGAAGGCAAAAAGGTGGGACTTGGGTACCATTCCTAACTGGAGAGCGATGAGCAATAATTCTATAGCGTCTCCAGAAAACTTGGAAGACTTACCTAAAGAGTTTTGGGACACTTACAATCAAGGAGAACCTTACGGTCTGATCAATCTCGAATTGTCTAAGGCAGTTGGAAGAACTGGGGAAACGCAGTATCCAGATCCAGATGTTGAGGGTTTTAACCCTTGCGCAGAACAATCTCTCGCGAATCACGAGACTTGTTGCTTGGCAGAAGTTTACCTTCCCAACATAGAGACTTACGAAGAATTGAAAGAGGTTTTGACGTACGCTTATCGCATGAACAAGCACTCTCTTGCTTTACACTGCTCTTTGAAAGAGACAGAAGCCGTCGTGAACAAGAACATGAGAATGGGTATAGGCATGACGGGCATACTCCAGGCTACAGACGAGCAGAGGGGTTGGCTGAAAGAGGCTTACACGTGGTTGCGCGGTTACGACAAGTGGTACTCAGGAGAGAATGGTTTTCCAGAGAGCATCAAACTCACTACTGTAAAGCCTTCAGGCACTTTGAGTCTCTTGGCAGGAGTAACTCCAGGCGTACACCCAAATCCTGCTGGACCGTATTACATCAGAAGGGTTCGCATATCCACTCACTCGCCGTTAATCGAAGTCTGTAGGAAGCACGGCTATCACATAGAGTACCAAAGAAAATTCGACGGAACAGACGATCGCTCTACGATGGTGGTTTCTTTTCCTTGTAAGGTACCAGAATCCACTCCCGTAGCAGCAGATTACGATTGGAAGACTCAGATGGATATGATTAGAAGGATGCAAGCTGAATGGTCAGATAACTCAGTGAGCTGCACCGTTTACTACAGGAAAGAGGACATCGAAGACATCAAAGATTACCTGAAGAAGCACTTTAGACAAGAGATGAAGACAGTGTCTTTCCTACTTTATTACGGCCACGGTTTCGATCAGGCTCCTTACGAAACGATCACTAAGGAGCATTACGAAGATGTGGTTAGCAAAGTTAGACCAATAAATTCTGTAGACGTCTCTGAAGACTCTTTCGAATTGGAGGATTGCATAGCTGGAGCTTGTCCCGTTAAATAATATAAAGATCAAAGACAAGGATTTTTTACAGCACGTGCACTATTACTTAGAAGATGGCAGGGTGGTATTCACAGAAGAGTATCACTTTGCTCGTGGTTACTGTTGCGGAAACAAGTGTAGGCACTGTCCTTACGAACCCGCTTACGAAAAGGGAAATACCAAAGTTACTAAAAAAGAAAAGGCATTGGTTATCAATAATAGTTTTAATTTATAAAAAAGTATGACGATAAGCGTATCATCCGAAAACATATACTTGGGTTTTATTGTGCTCTTTATTTTGTTGCAAGTTTCCCAGTGGTACTACATATTTAGTTTAAGAAAGGAATTACACAGAGTTTGGACTCAGATAACGGCTATGGCACTATTATTTTATGCTAAAGAAAACAACAAAGATGTACAAACACAATCTCAAGAAGCAAAGTGAGGGTTTCGGCGATACCATTGCCACTATCACACATTTTTTTCGTATAGACAAACTAGCGAATACTATAGCTAGGTGGATGGGCAAAGAGGATTGCGGCTGCGATCGACGCAGGAAGAAACTCAATAAGGTATTCCCTTACAAAAAATAAAGGGGTTGTGAATATTTTTTACGTAGATCCAGATCCAGTGTCTGCGGCCAAACAGCTGTGCGACCAGCACGTGCTCAAGATGCAGATAGAATCCGCTCAAATGCTCTGCACTGCGCACTGGGAAACTGGAGGTATCGCTCCCTACAAGCGCGCTCACGTCAATCACCCCTCCACCAAGTGGACTCGTCAGTCCATACTTCACTATCGGTGGCTTGTCAAGCACGGTATAGCGATATGCGAAGAGTTTACTCGCAGGTACGGCAACCCTCACAGGACTTCGGAGATTCTCAAGTGGCTCGAAGAGAACGAACCCAACGTTCCCGATACTGGTTTCTCCCCGCCTCCCCAGTGCATGCCAGAAGAGTACAAGCACGAGGACACCATCACCGCTTACAAGGTATTTTACGCTAAGGACAAAGTAAAAGTGAAGGGACTGAATTGGAAAAAGTCCAACAATCAACCAGATTGGGTGACTTCTTACTTGTAATAAAACTTGTATGTTATCAAGTTTATAAGATATATTTCTCTTATGATAGAAAAGAATTACGTCACAGTCACTAGCAGGGAAACGTTCGAAGACATGGTTCGCCACATACGCGAACACGAAGTCATAGCTTTCGATACAGAAACAAACAGTTTGAATCCCAGGAGCGGAAGCATTATAGGGTTTTCCGTATCTGCAGAAGAGGGCGTTGGTTATTACATGCCCACTATGGTTTGGAATGGAGAGAGTTTGGTAGAAACAGAAATATCTGGAAAGAAAAGTCACGAGTTGGCTAAGTTCGTCATGAAGAAGCTTATAGGCAAGAAGATAATCGCTCACAACTTCTCCTTCGACGGTAGGTTCGTTAAGAGCTTTTACGGGGTGGATCTGATACCGAGCTTGCACTGCGATACAATACTACTCGCTCACACGCTCAACGAGGAGGGACCTGGTTTCTTCTTCGGCAAACCTTTCGGTCTGAAAGAGATAGCCATGGCCATCCAGTCTCACATAGGAATAGACGTAAAGTCTTCCGCCAACGAAGAGCAGCAAAAGCTAAAAGAGTCTATAAAGAACAACGGTGGTTCTACGACAAAAGACAACTACGAGATATTCAAAGCAGACTTGGAAGTACTTTCTAAGTACGCTGCTACAGATACCGACCTCACCCTTCGCATATACAACCACTACTTGAAACAGCTTGACAACGAGGGTCTCATTCAGTTCTTCTTCGAAGAGGAAGTCATGCCGCTCTACAAGGAAGTGACCATAAGGATGGAAGAATCTGGAGTGTGTTTGGATATGCCTTTGCTAAGGAAGTCTAGCGAAGACATAGCTAAGGAAATGGACAAATACGCTGACCTAGTGACTCGGGAGCTTTTACAGGACGCTAGGGTTAAGAAGTGGATCATAGATAGGGCCAAAGAGGACTACCCTCCCACAAACAGGGGTAACTTCGTTCAGAAGTTGATAGCTCACTATGATTTAGACATTCAGAAGTCAGAGAAGACTGGAAAATACACTGTAAATAACACGCAGATACTCTCGATGCCTGATCACGAAATAAAGCCGTTCCTGGTGGACGGTCGAGAGGAGCAATTGTCACAGAGGGTCGTCAACCAAATATGTCTGTCTCTTTGGAAGGAGGCAAACGATGGTCATTACTTCAACATTCAGTCAAAAGACCAGTTGGGTCAGATAGCTTTCGATGCGATGGGTTTCGAACCCTCATCGTTTACCGCCAAAGGAAAATCCCAATTCGACGACGATTACGTACAGGAGCTCGCTAAGGATTACGAGTGGGCAAGGAATCTTAGGATATACAACAGGTTGCTAAAGATAAAGTCTACCTACATCGACAGGTTCCTGTACGGTGAAGAGAACGGTAAGTATTACCCATACTACAAGCAACACGCAACCACTTCGGGTAGGTACGGATCCGACATGCAACAGTTACCTAGACCCAAAGAGGAGGGTGACGACGACGAAGTGGTGTTACACTACAACAACCTAGTGAGAGCTTTCTTGGTCCCCGAAAAAGATTGCGTATTCATAGATTGCGATTACGAATCTTTGGAACCGCACGTTTTTGCTCACGTGTCAGGAGACGAGGGGCTAAAAGACATATTTAGAAACAACTGGGACTTTTACTCCACGATCT
>Ga0194115_10005449_pt1 | contig 13234 bp, 12 predicted proteins | sample TA2MahsurfametaG_3_FD_148656 | JGI IMG/M metagenome (GOLD analysis project Ga0194115, IMG submission 148656) | Freshwater microbial communities from Lake Tanganyika, Tanzania - TA2015002 Mahale S4 surface | ecosystem: Environmental > Aquatic > Freshwater > Lake | place: Tanzania: Lake...
ATGCGGACCATTCAATAGGCTAGCCGCATGAGAAACCCAACCCCTGCAGATAAATTCACATTCGGACTCTGGACTGTCGGCTGGCAGGCGCGTGATCCATTTGGCGATGCGACTAGAGCAGCCTTGGATCCAGTTCGCACAGTTAGTGAATTGGCCGATCGCGGCGCTTATGGAGTTACGTTCCATGATGATGACTTGAGCCCTTTTGGTTCAGGGTTGAGTGAACGAGCTGCGCATATTGCGCGATTTAAGAAAGCTTTGGAGTCAACTGGGATGAAGGTTCCGATGGCGACCACAAATCTCTTTAGCCATCCAGTATTTAAGGATGGAGCATTCACCTCAAATAATCGCGATATTCGTCGCTATGCAATCCGTAAGGTGATGATAAATATCGAACTTGCGGTTGAGTTAGGTGCAAAAACTTATGTCTGCTGGGGAGGACGCGAAGGTGCAGAGACTGATATCGGAAAAGATCCAGTCATCGCCCTTGAGCGGATGCGTGAAGCGTTTAATTTGCTTGGAGAATTTGTAACTGATAAGGGTTATGACATCAAGTTTGCACTTGAACCAAAACCAAATGAGCCCCGCGGAGATATCTTCCTTCCCACAATCGGCCATGCACTTGCCTTTATCAACTCACTCGAGCGCCCAGAACTTGTTGGCCTAAACCCAGAAGTTGGTCATGAGCAGATGGCTGGTCTTAATTTTGTTCATGGAATTGGTCAAGCGCTGTATCACAAAAAGCTCTTCCATATCGACCTTAATGGCCAACATGGACCTAAGTACGATCAAGATCTTGTCTTTGGCCATGGTGATTTGAAGTCCGCTTTCTTCCTTGTTGATCTCTTAGAACGCTACAAATATGACGGTCCGAAGCATTTCGATTACAAACCTATGCGGACCGAGAACGATGAGGGGGTTTGGGCTTCAGCAACTGCAAATATGCGCACCTACTTAATCCTGCAAGAGCGAGCTACCGCATTTAGAAATGATCCTCGCACAAAAGCAGCCCTTGAAAAGTCAGGTGTAAGTGAATTACTGCAACCAACTATCAGTAGTGGTGAAAGTTGGCGCGAGATTGCAAACGAGAACTTTGATGTCGAAGTTGCTGGTAAGCGCGGTTATCACTATGAAGAACTCGATCAGCTTGCACTTGAATACTTAATTGGCTCCTTCTAGCGTAATGCCCATAGTTGCAGGCGTTGATTCTTCAACCCAGTCTGTAAAAGTTGTACTGCGCGATGCGGACACCGGCGAATTAGTAGCCCAGGCAAGTGAGCCTCACCCAGATGGAACCGAGGTAGATCCAAAAGCCTGGGAAGTTGCGTTGGAGAGCGCACTAGCGAAGGTCGACCAATACAAGATTGATGCAATTTCCATCGCCGGTCAGCAACATGGAATGGTCGCGCTAGATAAAAATGGAGAAGTTCTTCGCAAAGCGTTACTTTGGAACGATACCCGTTCCGCAAATGCCGCCGAAGAATTAAATCGCGAAATCCCAGATATCCATATTCGAACTGGCTCTCGCTTAGTTGCTTCATTTACAGCAAGCAAAGTTCGCTGGTTGTATGACGCCGAACCTGATAACGCAAACAGATTGGCCGCGGTTGCACTTCCACATGATTGGCTCTCTTGGCGCCTTTCGAGTTCAAAGAATCTAGATTCACTTTTTACTGATCGCTCTGATGCATCTGGTACCGGCTACTTCAATCCAGAAACCAATACATACGACCTCGAAATCATGGCGAAGGTGAGAAACGGTAAGAGCGCTTTCCTAGCTCCCAGAGTCTTAAAGCCAAATGAGTTTGGTGGAGAAACAACTTCCGGTGTTCCGATTGCCGCAGGAGCCGGAGATAACGCAGGAGCAGCACTTGGGCTAGGAGCAAAAGTAGGCGACTTGGTCATCTCGCTTGGCACTAGCGGAACCGCATTCGCCGTCTCCGCTAATCCAACAAAGGATCCAACCGGAGAAGTAGCTGGTTTTGCTGATGCAACTGGAAATTTCTTACCACTTGCCTGCACTTTAAATGCCGCAAAAGTATTTGCTTCGATTGCCAAGATGCTAAACATTAGCCTTGATGAATTTAGTGAACTTGCGCTAAGTGCGAAGAGTGGAGCGGGTGGGATCCGTCTGCTTCCCCACTTTGACGGCGAGCGCACACCTAATAGACCCAATGCTCGAGGAAACTTCTCAGGAATAACAAGTGAAAATCTAACAAGAGAAAATTTAGCCCGCGCCGCTATTGAAGGTGTTGTCGCCGGAATGGTTTATGCCGCAAATTCCCTGAAGCGCGAAGGTTTTCTCCCCATGAGAATTCTTCTTATTGGAGGGGCGGCAAAGAGCCTTGCTGTTCAAGAGATAACTGCTGAGATGTTCACTTCAGTTATTCATCTTCCGGATGCGGGTGAATACGTGGCAGATGGCGCTGCTCGCCAGGCAGCTTGGGCGCTCTCAGGCAAGAATGAAATCCCAAATTGGCAGCACGGAAACCTAAAGAGTATTCAGCCAAAAAGTGGCGAGAAAGAGTTAGTTGAAAACTATCTCGAGTTAATCTCTAACGCTTAGTTTAAACTCCATCGAACCGTTACCGTAACAGTAACTTCAGTTTCACCAAGATCAATTTGGGTTGCATCGGCTGATGCAGCTTTCTCGCTCACCATGGGAAATGTATAGACGGGAGCATTAACCTCAGTAAGGTAAATAACTCGACCAAGTGATGCGCCCAAATATTTCGCGTAAGAGTTAGCTCGAGATCTCGCATCGGCTACCGCCGCTTCACGCGCTTTCTCAGTTGCTGCAGCACCATTTGCCAAGAACGGTGAAACTCCATTCATCTGGACTGAATCTTCACCAGCATCAACCACTGCATCAATAACAGCACCCGCGCTCTCGGCCTTACGAACAACGACTGTAAATGATTGGGTTGCTCTATATCCGATCAACTGTTGACCTTTATCTTGGGAATAGTTGTATTCCGGATAAACAGTAAGTGAAGATGTCTTAATATCCTTAGTCGCAATTGCTTCGGCTTTCAGCGCCGCCCGTACCGCATTTGCTGACTTAGATGCACTTGATAGCGCCTCTTTATTCGTCTTAGCAAGAACTGATACCGATGCAAAGAATCGGACGGCATCTGGTGTGACCATAGATGTGCCAACGCCGTTAACCGTTATATGCCTTGGGTTATCTGCGGCGTTCGCTGGTAAAGTGTTGAAGGCAATTACTCCACTTGCTAATACGAGTGCCGAAATAGATGCAATTAGTCTCTTCATAGGCAGAACTTAGCGCGAGTAACCTGAGTTTTAGCGCAGGAACTACTCAGCGCTTGCTCTCAATATCCGATCTCGAATCGCAGCCGCGAGTCCATCGCCTTCAGGGATTACAGCAACTACTGCTCTCAAACCTTGAGTATCAGCGCTTCGAAGTGAGCTATAGAGAGTTCGTGCATATTCCTCTATTGAATCCGGGGCAGATAAACGAATAACACCATCAGGAGTCTGGATTTTGGACAATGCAATAAGACCATCACCTTTATTTGGTTCTCGGTCATAAAAAACCTGTGCTCGAGGTGAGTAGTGGCGTGAGAGTGATCCTGAGACTCTTATTTCCCTTAAATTGTCATCTTTATCGATCGGCGAAATCTCATTAATCATCGCTTCGGTAACTGCCCCAAGGCGCAAAATCCGAGGTAATTTTCCGGTGCAATCGACAATTGTTGATTCCACCCCGACTTCACACGGCCCACCATCAATAATTACATCTTCTTCGCCTAAAAGTTGCCCAAGTTCAACTTCTACATCTTTAGCCGTAGTAGGCGAAACTGAGCCGAACCGATTAGCGCTCGGCGCTGCAACTCCGTGGCCACCAAGTGATTCAAATTCTTGCAGCAAATTCCTTGCGATCTCATTAGAAGGAACTCTGAGTCCCACAACGTCTTGGCCTCCAGTTATGAAATCTTTTGCTCTATCCGTTCGCTTTAGTAATAAAGTCATTGGTCCCGGCCAGAATTTGTCCATCAATTGAATTGCATAATTCGGGATCTCGCGGGCCCAATAGGAAACTAATTTCTTCGAGGAAATGTGAATAATTACGGGGTGATTTGAAGGTCTTCCCTTAATCGCATACATACGCGCAACTGCTGACTCGTTCTCAGCATCAACGCCTAATCCATAAACCGTCTCTGTTGGAAATGAAACCAAGTGACCCAAATTTAGGACAAAACTTCCTCTGCTGGACACCTATTACTCTCTATTCGGTTTTTGAAGTACCCATAAACAATGACTTGGATATGTATTGATTATTCTACGAAGATATCTATTCACAAGCTTGAGAATTGCCACAAGAGAGTGTTTAGAGAGAAACTCGCTTTCAATCTCATCACATAAACTTCTGTTATTGGAGTATGGACCAGCCCCCTTGAGCCACCCGGCAAAGAGGATCTCAAACTCTCCCTCAAATCCGTAGCCAAGTTTTTTGGCATGATTAGGGCCACCAAAATAGAATTCGGTCCCTGATGCGATGAAGTTTACATGGGTTGGATCGATAAATGCTGCACTTGCAGGAAACATCGGCGTAACTGCATAAAAGATTCCGCCCGGTCTGAGAATTCGAAATGTTTCATTCATAAAGTTAACAAAAGGAAAACTGATTTTACTACCCTCTTTGAGCCATCTAGGGATATGTTCTAAAACATCACACGCAGAGACTGATGAAAAGAAATCGTTTTCAAAAGGTAGAGTGCCGACTAAGTTACACTTTATGTACTCACATCCCAGATTAACTTGCTCAGGATCTAGCATGTCACAAGCAAATAATTCTGATGCGTTAAATGGATTGCGTGGCGTTCCGCCTGAACCTACATCTAAGTGAATTGAATTCGATATTGAGCGCTTTGGCCGGTCAATCTCCCACAATATATTCCTTAGGTAGCTTCTCTTTTCCAGCATGCCCTAAATATATTATGTCTAGAAAGAAATAAAACAGAGGATTGACTTAAAGATAACAAAGGCCAGAGATAGTTTGCACAAACTAGATGACTATTGCCGCACTTACATTGAATTAATTGTGAGGTTCGTGGTGGGTAGTGGATTTGAACCACTGAAGGCAGAGCCGGCGGATTTACAGTCCGCTCCCATTGGCCGCTCGGGCAACCCACCAGGTTCATGGCTACCAGCAGGCATATCTTAGCCATGAACAAGAAAGCATAGTTGAAACCGGCATGACAAAAAGGGTCAGAATTCGGACTTTACCCCTAATGACATACGACGTGATCATCCAAGTTCTAAATGAATTAGAACATCAATCAGGTTCGGCATCTCATAAGTTGTGCGCTTTAGTGCTTTGATTGATTTTCGCGTATTAGCTATCAAGAATTCTATCGAGCCAGAACCGAATGAATAATGGTTCAGAGCTTAATTTGTGGAAATTATCATCGTATGAATCTTTAAGAAACTTGTCGTCAAAATTATTTAAATCTTCAAATTTCTCAATTAGTAACACCGGAAGGCCTAAGTCACTTAACTTCAAAGAAATCCTATTCTTGAGCAAAATTGGAACGCACTTGAAGTACATAGACTCCCAGATCCATGTTAAGTCTTGTCCACTTTCTTGAAAGGGTACGAAAAACTTTTTACTCAAAAACATTTCTCTTCTTCTAAGTGCGGTTGGGTGGTTTAGCAGTCTCGCGTTGGGAATTTCTCTAAGTGTTTTTACAAACAGCTTTGAACTATGTGAAAGTAACTCAAAAGGTTGAATCCAAAAAAATATATTGTCTCTCCTGTAGTCATTTTTTCTCGCACTCTTAAGCATCCTTCTAGAGAAATTGCCTCTTTGAAAACTTTCCATCCCTATTGGTAAATACTCATGAGAATGATAAACGTGAGAGACAAATGAAAATATCTTTATTGTGGATGGCGTTGGATTAGATTCTTCCTCTATACCATTTTCAATAACAAGATTAGGAGCTACAATATTAATACGACTATTCATGGGAAGAGTCTTTAAATACTCACGCAGGTCTTTAACATGGCTATGTGCCCAAAGCACCGTCTTCATGCGTCTATCCTCTGCGTCGGTGCGTGACACAGACTTCTGACACCATGACGCAACTTCACTAACTAGTTGATCTTTAGTTATAAATGGGGAACTACTTGGCTGAAATCTTAAGATACGGAAAAATATTTTCCTTGAAATTGAGAGTACTTTTTCAGGGTTTCTTCTCGCTTGACTCACTGAATCTTTGATAAATTGGATAATTTGAAATTTTCTAGTTCCTGGAACGGAAAAATTGCTTTGCTGGTTTGCTTCCACTATTAATTTCGACAAGTTACCTATATTCTCAGCAATCCAGGGGTGGACCTTCGAGTGCAGATGTAAGTTATAGAGCGTAACCCATTTGGAATAGTTAAAACTTATTCTAAGCTCTGAATTTTCATTTACAAAGTCAAATCTGATCTTTCTCAATTCATCCAAATTCAATAGTGGGGTTTGGGTCACTTCATGGAACCCTATCTGAGGCTTTTTGATAATTGGTACATTTCGAGGATCAATTCCGGCAAACCACTGACCTATTTGCGCGGCATCAACGATTCCTCCTAATTCACTTACTGGCATGAGTTTAGTCCTCACAATATCTTTCAAATCATTTTGCTTAATAGAAGTTGCTAAAGTCGGCAACCAAGTGATACTCGAACTATCTGACCTAGACCATTCTGACAATAACTGCATTTCATTCGAAAACCCAAACGCTTCCTTTGCAAAATTAATCAATGATGAGAGGGAATCATAGTTGTTGCAAAAAAGAAGGGATGGAACGACAAATTCTTCATTGTGATAAGGAACAAAAAGCGATTTACTTTTTGTGCGCATTAACTTCTCTAGAAGTTTATCAGTATTGAATAGCAATTGGTCTAACTCTGCGTGAAAAATATAATCTAAATTTAGATTGATCATAGCTTGCTCTATTATAAATAGTCTTTCGTAGCTTTTGATAAAGAAGCCATCTCTAAAAGTATTGTCTGACAGCAGATTAGCTTTTGCACTTTCAAACTTCGAATTGTTATAAAACGTCTCAACTGCAATCACGTTATCGCAGGCGTCTTCGGCTCTTTTTCGTACCACTTCATTACATATTAAATTAACTCGTAAACTGTTTGTTTTTCCGACTAACGACAACGCTGGCAAGGCATAACTGGGTAACTCCTTGCCTAAGAATACAAAGTAGATATCTCCTTTCACTCATCTTCCTGTCTGCGAACAGGGGATTTCGAGATTTGACCATATATTTTGGTTACTCACTTTCTACTAACCTAACCTTTAAGCAGTTTAGACATACGTTTCTTGATTCTTCTCCAGCCAATTACGTCCCAATTTTCAAAAGAGACTATGTCCAAGTCTTGTGTTCGGCAGATCTGCTTTAAAGAGGTTGGGCTCATTCGCTTAGCGTACCCAAAGCGTGTTTGACCTGATCGATCCCAGCTAAGATTCTGAAATGTCATCTCGCTAAGGTGGACATTGGATAGCCACGTGCCAAGAGTCTCAGTTTCGCTAAATCCACTTCTTTTCTTAAAATCTACATTGCTAAGAATTGAATCAAACCAAGAATCCTGATGCAGTTCTTCTAAATATTTTATGAACTCAGAAACCCAGACATTCAAGATTGGGAACCCTGGAATCACGAAGCTACAGTCTACAATTTTTTTCATACCAAGCAATCTACTTATTAACTCAAAATAATCTGGGTTCTGCTCTGAAGCCATCATATAGATTGGCTTGCCTTCTGTATCATATAACGCAACCTTCCGAACTGGCACACAATCAGCATCCCAAATCGCTAATTTAGATTGATTCAGTTGACGTAGCGCATTAATCTTATGGAACTGTTGAGCGTACCATCCTAGGCGAGATAGATTTTCCGCTGTATACATTTTTATGTACAGTTTACCCATGTAATCTTTACCAAGATCTTCTTGCGAATAGATTGTAAATTTCTCGGGAGTGATTTTATCAAAAGCTGAAATTTGTTTTTCAGGGACAAAAAGATAGTAGTCACTTGCATCAACATGTTCTAACATTAAATGTGAAGTTAGACCCCATACATGCCTGTGCTCCAAAGAGCAAATAGTTACGGTTGCTAGATCTAGTTCTGAATTAGTCAACGAACCTCTTTTCGATTTCATCTACTATCCTTTCACTAGCTCTTCCGTCCCCAAATGGATTGGGGCTATCAGCTAATAGTCCCGTGATTCCATCATTCAAAAGTAAGTTTGTGGACAGCTCTACCACTTTGTCACGACTTGTTCCTGCCAGCAGTGCCCATCCCGAAGAAATCGCCTCGATTCTCTCTGTATTCTCGCGAAGAATTATGGTTTTTTTCCCAAATGATGGAGCTTCCTCTTGAACCCCTCCGCTGTCAGTTATCACGAACAAACAGCACTTCAACAAGTATAGAAATTCTATATAACTTATTGGGTCAAGCAACTTTATATTTGGAGGATTCCCAAGGACTTCAAGTACGACTCCACGTACTTGGGGATTCCTGTGTACTGGATAAACAAAATATGTCTGTGGATTTGCAATTGCTAAGTCTATCAAAGCTTCGCAAATTTGTTTTAAGTTACGTCCAAAATTCTCTCGTCGATGCGCCGTAATCAATACGAATCTACTAACCTCTGGATCAAATTCAAGCTGTTTTTCCAGATGAACCTTCAATTCCGTAATTTTTTCACTGTCTGCGAGCGTGCTCTTCTTTAACATTGTCAAAGCATCAACGATTGTGTTACCAGTTACTATAACGTTTTCTTCACTAACACCTTCACGTACTAAGTTGTGACTGTTCTCTTCAGTCGGTGCAAAATGAAGGCTAGCGATTCTTGAAATTAGCTGACGGTTGAGTTCTTCTGGAAAAGGCGAGTCGAGTTTATTTGTGCGTAATCCCGCTTCAATATGCGCTACGGGAACTCCCTCATAGAATGCGGCCATCGCACATGACAATGCCGTCGTCGTGTCACCTTGCACTATAGCTAAGTCATAATTTTCCTTCCTTAGAACTTGACAAAACCTCTCAATTAATCGCGCTGTCAGATTACCAAGAGATTGATTTGCAGTCATGACTTGTAAATCAATATCTGTTATCAAATCGAATACAGACAGCGCCTGCTGAAGCATTTCTTTGTGTTGCCCCGTTGAACAAAGTTTTACTCTGAATTTACCCTCGCGTTGATTCAACGCTTGAACAACAGGAGCCAACTTTATGGCTTCCGGTCGAGTACCAACAACAACGAGGATGTTAGGTTTCAATTCTTGACCTTGACAATTGAGACAATAGAAAATGAAGCCACAAAAAAAAGGCTCTTGACAAATACTTTGGCGAAATAGTCACAATTTCAACTCTTAAGCAAAAGAAGCAACCCAACCTTTAATGACTTCTCCCCAGATACTTTCTCTTTTATGAGCTCAACGGGACTTATGGGTACATCTATCTTTCTTCTCAGATACCGTTCAAAAGTTCCCAATCTAAATCCTGGGATATCAAATGTAACAAGCACTTTACCTCCGGGTTTAGTCATACTCAATAGATTTCGAAGAACTAAGATCTGAGAATATTCAATTTCTTCTAGGGTAGAAATGTTCATGACCAAATCAAACTTATCAATCCATTGATTTGGTACAGGCCCCCGTATATCAAATACCGTGGTGTTAGCCTCATTGGATTTACGAAAATCAGAATGTACAACGTTGCTCACTCGCTTTTCAAGCTCTTCTTTGAAAGCTAAATGCAAATCGGTGAATCCCCAACTAGTATTGTGTATCTTTGCCGAATCAACTAATTCGTAGGGATATAAGACTTGTAGGGCAAATTCGTACTCGTATACCCTTGACCACTCAATCCACTTTAAGTCTTTTTTATCTGATTCACTAAAAAATCTAAAGTCTTCAACTTTACATCCTGGCGACAAGAAAACAGATAAGACGAAATCAACAGCATTCGCTACAATATTTCGCAGTCGACGCCTTGAACGCCTGAGGCAACCAATAACCAAATTTTTCATTTCTACTTATAGTTTACATGATAAAAGCTCACTTAGCGACCCCCACTCTATATCTTTTGCCTTATAGATTGTTCTTACCTTTAATCAAAAATTCAGCGCGAATTGAATCTTACTCAGATAGCCGTTGACTTCTTAAGTGTGCATCCTCAACCATCACATACATTGATGCTCCTATATCTTGTTGAGCTAACTAGGATAACTTGGGCTTATGGATAGATTGGAATGTGCTTTACAATATCTATTGTGAAATCTTGTCATCTGTTTAGGTTATAGGTGACACAAAAACCATTCACCATTTAGGAAGTTTTGCTACACAATTTCAACATGGCTGGAGACAATTATGATTGGGCATTTCCATATATTGTGCATCCGATTCACATAGGTGTTGAAGTCGGTTCGCGTGACCTAGCAGATGCTATTCGTGTGTCTACTTTTTATGATTGTGACGTTTTAGCGTTCGAGCCCGATAAACGTCTCTTCGCTCAATGCTTGGAAATTAGTAAAACTTACGATCGGGTCAAAGTAAGGCCTGAAGCACTCTTTGACTCTAATGGTGAAATCGATTTCTATGTATATACGGAGGGATCTAGTTCTCTGTTTGAACACCAATCGCTACCCAAAGATATCGTTAAAGTTCCTGTTAAAAGGTTTGACTCTTTAAGGCTCCCCCCTGATCTACTATTTGTCGACGCTCAAAGTTCGGAATTGCGGATATTGAAAGGTTTTGGCCGACAGCTACTTGAAGTTAAGTATGTAATTCTGGAAACCGGATTCTATTCCGCATGCGAGAACAACGGTGAAAACTTCGACCAAATTAATAAATTCTTGCGCAATAATGGTTTTAAGTTCCTTGCTACTAGTGTTTCAGGAAAAGGAAAAATACGTTTTTGGATTATGCGGGCAAGGGGCATAACTTATAATGTTCGCAAGAGAGGCATAAGTGGATTTACTGCATACTCTGGTTTTTTTGATGTCATCTACAAGAATGCCAGGATCAATTAGATCTTGCGATCCCTCTTGAATAACATAAAGACCAGGTAATGGAGAACAAAAAATAACCAAGTAAGAAAAATTGAGACGATTCGATCTGTTAGTCCTGCTAAGTCCTTTCGCAGATACACCACGTCTCCAAAAAATCCGGGATGAATTGGCGCTCTTACCAGTATAAAGTCCCGACTTAGTAACCTGTGCACGAAATGTGCATCACGCTTTCGATTTGCATCCATATACTTCATCTGCACCTCTATTTTCATCACAGAGAATTGTTTAAGTCGGTCCTTGGCGCCTCGAAGAACTCTTTCGGCATTGCCTTCAACGTCTAACCAGAGAAGCCCTCCGTTGTTTTTGCCATCCAGAAAATCAAAGATAGGAACCGCAACAATCTCACCATCTTGATTAAGTTCAATCTGTGTCTGCCCGGCGCCTAACGAAGTAGGAGTAACCAAGGAGATTGATTCCTCTTTATCGCTAAGAGCCATTTGAAATAATGAGACTTTCTCTTTGAGGTTTGATTCTTCGAGTCTTTTTACAACTAGTTCATGTGCAACTAGATCTGGCTCAAAGCCTATGTATTCTCTCGGCTCAATTTTCTTATAAATTTCAACAGTATCCGTCGCATCGTGCACTCCGGCCTCAACTACCCACTCGATTCGCGGCAAAGATTCGGCGATTTCAAGAAAGTCATCGGCTGATACGAGCTGATAAAACCTGTTTAGTCGCGCTCCCATTGGGTCTGCCCTCCTCAACTAATCGTAATCATGCACAGCTCCACAGGTCGCCCTTAGGCCAACAAATTACTTTTCCGCTGAATTACTTGATTGAAGCGTCATAGATGCTCTGAATTGATGCATCTAGAGCCTTATCAAATTCAGCATCGCTCTGTTGAGCCGTAAGGCCTTCAACGAGTGCACGGGAGAAGCTTGCAATTACACCCGCATTCTCAGCCAAGCGCTTATTTGCTTCATCTCTTGAGTAGCCACCCGAAAGGGCTACTACGCGCACAACACGTGGGTGGTCCACAAGTTCCTTATAAAGATTAGGAACTGTTGGAATCGAGAGTTTCAACATAATGTTCTCATTGCCACTTAATGAATTTGCGTAATCAATTAGTGCCTTCTTCAAAATTGTTTCCGCTTCAGCTTTTTGTGGACTCTTGATACTTACTTCTGGCTCAATTATTGGAACTAACCCGCCAGCAATAATTTCTTTGCCAATTTCAAATTGCTGTTTGACAACGGCATCAACGCCAACTTGATTTGCAAGATTTATCACCGAGCGCATCTTGGTTCCGAATACCCCATGCTTATTTGCAGCTGCGATTCTTGCTTGCAATTCGGGAATTGGTTTCATGAGTTGAACATCGTTTGCCTCATCGGCAAGACCATTATCAACTTTCAAGAATGGCACGACACGCTTCTTATTCCATAGGTACTCTGCCGTTCCGATTCCATCAATAGAGCGCTCCAGCGTCATTTCAAAGAGAATCGCACCGATAACGCGATTTCCATTAAATGCTGGTGACTTGATTAGACGAGAGCGCATCTCATGCATCCGATCGAACATCTCAGCCTCATTTGAATAGGCTGATGAGTCCAAACCATAGAGTGATAGCGCCTTAGGTGTGCTTCCACCGCTTTGATCGAGGGCAGCGATAAAACCTTTGCCGGAGCGCATCTGTTGCAGCATCTCGTTATTCATTTAATTGATCTCCTGATTTAAGCCCGCATACAACGCTGAATTCGAGCAGGTGCTGATTCTAACCGGGGATTTTCTATGAAGAAAATCGGAGCGGTACGGTAAGCCCATGGCTGATAGCAGTTTCGATATCGTCTCAAAAATTGACCGGATGGAGCTTGATAACGCTCTAAATCAAGCCTCGCGCGAGGTATCTACGCGCTTTGATTTCAAAGATACTGGAGTAAAAATTGAAATTTCCGGCGAACGCATCTTGCTTGAGGCCGAAACTGAGGAGCGGGTAAAAGCTGCCCTCGAGGTCTTGAAAGAGAAGATGGTCAAGAGAGGTGTATCTCTTAAACACCTTGAAATTAAAGATCCTGAACAGAGCGGGAAAATCTTTAAGATCTTCTGTCCCATCAAAGAAGGCATATCGACTGATAATGCAAAGAAGATTACTAAGTTACTAAAGGATGAAGCGCCTAAATCAATAAAAGCGCAGATTCAAGGT
>Ga0194115_10005450_pt1 | contig 13234 bp, 11 predicted proteins | sample TA2MahsurfametaG_3_FD_148656 | JGI IMG/M metagenome (GOLD analysis project Ga0194115, IMG submission 148656) | Freshwater microbial communities from Lake Tanganyika, Tanzania - TA2015002 Mahale S4 surface | ecosystem: Environmental > Aquatic > Freshwater > Lake | place: Tanzania: Lake...
GGTAGTAGTACATCTACTACACGCCAAAGTCACAATCATTTGAAAAATGAAGGGAAAGGATCAATCTTCCTTTTTCTATGCCCGAGTCGTTTTCTTTTCGGTCGCAACGAAGGACTTACGATCCAACTTCCTTTGACATGGATACTCCATCCCTTTTGTCGCTCTCTCGAACTCACTCACTCACTCACTCATCTCTTTTGTTTTGTCTCTGTTTTGGCTCCTACTTTGTTTGTGGGATATGTTGGGAATGTTTCTTCACTCCCGTACCTTTGTTTTGTGTTATTCCTGATATCATACCCTCAACCCTATAGATCGTTGTGTCTCCAAATACTTGGATAGTCAACAATTGGTTGGAGAAGTCCTTCGCAAGGCTAACGAGGCACAACAACAACAAATCGCACAGATGCAGAGACAATTTGGATAAAATGATAGTAGAAGTACTACAACTACAGCCTTGTCGTTGTTTGTTTGTTCTGAGCAACAGTAGCTACTAGGGACTGAATAGGTGTAAGGATTACAAAAATGATCATCCCCAGCAATAGTTCGTAGGGGCATTTTAAAATGAAATATATTGTTTTCTTCGTGCATTCATCAAAAATGGAAGAATCTTTCCCAGTTGACCCATCAATACAGATATTCCTACCCATATCCATTCATTGAGTTGTATGAGGAATTTAGATCCTCCTGGTATCCGTTGAATCACCGGTGAAAGTAAACTTCGTGTCAAAAGACCTAATAGGAGGTAGACAGGGACAGCGACACAAATCCCGTACGGTTGTCGTCGTTGATTCTTTCGGAGACGGGAATAGGCTGCGTAGGATGCTCGAGATGATAGGGTACTTAAATCCTTGAGATATCCTCCTCCTCCATGGATCGTTTTTCTTTTCGTTCGTTGTAGTGTTCGTTGTCGTCGTTCCTTCTTTTCAATAATCTTTAATGTCCGCCGTAATGCTGTCGATGCATCGGGTGATCCATCTGCCTTGACACCTTGTGCTGGGAAGGGATCTAATTCTTGACCGACCCATCGACAACCTAGTGTGTAATGAAAGGCCTCTTGAGGGTTATTCATACTCGTTGTTGTTATATCCTCACCTACATCATCTTCGTCGTCTCTGTCTCTTGACGGTGTTTGGAAGAGAGCGGCAGCGACAGCCAACGAGGCGACGTCATCACGACTGATAATGGCTGGATATGGGACCTGTCCTGTATGACTCACCTGAAGCGACGTTGTTTGGACATCCTACGGTGAACGAACCACCATATACATCCCACAAAACACGGTGAGAACTCCATGAACACGTGCTTGCACCGATCAAAAACATCTCGCAAAGACACACAAGTTTTCGACGTACCCGGTCATCATCTACCAAGTCACCAGGACGGAGGACAATCGTCTCCACTCGACTACTTGCCTCCAATAATTGATCGGCCATTTCATGATATCGAAAGATTACCGACTGGACCATATTGGTAACAAGTGGTCCTAAATTCCATGGTTTTTGACCCACAGACAAGTCCGAAATACGAATGAACCGTATCTTGGGAACCGAAATCACTTTTCCATCCTTGTTGCTGTTGTTGTCATCATCGTCGAGTAGTGCTTGAGTCGCTGCTGCCTCTCGACGTATTTGTTCTCGTTCGGCGAATCCTAATGCCTTTCGAGTGGATGTGTAGTGGACATAGTAGGGATGTCGTCCGTCATCACACCATTTACTAACATCTGCCTTCAAAATCCTCCAAAATGGTCGTACTAATAGATCTGTCCAAAGATTGGTTGGCCGTACTGCACCCAAACAGGAGATGATCGTCGTACATCCCTTTAATGCTTCTTCTAATGATTCATTGATATCGGGTAATAATTCACGATTGTCATAGTCCTGGACTTTATTTCCAAAATACTTTGCCGCAGATTTTGCCGTATTTTGCCATTCCTTCTCATCTTCCAAATCTTCCATATCAAAACCTGGTAGTTCTTCTGGAGGGACTAAATCTCCTTCCACAATCTGTAATTTCGGTCCTCGACGTTTATTATTAGCTTTCGCATAGACCATATCATCGTATAGGACACGGATTGCCTTATCATAATCTCGAACAAAGGCGACGACAGTCAAATCTTCCACCGACGAGGATTCTAATTCCAATAATTGTCGGATGACTAATCTTCCTATCCTCCCCGTCGCACCTAAGACGACAATCTTTGGACTATTCGGTGCCAGACCTGGTGGATCGATACCCAATAAAGTTTCTGTTGGTCGCTCAATACTCCGACTGGGTTGAAAAAACGACATATTATCCTGTTGTTGTAGCTCACCATCGTTCCAATCATCATCCGAAAATCGACGACGATGTCCTCGAGCCGTGTCCGACAATGACGAGGAACGAAGGGACCGTTTCCGTATTAGCCTCATGGAAGGAAACAAGGAATGAGGAGAAGAAGTGGTGCTGGCGGTCGATGAGGGTGATACTGATGACTCAAGGACTAATCCAGATATCGTTGTTATCGCATAGCCATAGTAGAGTAGACAAAGTAACCATCGAATGTCGATCATGATTGTTAAGTTCTAACGTTTTTCTCTCCGTTGTGAGAAAATATTTGAAAATTTCCCCCCAAAAATGGGAACACTTGAAGATGAGTGGGATTGGATCGCCAGAAAAGGTTTCTCTTTCAGACACAATCTCACACTTTTCCCGTTATGTGTATGTCACTCTCTCGTCGGAAATCGTTTGGTGTTAATAATGGAGTATGGTACTTGAATCGTTGGGATTTGTTTTGCATTCCACCCTCTTTGTTTTTTGTATGTATCTAAACTGTTGTAAGGTTGAGTGAGATACAGCAGTTCCTTCGAAATTCTTGTCCGAATTCCCAGATGGTCAGTCTGTTCAAATGTGGGACAACTTGTCGAATCATATTTTGAGTTTTTGAGGAAGAGAGAGCGAGAGAGACTCTGCGTTGTTCGTAAACCGGTCTAGTTAGTCAAAGATATGGGGTTATCGGTCACAAAACCCCGCGCAAACTACTGTACCACCATGGACTCTCTGGACTCTGGAGTCGAAGCGGAGGAGGGAGGCCTACAACATTATATCAAAAGGACACGACAGTCTATGAAGAAAGTTTAGTATAGGTTTTCTTCCTTCTTACACCTTTCCACCTCGTATGGGAATAACTGTCAGTAAGAAAACAATACCCGTAAGAAACGTGGCTTTCTTTAGAATTACAATCCTATTGCTTCTCCTTCGGATCCCAAAGTTATCTTGATTCGTTCCTTGGCCATATGGAATTCTTCATCATCATGATTTATACCTGAAAGGAGTGTTTCAATTCCTGCATAGCATAGTCGGAATTGCCATTCTTCCATCCGGGACTTATTATCCATCGAAGACCCGCCACTATTACAGGCATCGTCATTCAAAGGATGATTCATCTCACGAAGGAGTCGATCAAGGAATTGTCGTCTTCTCACTCGTGCATCAATACATGGATCTACTTTTCCATCATCCCCACTCTTCTCAGTCCATTCCCAAGGAAAGAGAGAAACTCGAAGTTGCATCAATGTATTCGTCATTACCGACAGGGCATACCATTTCGCGGCGCTTTCCATTCTTCTATTGGATGATGGCGGCTGTTGCTGCTGTGGTGGTTGTGTGTCATCGTCCAACATCGTCATCATCTTCTCCTCATTTTCTGGTGGCGTAACAAGAATCCCATGTTCCCACAATATTGACACTAAACTGTATCGCCCGAGGAAATCGTTGACAATCTGGTGAGGAGATAAGTGATGTATCCACGATGATATTCCCGATGCTTGTGGATCTATCAATACTAACATCTGAAAGGGTGTCAGAACACTCTCTTTTTTAGGAACTTGTTCATCTGTCATTTCGGATGCGGACGGTGATGGTGATGCCGACAATAGGATTTGAATCAGTGTCGATTCGATCTGAGTCAATTCCTCGCATGGACGATAGTGATCTCGTTGCATAAGATCTAATAACATATCGTGCCAATTCTTCAGTAAGTCAAATAACCACTGTTGTCGTTGTTGTTGGTTTGAACCCTTCTTGTTCTTGTTGTCGTCATCGTTGTTCTGGATCCAACAAGATGTTGATTGTTGTTCCTCGGTAACCATCTCTTGGATACATATAGTAAGATTGTAGCATAACTGGTATTGAATTTCAATATATTCTGGAGATGATCGTCCATCATGGAACCATTTCCGATGAAGTCGAAGATACCCATAGGCCACGGTATTGTTGGAATGTTCTAATAGATGACCGCTATTGGTAGGTGTGACACCTCCGCCGCCTCCTCGTAGGCCCTCTCCGATCATTGTTTGGACATCCTTCCAGTCGGGTAGGATATCTTCTAGGTATTGAATCTTTTCCAACATTTCTAATCGAGTCGATATCGATGTCATTTCTAAAATCTCTTGAATGTTGATCATGACAAACCCTCCTCCTGCACCCATGATCCCGAATTGATCCAAGAAGGAAAAGGAAGATTTGGGTCCGCTCGTATTGGTATGAGACTTTGGTATCTTCTTCCATTCCTCAATTGATTTGGATACAGCCATCTTCAGATCTTCTTCCGTCAGATCACTATTGGATGTATTGGATATGACAAAGGAATGACAACAGGCTTTCATCGTGGTGCATTGGTTGGGATCATCCTTGGAAAATCCCTCTGGATATATAGCCTGCCATTGCTCGAGTAATGATGATACTAGAATTTCGATTCGTTCCGTTTTCAAGACTGATAATGATCTCATTTTGTTACAAAAAAAAGGAAAAGAGAGGGTCACATGGACTGTTTGAATCTGGAGGCCCCAAGAAGAAGATGGGTATGCCTTTGATCCCATCTCCTCGGCATACCGGTAGCTTTCGCCGTCACGCACCGACGACTTGCCCAATTTTTTTGGTGGGAGGAATCTTCGAATCGTTAGACTGCATTAGACCTCGTAGGGACGCCGGCGAGAAGAGCTCGAGCTTGGGTTGAACTTGAAATCACCACGACGTCAGAAAGGGCATTGCGATGCTTCCACCTGGACATTCTCAACTAACGTTTTAGGATGATAGATGTTTGTTCTCTGCTTCCAACGTTTTCTCACATACCGATGGAAAGCATCGATCATTGTTCCTTTACATAGTAGAACAGTCCAACTCTTGTGTCTAAAGTCAAAATGAAGCTCTCTCTTGCTGTATCTCTAGCATTCGTGGGTTCAGTCTCTGCATTTGTTCCTTCCTCGAATCCTAAAAAGGTGACAAACGTAGTCGTGAATGCTTTGATTTCAGGTTCGAAGGGGACAGGAGAAGGTTGGATTGATCCATCTGCACCTGTCAATTCGGAAGCATCGCTCCGTTTGACATTAGAAAAATCATTAGAGGGTGCATCCTTTCAAAAACGTTTGTCACTATTAGGTTCTACAGGATCGATTGGGACTCAAACATTGGAAATTGTCGATGCCTGTCCTGAAAATTTCGTCGTCGATGCATTATCGGCAGGTACCAACGCCAAATTAATGTCGGAACAAGTCCTGAAATATCAACCAAAGATTGCTAGTATGGCAACCTTAAAGGCAGCCGAAGAATTAAAAGAACGTCTTACGGCAGCCAATTGTCAACAAATGCCAGAAATTTTATATGGTGATGAAGGGATTATGGCCGCAGCGACGATTGATTCTGCCGATACTGTCGTGACTGGGATTGTCGGCGCAGCTGGATTGAAACCGACGATCGAAGCTATCAAACTCAAGAAGGATATCGCCTTGGCGAATAAGGAGACCCTGATTTCCGGTGGCCCAGTCATTAACCCACTGGTAAAGGAATATGGGATTAATATGTTACCTGCCGATAGTGAACATAGTGCCATCTTCCAATGCCTACAGGGTGTCCCCGAGGGTGGATTACGTCGAGTCATCCTTACCGCCTCGGGTGGTGCCTTCCGGGATCTGACCAAGGATGAGCTCTTCAAAATGTGTCAAGAGGATCCCCGGGCTGTCCAAGCCAAGGCGACGACACATCCCAATTGGGATATGGGTGCGAAAATCACCCTAGACAGTGCTACCATGATGAATAAGGGTCTAGAGGTAAGCATTCGAAACACTGGTTCCGTCTTGTTGGTATCGTTGCTACGTCCAGGTTTACTAACCCCTCCGATTCTATTTGGAAAGGTCATCGAGGCACATTACTTGTTCGGTGCCAGTTATGATGATATTGATGTCGTCATCCATCCTCAATCGATTGTTCATTCTATGGTAGAGACACAGGATACGTCCTGTATTGCACAACTCGGGTGGGCCGATATGAGACTTCCGTTGGTCTATTCCGTGTCTTGGCCTCATCGTTTGAAGATGCCCTACAAACCATTAGATTTGGCAGAAATTTCCAAATTGACCTTTATGAAGCCCGATCATGAAAAATATCCCTGTATTGCATTAGCCTATGAGGCAGGCCGTGCGGGGGGGACAATGACTGCCGTCTTGAATGCTGCTAATGAGGCTGCGAATGAAATGTTCCGTGAGGATATTGGTTTAGGATTTTTAGATATTCCTAAACTGATTGAATCGGCCATGGAAGCACACAAGGATGAACTCAAAACGAAGGATGTGACCCTCGAAGATATTTTAGCATGTGATGCTTGGGCAAGACGGCATGTAGTTGAAAAAAGTGAAACAATGAAGAAGGTACAACTGATGGTATAGATTTGACAACACAAACCCAAAACAAACAGGATAAATGGTGACATTTTCAATCTATTGTTTCATCTGTCGTTGCTACAAGCTCACGACATTCATTATGGGGAACAATTTGCTAAGGCTATTTATAGTATATTGTGGTATGGCTGCTTGATCATATCATATATCCCCCCAAAACTTTATTCTTTCTTTTCTTCTTTCGCTTTCAATTGACGTGCCACGCCATCCTCGCCAATGGCTAGACAGCAACTAGTACCCAAGGTTTCATCCGTCACAAACTGTTCATCACCCACGGAGGAGATCACATAATCGATCCCCTGTTTTTCCAAAAACATGAGATCAATCTTCTTCGGTGCTTCCGCAATGACTTCATCGACACAACTACAGGCACAGACTGTCATGATCATATCCGTCTTGGACGAGAAACCGACAATCAATTTCGATCCCATTGCCTTCGCTTGCATTAAGAATTTAAGGACTTTATGATCCATCTTTTCAAATTTGCTCCCATCCACATACATCACCCGAGAGTTCACCTTGCGACGGACTGACTCATATGCCAAAGGGACGGCCGATGATAACAAGATCAATCCGAGGTATCGTGTAATCGGTATAATGAAGAGTGCCGATCCGACCATTTCAAAGGTTTGCTTAGCCTTCCCAATATGGTCTGCCTTGACTGCACTTGTCGAGAAATCAAACCCTTCCACAGTCGGAGCGGGAACACTGACGGCCGTATAGTAGGCACGGAAACGAATGCAACCACTAGAGACTTCTGCTAGGATTAAAAAGATCAGCGTCGTGTACTGGACGATTCGAAGATATCCTGAGTGAGGTACAGTGTGCAAAAGGGCGATCCAGCAGGGTACGACGTAGGCTTTATCACAAACTGCATCAATAAATCCACCATATGTTCGGTTCCAGTGCGATACCTGCCATGAGGTTATCGTCTGTGGGGAACCTGTCGTAACGATTTCTGTCAAAGTTTAGCAAGTGGTTAAATGATACAATACTTGAGGTTGTAGCAAATGCACGAACGACATGACGATGAAAAAAAAGAAAAGCAAACGTACCAAAACTATCGTCATCTGCAGTGGGTGTAGCAGGCCTCGAACCTTTATCTTTGGAGGCAGCTTCCTTTTCACGTTCCTTATTGATATCTACCCAATACCTAGCCACGACTCCATCCAAAAAGTCACCGAAATCTACCAGAATGACAATGATCGCTGGTAGAATCGTATGTCCCCATGCTAACAAAATCAATGTTGGGATGACAAGGATTGTTCGTGCATACGTAATAAAGTTGGCTGTAAACCAGTCAGCAATCTTCGACTTGTTGTCATCCAAGAGTTTGCGCAGGACGTTGTTGAGGGCAGAATAAAAAGTCTCATGAAAACGTAGGAATGGTTTGATGACAGTCCCCAGGTAGAGTTCTACAAGGGAATCCACCAGAGCGAACAACTTGATGAAGATTTCATCGACCATGACGAATTCCTTTGTTTGGAGAGAGAGTGAGTCCGAGGTTGTCACGCGGCGAAAATAATAAGTGGTTGTAGATGATAAAAAGGTAAGAAAACTTGCAGAAAATACCCGAACAAAGAGAATTTCAGAGTTTTTCGAAATTGGGAGTTCTGTTGAATTGAAGTTTTATACACAGGAGTTTGCGTCTTCTTCTTCTTCGATGAGTTTCTTCCAGAGCTCCCTCACTCACCCACATACGCTGTGAAAGAGAGTTCCCAACCAAAACAAAGATGGATTTTCCAAAACGTCCACGTGAGTTCTGATTCGCCGACGTTGGCAAGAGTGTCGGTATGATAAGCTACGCACGACAAAAAAGTTCCCAACGGTGCCTATGTATGATCTCCCCTATGACAAGTGTATACGGTACGTGAGTACAAAATTATCGGCCTGGATCATATGATAGTAGTACCGGTAGGGAAAGTCGCTTCGATACCGGCTTACTAGAGGGTTAGTCGACGATATGTTAAGGCATAAGGAGGGAACCTGAAACGTATGATGCCAAGATGATCGGTCACACTCTCTGGTGGGCGTGAGATAAAGGTCCTCACAGTGCTTTGTCCTTGGAGGACTTATCGCCCCACCGGTCATAGTACCAAACTTTAGATCGCTACTGTAACTTTGTAGTAAGGAAAGGAAATGTCCATTTTAATGTGGTCGGCTGCATCTCTCAGCGACAGGAGACGAACTATGCAAATCACTAATGGTTATATTTCTGAGGTTATTTACGGCTTTTCAAACAGTAGCTAAAGGATGGAGGGACTCTTTTCGAAGGAACATCCTGCATTGTCGACAAGTAGCTTCCTCGTCCCACAGGTGAACAAATGGGGAGGGACCCAATCAATAATAGCCACGATAATGAGACATGCTCCTCCATTTGTCGGCGTATGCTCATCTATTCCTGCAGTACATCTTGATGTTGGAAACGTTGGGATAGTCTCGACGTGATGACACGGGGAAAGGTGCTCGGGACTTCAAACCCATTGCAAATGAAATCCAAAAGAAGTCCCGACCTCCCTCGGTCCGTTAAGTCAGATAATGACAGAGACCACAATCCAGCTTGACACAACGAACTGTAAGTGGGACCTGGTAGCTCGTCAAAGCATGTACCCACTGACAGTTGGTTCCCTGGTGGGGTCTTCTTTCTGAGTACTGGACGGTTCTTCATAGACTCTTGTGCTCATACTTCGCACCATAGAGATCCGTAAAGGCCTCACAAGTCGTATGGGCATCCCATAGTAGGATCACAGTACCCATCATGGTTACGAAATTCCCGATAGTCAATCCAATATGAAAGTGTTCTAAATCTTCATGGAAGGAACCGAATACCCACAAAAGTAGAGGCGCTAGATGGGCCACAACCCAGACTACTACTAGTAGCAAAAGGATGGGTGTCGTCCCCAAGCCAGCAACAGCAGTAGCCGACTGTGGAAGTCTCGACTCGGATTCATGGGAATTCCCATGTCCATTCATAGATTTAGTCATGGATCGAGATATTTTGATCGAGAGGGCATGGGTCCCACAAGAAACGATAGCATGGATTAAACACGAACCGAATCGGATGGAGCATTCCTCTTGACAGACGAATGGATAAAAAACTAAACTCATGATCATGGCAAAGACACCAACATACTCGAAGATAGTCTGGAATAGTTGTGACTGTCTACGAGATTCTTCCTCCATCTTCTGAATGAACTGTTCCTGATCCTGAGTGTCTAGAATCTCCACATGATGGAATGATTCAGGGCCAGCATTGGTCGCCTGCCATAGTTTGGTTGGACTCCTTCCTCGACTTCTCATGTGAAAAGGATGAAGATGAAAGACTGGCGGAGGGATATATCGACGAGTAAAACGACGACTCAAATGTGAAAAAGGAAGGAGGTTGAACAATAGGCATACTGCTGCCAATGCCATACTGCAGTGGACCACGATTTCACAATAATGTACTCTCAAAAGTCACGGTGGGTATGGCCTACGATTCGTACGATCACCATAGCATCATATCTACATTCCTTATGTAAGATATGGCAAAATGGATCATACTATGGTAGGTTCAAAATTTGTGCAGAAGTACTTTATTTTCAAATACACCATACATACGTGGCAAGGCAAATGTGTATGAACATACGGTATTACCTTCATCTATGACTATATCTGCGATCCAGATCCAGTATCTGACAGTGATATGTACATATAGTTCGGTTGCGCGAAAAAGCCGACTTTGGTGGCGTCAAGGCCTACTGGTGGGACTGTTGCTGCCTTACTAGTGGCCGCGTCGACCTTTGTTCCCTTGACTCCTCCTCCCACCACTGGATCCTTGCTTTTCACCTGAGGAACAGTCTTCGAGGCGGGTGCTAGAATCGATATCCGTCCTCCATTACCAGCGGCAAGCCCAAGTGCGAATAGTCCTGCATTCAACGCGGCCAGGACACCTGCTCGAGTTACCACCTCCTGAGAAATAATTCCACCACCCCCTTGCCGAGCCTTCGGAGTTCCTAGCATATACTTCGATCCAGACATCGTGGCGACCATAGTAGCGACGCCTGCTGTAGCAGGATTCGCAAGAGGTGAAGTCGTGATTACATCGCCATCACTTAATTGAGGATGCCCACGGACGCTTCCTACGACACGGCCATCATCCAGAAGTTGCCAGTCGTCTAACGTCGCTACCGATGGTGTGGTGAAGGATGATTGACCTGTGAATTGAGATGCTGGTTGTATGGTCGGGCTTTGTGATCCCGGGGGCGATTTGGGCGTCCCCAACATGTATTGGGATCCAGATATTGTCGCTACAGTGGAAGCAACACCCGCTTCAGCAGGATTCGCAAGGGGGGATGTCGTGATGACATCACCGTCATTCAATCGAGGGTGTCCACGAACACTTCCGACGACGCTACCATTGTCAAGAAGTTGCCAGTCTTCCAACGTCGTTAGTGACAACTTGATGGATGATGGACGTTGTCCGAATTGAGGCGATTGGAAGGCGTGACTATGCAAGGACGCAGTCACACACAACAGTAGCACGCTCTTGATCAAGAACTTCATCCTCATGCACTGGAATAGAAAGGGTGGAGGCGGTAAAAGGCTTTAATGAACTTGCTTAAATCGGTTGGATAGACGGTAGGGTAGGAACCGAACGAAGCCGACTGGTTCCGACAATGATTTACATCGTGAAAGCGCACCTGCCGACGCGAAGCACGCTGCCGCCATTTCTGATTATTGCCAGCTGGCGAATTTTTTTGGGCCTCACGCCAGCCCTTCCTCCATAGGCCTTCACTTCGCGCCTGTGTCACACGGAGATTCTATTCCTGTGGACAGTGACTTTTCGTTATTCAAGATGACGGCAAAACACGATCATACCCCTACCGTCTTGGCTGTCTCAAGACCATACCAATGAACACAGCCTCGTTACTCTATAGTAGCTGACACGTATATTGCCATCATGCATTATGTCACTTGATAGCAAGAATAAATGATGCAGCTTGAGGCGATGAATATCGGAGCGTTTGACCACTCTGACCACCGTAGACAAGCGAAAAGCAATGAAAAAATCAGCATCAATACAACAAGATCGTCAACCTGGCAGACAGCCTTATCTCAGAAGTCAACTATAATTGTGATCTTGCAGATAGCCCTTTATCTCAGAAGGGTCAACGATCATTGTGAAATTACGCTGAGAATTCGTCTTGAGATAAACACCGAACAATTCACTGTTGTCAAAGCACACCAAACAGAAACTACTCCCGTATGGTACCATCTACGCGATTTCCAGCTCGATATTCTGAGCTAGTCCGTCACAATCCTCCATATCAAGAATCTCAACATGTCTGAAGCATGGATACCCTGATGCGAGGATATCGTTGGGCATGTTCGGTAGGAAACTCGAACACTGTACGATTGGGACGATCTTGATGCGAGAAAGCTTTCCATAAAGTAGTGGCATATCCAGCATAGGTCTTAACTCTGTGGGCATTGTGAGAGTCATGCGGGTTCATCGTCAGGAAACTGTGAGGATGATGTCGTGTTTTATCGGAGGGGAAACAGTGGTGTCCGTACGATCGCATCGATGCATCGTACTCATATACATTCATATGAAAGACTGGTTTTTCCAAATTGCCACAAGTCACCACACTATGTGAAAAAAAGTGTTTGGGAATCGGGACTATTTCTTTATTTAACGACAAATGATTCCTTCAACATGTTTGCTTCATTTTTTTCCGTTGGTGTTAACGCTGAATAGTGCCTCGGCACTCCATGCTTTTGTTTGGAATTTAACAAGGTTCAAGGAAGGAGCTGCGCCTGCCTAGTGGCTCACACTGGTACAGGTGAGAGATGAAAAGGTCTCTTTTTTGACCGTCCATGGGAACTTTTTCTACCTCTGCCGATCATCCAACTCCCTCCTCAATTGACGGCGATGCCAATGTTCATCAAGGTTGCAGCACGTTTCCATCGTGATGCTATCCTCACCTTCTCAAATGGGGGATTATTCCTCAGAATCAACTCCTAGGTCTAAGGAAGAGCCTATGACGTCGCTGGGGCCTACGTTCGCCGTTAGAGGTCCGGAACAGCCTATTCCGACGGTCGTCACAAGCAGACCAAGTCCACTTGCCACGGCTACGCCAACCAGGAGACCTAGTTCGTGGCCCATCGCGCAATCGACCAGTGCCCCTACAAGAGGGTTCCAGACATTCGGACTGAAGACAACCGCCGCTGCGAACTTCAATCCGAGTGGTTGGATTGCTACTGGCTGTCTATCGTCAGGATTCAGCGAATGCGGTGTCAGCTGTTGTAGCGTGGAGGATGGGACATTAGTAGTCCCCACCGACACGGGCGCAACAATACCCATGTGGACAGGAAACAATCTCCCCTCGGGTCCGGATCTTTCTCTGTTGTGTGATTTGGGGTACACAGAGACACGCTGGTTTTCGCAGACGTTTTCCATGACCGAGTGGGAAACTTCCTCTGCCAGCATTACCATCGAAATGATGGTCGATGATGTAGCCGTCGTCGAACTAAACGGTATG
>Ga0194115_10005455_pt1 | contig 13224 bp, 12 predicted proteins | sample TA2MahsurfametaG_3_FD_148656 | JGI IMG/M metagenome (GOLD analysis project Ga0194115, IMG submission 148656) | Freshwater microbial communities from Lake Tanganyika, Tanzania - TA2015002 Mahale S4 surface | ecosystem: Environmental > Aquatic > Freshwater > Lake | place: Tanzania: Lake...
CCACGCCGACTGCGCCTGTTGGAAGGGCGATCCGCCCAAGCCGAGCCATGCGTCCGCCCGACGCAGGCACGGCTCCAGATTCCCCGCCTCGTAGGGCAGCCACTCCACCGCCGGGAAACGATCCCGTAGCGGGGGCAGCGGGAAGGGGACGCGGCACGAACAGGTGGTGCCCGGGGCCTGCGCGTGAAGGGCCTCGAGGAAGCCCCCCAGCATGAAGTCATCCCCCAGGTTGCCCGCGCCGTAGAAGTGTTGCCCGAGGTGGAGGTGCAAGACGACGATGTCTTGGCTTTTCTCCCCGGGCCTCGTCTTGGCTTTTCTCCCCGGGCCTCGCAAGCGCGGACCCGCCGGCCGCGGGTGCGGCTTGCCAGCGGGTGGCCGACCGCGGGAGAGTGTCGCTCGATGGAGGAAATCAAGGACACCGCGCGAGCCACGGTCCGCATCGGCTTCGACGGCCGGGTGCACAAGACCTTCCGCGGCCACTCCGCCCGGGAGCGCTTCGACCACGAGACCCGCTTGCTCCGCCTCCTCCAGGCCCGCGGCTGCGACTTCGTCCCCCGGGTCCTAGAGGTCGATTCGGCCCAGCTCCGCTTGGTCACGACCAATTGCGGCCGCCGCGTCGATCACCTCGCGCCGGAGCGTCAGGAGGAACTGTTCGCCGCGCTGGAGCGCTTCGGCGTCCGCCATGAGGACCGCGCCCTCCGCAACATCACCTACCGCGTCGCCGACGGTCGTTTCTGCGTGATCGATTTCGAGTTCGCCACGCTGCTCGAGGACGACGGCTCCGGCCTGCCCCTCACCCTCAAGCCCACCTTGGCCCGATGAGCGCCGACACCCGCCGCGGGGACCGTCCCGCCCCCGACCTGCAATGGTCCGGCCTGACTCACGTCGGCCGCGTACGCCCCAACAACGAGGACTCCTTCCTCGCGCTCGCCGTCGACGGCCGCGAGGTGCGTTACTTGGGCAAAACCGGCCGAGCCTCCCTGTCCGTGGCCGACTTCGTCTTCGCCGTAAGCGATGGGATGGGCGGGGCCAAGTCGGGCGAGTTCGCCAGCCGCTTTACCGTCGACCGCATCACGCGCCTGTTTCCCCGCGCCTTCCGGTTGGCGGCGACCGGGATCGGGGTCGGCTTCGCGGACGTCCTCGGCGAGCTGGTCACGCAGATCCACGAAGATCTGACGCGACTGGGCACCTCTTACGAGGAATGCGCCGGGATGGGGGCCACGCTGAGCCTCGGGTGGTTCACGCCAGAGTGGATGTACTTTGCGCACGTCGGCGACAGCCGCATCTATTCCCTTCCGCTGCGGGGCGAGCTCACCCAGGTGACGTACGACCACAGCCACGTCGGCTGGCTGCGGCGGCAGGGCCAGATCAACGAGCGCGAGCAGCGGACCCATCCCCGCCGGAACGCGCTGCAGCAGGCCCTCGGCGCGGGTAACCAGTTTATCGAGCCGCAGCTCGGCGCCGTCGACCACCGGGCCGGGGACCGTTTCCTGCTGTGCTCCGACGGGCTGATGGACGGCCTCTGGGACTGGCAGATCGCCGAAATGCTGCCCGCCGCGCTGGAAGCGGGGGCCACGCCGCGCCCGCCCGCGCAGCGGCTGGTGGAAGCCGCGGTGGAGGCTTCCGGCCGCGACAACACCACGGCGGTTGTCGTCGAGGTCCTACCGCCCGCGGGCGCGCCGTGAGCCGCCTGCTGTTCGTCTACGGCACGCTCCAGCGCGGCCGCGTGAACCACGGCCAGCTGGCGGGCCAACGGTATTTGGGCCCGGCGCGGACCGTGCCGGGGTTCCGCCTGCACGACCTCGGGGGTTATCCCGGCCTAGTGCCGCACCCGGCGACGCCGATCGGCGTGACTGGGGAGGTCTGGGCGGTGGAAGCGGCGGCGTTGGCGCGATTGGATGCTTTCGAGGGGGTGGGAGAGGGCTTGTACCGGCGGGGCTCGGTGCCGTTGGCGGCCCCTTATGAGGGCGAGGTGGTCGAGGCGTATTTTCCGCTGGCGGACGTGTCCGGGCGCCCGGTGGTGGGTGAAACGTGGCGGGGGCCGTGAGCCGTCGCCGGTACTGGTACGAGCGTCAGTGGCGGCAGGGATATCCCTCATCCGGAGGACCTCGGAGGAAAAAAAGGCAGTAGCCCCGATCTTGGCGCGGAAGCTGTCGGGCCCGAAGGCGCCCGCGAAATCCTCTGCCAACGGCATTTGCCTTGCCCCGGCGTGGCGGGGCAAGGGAGATGGGGTTCTTATGGCCGATTCTGGGCGTCACCCCTTCCTGCAGGGCCTCAGCAAGCACCGCGGCGCGCCGCCCACGGTGGTGGTCATCTTCGGCGCATCCGGCGACCTCACCGCGCGCAAGCTCCTCCCGGCCGTCTATAACCTCAGTCACGACAACCTCCTCCCGGCGGATTTCCATCTGGTGGGTTTTGGCCGCAAGGTGATGGCGGACTTGGAGTTCCGCGCGGTGGCGGAGGCGGCGGTGAAGGAGTTCTCGCGGCGGGAGCCGGAGCCGGCGGTCTGGGCCCGGGTGGCGGCGCGGACCTCCTACGTGGCCGGCGGGTACGACGAACCTGCGGCCTTCCAGCGCTTGGCGGTCCAGTTGGCCGAAATGGAGCGGCAACTGGGCCGGGACCTGCAGCGGATCTTCTACGTGTCGACCCCGCCCTCGGTTTTTGCGCCGATCATCGAGCAGCTCGGGGCCTGCGGGTTGGCGGCGGTGCATCGGGACACGCCGTTGCATTCGAAGGTCATCATCGAGAAGCCGTACGGCAAGGACCTGGCCTCGGCGCTGGCCCTGAATGCCGCGATCCGCGGCGTGTTCGCCGAGCATCAGGTTTACCGCATCGACCACTACCTCGGAAAGGAGACCGTGCAGGACCTGCTGGTGCAGCGCTTCGCCAACGCGATCTTCGAGCCGCTGTGGAACCGGAACTTCATTGCCAGCGTGCAGATCACGGTCGCTGAGGAGGTGGGAGTGGGCCTGCGCGGGGGCTATTACGAGCAGAGCGGGTGCCTGCGGGATATGCTGCAGAACCACACGATGCAGCTGCTCGCGTTGACGGCGATGGAGCCGCCGGGCTCCCTCGCGCCGGAGGCGATCAGGGATGAGAAGGTGAAGGTGCTGAACGCGATCCAGCCGCTTGCCGTCGGGCCGGGCGGCGACGTGGCGCGCGCGCAGTACGCGGCCGGGATGGTCGCGGGGCGGCCGGTGCCTGGTTATTTGGAGGAGGAGGGGATCGCGTCGGCGTCGGCGACCGAGACCTATGCGGCGCTGCGGCTTTCGATCAACAATTGGCGCTGGCAAGGCGTCCCGTTCTACCTGCGCTCCGGCAAGCGCTTGGCGCGGCGAGTGTCCGAGATCGCGGTCAACTTCCGCCGGCCCCCCGGGACGCTCTTCGCGGGGGAGGCGGCCCGCTTTGACCTTTCGGCCAACACCCTGTCGTTCCAGATCCAGCCCGATGAGGGCCTGAGCCTGATCTTGAACACGAAGATCCCGGGCCTGGAGACGCGGACCCAGCCGGTGAAGATGAGTTTCCGCTACGCGACGACCTTCGGTTCGAACACCGCCGAGGCGTATGAGCGGCTCGTGCTCGATGCCATCATCGGCGACGGTACGCTGTTTATCCGCGGGGACGAGACGGAGGCCTCGTGGCGCCGGTGCACGCCCGTGCTCGATTCGTGGCGGGCGGCGGGGCGCGAGGGGATGGACACCTATCCGGCGGGGAGTTGGGGCCCGGCGAGTGCGGATGCCTTGCTGGCGGGCGCGCAGCACCGCTGGCGTCAGCCCTGAATCGGATCACGCTGATCGATGGAGCCGATCTTCGAGGCATTGCCGGGATTGGAGGTGCCGGTGGATGGCATTGGCCGGAGTCTGGCGCGGATGTGGGCGGAAGAAGCGGCAGGCGGCCGGCCGGCGCCGGAGGCAGAGGACGCCAAGGCGACGCAGGTCAACTTTGTGTTGCACCTCGGATTCAACACCGATGCGGCGGATGCGGCGCGGCAGTTCGCGACCGTGTTGCGTTTCGCGCAGCGGTATCCCTGCCGCGTGGTCGGGCTTTGCCCGCGGGACTCGGACGCAGGCGGGCCGCCGCTGCGGGCCAAGGTTTATGGCGAATGTTTCCTTGGGCGAACGCGGGCGGACAAGCGGTGCGTCGAGTTCGTCATGTTGAGTTACGACCGTCGCGCCCGGGCGCAATTGGAGGACCAGGTCTCGATCTGCCTGTCGACTGATCTGCCCTTGTATTATTGGGCCCATCGTTTCGCGGACAGTGGCCGATTGGCGGATTACCGCTTCCTGCTGGGCCAGGCGAAGCGGGTGATTCTGGACAGCGCGGGGTCGCCGGCGGATGCGATGCGGTACCCATGGCCGAATCCGGCGGCGATCCGGGATTTGGCGTACTGCCGGCTGCTATCCGTAAGGCAGAGCGTAGGCCAGTTCCTAGCGGCGTACGCGCCGGCGGCGCTGACGGAGGGATTGAGCGGCGTGGAGGTGAGGCACGGGCCCGCGTGGCGGGCGGAGGGTGGGGTGTTGGCCAAGTGGGTGGGCGAGCGGTTGGCGGCGTGCGGGTGGGCGGCGGGAGCGGGAGAGGTCGAGGTGAGGGAGCGGTTGGCGGCGGGCTTGGATTTGAGCTTGCGCTTCCGGTACGCGCAGGAGCTGAAGGCATTTTCGTGGAGCGGCGATCTGGCGGCGGGCCAAGCGCTTTTCCGGGCGGATTTCGGTCTAGGCCGGACCGAGCTGACGTCAGGCGTGGCGTTGCTGGCGCCAGAGGTGGCGCTAAGCGAAGCAATGTTTTTCTAAGGCGGCAGGGAGGCGGATCAAACAGCAGCGGCAGACGGCAGCTCGGGAACGGGGCGGCGTATATTCCCCCAGTTTCCGGCATTGCCAAGGTCACGGCGGACACGTCGGTGGGCAATCGCGCATCAGCCACATCAGAAGATCAGCTGCGCGCGGCAGCGCTCGGCTCGGCGCGCTGGGGATTTTTTTCGACCTTTTCGGATCCCCGGAGTACTCGCAAAAGGGCTGATCAAGGGGACCTTCCCCATCAAGCAGCATCGAAGGCGGAGGCTAGAATCAGTGGAGGCATACGGGAGGCAGGCGGAAAATCCTAGTCGCGGTGAGAATTTCCATCTGGTTCCCGCCCGCCGCAGGGTCTGCCCGCTCCTCGCGCGCCCAGCCCGGCTAAGGCCCCAGCACCTTGCGGATTTCCGCCGCGGTCACCGGCGAGATCAGGCCGTGTTCGGTGATCAGCCCGCGGATCAGGCGCGCCGGCGTCACGTCGAACGCGGGATTGTACGCGCGGGCGCCGGCCGGAGCCGCGGGGACGCCCAAGGGCGCCAGCACCTCATCGGCGGCGCGCTCCTCGATCGGGATGCCGGCCCCGGTCGCCAGCGCGAGGTCGAAGGTGCTCGAGGGTGCCGCGACGAAGAATGGGATCCCGTGTGCGGCCGCGGCGAGGGCCAGGCCGTAGGTGCCGATCTTGTTGGCCGCATCCCCGTTGGCCGCGATCCGGTCCGCACCCACGATGCAACTCCCGACCCGGCCGCTGGCGAGAAGCGCCGCGGCGGCCCCGTCGCAGAGGACAGTCACCGGGATGCCCCCTTGGACTAGTTCCCAAGCAGTGAGGCGGGCGCCCTGCAGGAGCGGGCGAGTTTCGTCGGCGAAGACCTCGAAGCGGCGGCCCTGGTCCCAAGCGGTGGTGATCGCGGCGAGGGCGGTGCCGGCGCCCCCGGTGGCGAGCCCGCCGGTGTTGCAATGAGTGAGGACGCCGCCCGGGGGCAGGGCCGCCGCGCCGTGCCGTCCGATCGCGGCGCAGAGGAGTTCGTCCTCCGCGTGAATCTCCCGGGCGGTGCCGAGCAGCGTGGTCCCGAGGGCGGCCGCGGGGGCGCCGGCGGGGAGGGCGTCGAGGGCGCGCAGGCAGCGTGCGACGGCCCAGCGGAGGTTTACCGCGGTCGGCCGGGCGGAGGCGAGTTCTGCGGCGCGGGCCCGCACGTGGGCAAGGGCGGTCGCGGGGGAGAGCGCGAGCCGCGTGGCCTCGGCGGCGGCGAGGACCGTGCCGTAGCCGCCGCGGCGCGGGCCCGCACGTGGGCAAGGGCGGTCGCGGGGGAGAGCGCGAGCCGCGTGGCCTCGGCGGCGGCGAGGACCGTGCCGTAGCCGCCCGCGATGCCGATCGCCGGGGCGCCGCGCACGCGCAGGCTGCGGATCGCCTCGACCACAATCGGAACGTTGCGGCAGGCGATCCAGTTTACGCGGCCGGGCAGCAGCGTCTGGTCGAGGAGTTCGAGGCTGCCGGCGGCATCGCCGGACCAGCGCAGGGCCGCGGGAGTCATCGTGGGGGGATTCGATCCGGTGCGTAACGGTTCCGCAAGCCAGGGGCGTGTCGCGCGGGCCTGAAATCAAGCGCCGACCGACCAACGCTGGGGTCAGCCGGTTGCGGGTTGCGCCGATCGGTGTCGCGTGGCGAGCCGCGGCAACTTTCAGCGCGCAACGTGCAACCGATGGACCCCATCCGCAGAGAGCCGGGCCGCGGGGGCGCGGCTGGCTTGCAGTACTCTTCGCGGCGGCCAAACTAGTGGCGTGAACGTTTCCCCGCTACGGTTCGCGCTTCCCGTGTCTCTGCTTTTACCGATGCTCTTCTCCGCCGTTCCCCCGGAACGCCTGCCTCGCCCCGATCGCCCCGGCACCGCCTGGTCGGTGCGGGTGGCCGACCGGCCGCTCGTCTTCACGGCCGCCATCACGGCCCCGGTTTTTGGGGGGGCGGACGAGGAGGCGCGGGCGGCGCTGGCCGAGCTTGATGCCGTGGTGCGGGCGGCGGGCGGTGATCCCGCGGGCCTCTTGCGGCTCAATGCGCTGGTCGGGGCGGACGCGGATCTGGCCGCGGTGGAGGCGGCGGTGGCGCGGCGGTTCGCGGAGACGCCGGTGGCCTTCACGCTGGTGCGCACGCCGCTGGCGGCGGCGGGGCGGAGGGTGGCCTTCGAGGCGGTGGCGCCGGGTGGAGGGGCTCCGGCCGAAGGTGGGTTGGCGGGAGGGCGGGCGGCCGTGTTGCCGGCGGGGGGCAAGGTGTTCGTGTCGGGCCAGGCCGAGAAGGGGGCGGATGTGGCGGAGGCGGTGCGGCTGACGATGGCGGGCCTGCATCGGACGTTGGCGCACTTGGGTTTGGGGGCGGCGGATGTCGTGCAGATCAAGGCCTTCGTGCAGATCAAGGCCTTCCTCGCGCCGTTTGCGGACCATGCGGCGGCGGGGCGCGAGGTGGCGGCGAGTTTCGGGGGCGGGCCGGTGCCGCCGCTGGTGCTGCTGGAGTGGGTGAGCAGCCTGCCGGCGGAGATCGAGCTGATTGCGGCCGCGCGGAACCTACCGACCCCGCCGGGGGACCAGGTGGCTTGGCTACCGCTGCCGTGGCTGAGTGTCTCGCCGCGCTTCTGCCGGGTGGCGCACGTGGGGGCGGGCGTGCCCCTGATCTTTTTGGGGGGCATCGACGGCGAGGGGAGCGGGGACGCTCGGGGGCAGATGAAGCGGATCTTCGAGCAGATCGGTTCGGCGCTGTATGAGGCGGGGTCCAGTTATCGGAACCTGGTCAAGGCAACTTACTATCTGGGCGACGCGCGGGCCCGAGGAGAACTGGGCGAGATCCGGGGCGTGTACTTTGATCCCACGCGCGCGCCATCGGCGTCGGCGCTGGAGGTGCGGAGCCTCGGTCAGCCGGGACGCGGGGCGCGGATCGATCTGATCGCGTTTCCGGTGAAGTAGCCCCCCTCATCACGGCGACGAAGGGCAGGGATCCCCCGGCTACATCAGATCAACCGGCCCTGTTCCTCGCTCCCCGCTTCTCAACTCCCCTCAATTCCCGCCCGCGCCCGCCGGAACGGGCGGCAGCAGATCTAAATACGCCGCGTCCGTCGCCTGCAGCTCCTGCCGCCAGAGCGCTCGCAGGCGCGTCAGGTCCGCGCGGTGCCGGGGGTCCGCGGCGAGGTTCGTCAGCTCCTCGGGGTCGGCCTGCAGGTCGTACAATTCCTCCGGCTCCCGGGCCTCGAAGTAGCGCACGTACTTGAGATGCCCGTGCCGGACGGCCGCGAAGTACGGCACGCCGGCGTGGCGCGGCGCCTTGGCCCCGCGCAGCGTCGCCGCGACGCTCGCCCCGTAGTCCTGCCCGGTGTTGGTGAACAGGGTCGGGTGGTCCCAAGTCGCCCCATCAGGGTCGCGCAGCAGCGGCGAGAAATTGCGGCCGTGCATCTTCCACGGGAGCGGGATGCCCGCCTGCGCGAAGAAGGTGACGACCACGTCGGGGCCGTTGACCACGTGGCGGGATACCTTCCCAGCGGGGATCTTCCCGGGCCGGCTGACGATGAACGGCGAGGCGTAGCTCGCCTCGTAGGGGGCAACCTTCTGCTTCAGGCCGTGCTCGCCGTTGGCGTAGCCCTGATCCGAGGAATAGATAACGAGCGTCCGCTCGAGCTGGCCGGACTCGCGCAGCGCCTTAAGCACCTCGCCGACGCCTTCGTCGACGGCCTGCAGACACTCGTTGGCCTGGCGCACCCAGTCAGCGTGAGTGGAGCGGCGATTCTTGTCGAGGGCCTCCCCAGCCGGGCCGCGTTTCCAGGCCTGCGTGTCCTCGAGGTAGGCGGGTTTGCCGGGGCGGGGGCCGAAGAGGTCGCGGGGCGGCGCGACGGGCGCGTCCCGGAGGGTGCCGCGGTGGCGCGGCGCGGGGATGGTGGGACCGTGGATGGCGCCGTAGCAGAGCCAGAGGTACCAGGGCTTGGCGGGATCGCGGCCCTCGCCCCGGATGTAGTCGGCGGCCCAGCGGCTATAGTTGTCGGTGGCGTAGCCCTCCACCGTGCGGCGCTGGCCATTGAAGTGCACGACCTGCGGCCCGTAATAGTTCCCGGCGTCCTCAGGGTTGGCGGGGCGGTTCCAGACGCGCTGGTAATCCCAGTCGCGGCCCCAGCCGGCGTCGGTGCCCGTGTGCCACTTGCCGATCTGGGCGGTCTGGTAGCCGTGGCGGCGGAAGACGGCGGGCCAGAAGCGGCAGATGGCGGGGTCGTAGGTGCTGCGGGGATTGGAGCCCGTCATTCGCATCGACTCGATCGCGTGCGGGTGGAGGCCGGTGAGGAGGGTGGCGCGGGAGGGCATGCACCAGGCGCCGAGGTAGCCGGCTTGGAAGCGGATGCCTGAGGCCGCGAGGCGGTCGAGGTTCGGGGTGCGGGCGAGCGGGTAGGCATCTTCGTAGGCGCTGATGACCTTACGCGAATGGTCGTCGGCGAAAATGAAGAGGATATTGGGCGGGCGGTCCGCCGGGGCGGCGGCACGGGCGGGTCCGGCCGCGGCGGCGAGGACGGTGAGCAGGAGCGGGAGCAGGCGAGGGGACATCGGGCTAGGGGGCGGCGGTTCAGGGCGTCACGGGACGCGTGCGGGGCGTGGCGAGGTTTACCTCGTCGAAGACCTGACCCTGGTCGTTGACCGCCCCGATCCGCGCCTGGCCGGAGGGCTGCAGCGTGGCGTGGAAGAGGTGCCGGGTGGGTTCGGCCTTGGCGAGCCACCAGCCTTCGGAGGGGCTGGGCACGGTCCGGGTGCGGACGCCCCACGCGCCGTCGCCGAGGAACAGCAGCCCGTTGTCGTCGTCCCGCCGGTGCCCGCGCAGGCGGTGGGAGCGCTTGTAGTTGTGCTGGTCGTTCTCGAAGACCGCCGTGGCGCCGTAGCGCTCGAGGTGCGGGAGCCATTGCTGGCGGATGGCGACGGAGCGGGGGTTGTCGATGGGGAGCTTGCCGGGGCCGGTGGCCTTGGCGGTGCCGTAGGCGGGGAAGTGGTAGCAGGCGAAGGGGAAGGTCTGCCGGGTCCGCGCGGCGAGGGTTTCCGCGAGCCAGGTGGCCTGCGGGCCCTCGATCGCCTCGGTGTGCTCCGAGCCGAGGTTGACCAGCGACAGGTAGGAGCCGAAATCGAACATTTGTCGGGCCTTGCCGCCGGGCAGGTCGAAGAGGGTGTAGAACTAGGAGGCCTCGACCTCGGGCCGGCCGCGGTAGCCGCCCACGACCTCGTGGTTGCCGATCACCGACACCATCGGGATGAGCCGGCCGTTACGCCCGCGCGCGTGGAGGAGCCCCGACTGGAAGAAGTCCTGGAGGAGCCCCGACTGGAAGAAGTCCACGAGGCGGGTCGCGTCGACGTTGTTGGCGTAGGCGAGGTCAACCCCGATGAGGGCGAAGTCCGGGTCGAGGCGGCCCGCCTGCTTGTTCATCACGTCGACCATCTCCCGCGAGTGCATCAAATCGCCACCGGTGACGAAGCTCAGCGGGCGCCCGAATTCGCGGGGCATTGTGCGGAACGGGTAGCCGGTTGCGGTGCCGGCGGGCGGTTGCGCGCCGAGGGCGACCTCGTAGCCGGTGTCCGGGGAGAGTTCGCGGAGCTGCACGCGGCGGACCCAGAGGCCGGAGGGGCGCACGGGGTGGGCGGTACCGCCGACGCGGCGCCATTCGCCGCCGGGGCGCCGGTTCCAAGCGGTCGCGGGTGCGTCCGCGTAGAGGTTGAGCCAGTTGACCGTGATGGTCGTGGCGGGGTCGTCGCGCCAGGTGAGGTAGACGCCGGAGTTTTCCGCCTGGGCCCGGGCGAGGCCGGGGAGGCAGGCGCAGAGGAGCGTGAGCAGGAGCAGTCGCGGGGCGGGCATCGTTGGCGAGTGACTAAGGATTGGAGGAGACGGCGGGAGGTTGGGGCAGGCGGCTGGGGCGGGCGAGTGCGGAGTGCGGGAAGGTTTTCCAACCGGGTGGTGGCGAGGCGGGGGTCGACCCCTCAGCTCGATGTAGCTCGGGCGCACCGCCCCGGTCGGAGGGGGGGAAACACTGGCCGCGCCGCGCGCTGCGGCGGGCGGGGAAGCTGCGCAGGCCGCGTTACCGGACGCTCGACCCAGCCAGCCTGCCGCAGCCTTGGCGAAGTCGGGTCAGGATTACCTAGCTAAACCAAACCGGCGGGCTGGATCCTTGCTCCCCCCTCCTCGCTGCCCCCCTCGCCCAGGATGGGCGCTTACTGGCGCAGCCAAGCCTCGTTGCAGACCGCGTGCTTGATCGCCTTCCGGTTGTCCGGCTGAAAATAACTGTAACTTACGTGGATCAGGCCATCCGCCCCGATGATCACGGCCGGGTAATGTGATCGCGTATCGGCCTCGTCGGCCAACCGCCTGTGGTGGCGCCAAGTCTTCCCCTCGTCCTCGGAAAGCGAGAGGGTCAGGCGGTGACGGCCGGTTTCGGTGTCGTTGTTGACCAGCACCCAGTGGCCATTGGGCAGGGTGGCGAGGTCGCAGGCGGTGCCGGAGTTGGGCAACGCGCTGTCGCGGACTCGCGACCAAGTCTGCCCCTGGTCGGTGGAGCGGCTGAGATGGAGGCGTTTCGGCGCCGGGCCGTTGTCGCGCATCAGGGCCACGAGGTCGCCGCTGGCCGTAGCGGCGAGGGCGGGCTGGATGTTGCCCGCAGCCACGAGGGGCGCGCTGGTGTGCCAGGTTTCGCCGGCGTCGTCGGTGTAGGCGATCAGCGAGAAGCTGAAGCCGTCCGAGTACAGCGGGAGGATCATCCGGCCGGCGCGCGTCAGGAAGGGCTTGTTGCGGGTCTGCCAGCCCATCCGGCGGAAGTAGGGGTAGCCGAGGCGTGTCTCGTCGCTGGAGCCGTCGACTGCCTGGATACGGCCGGCCCGGAGCATATCCTCGCCGCGGGCGAGGGAGACGAGGCGTTCGGCCTGGGCGGTCCAGCGCTCGCGGGCGGGGGCGTGGACGGGATCCGACGCGAGATAGGCGGCGTAGGCTTGGGCCTGGTCGCGGACGGAGGCCACAAAGGGATCTCCGGGCTGGATGCCGCGCTCGGCCTTGCCGCCGGGCTTGAGCAGGAGCGTGTCCTGCCAGCGCCAGACGGGCGCGCCGTCCCTCGCTTGGAAGTCCTCGCTGATGCAGTACTTGATCAGGGCGGTCTCCCATTGGTTGGCGAGGATCGTGATCCACATCACCCAGAGGCGTCCGCGGGGGTCGAGGAAGAGGACGGGATTGCAGTCGGGGAACTCCTTCACGTCCGCGAGGACGAAAGGGGCGCTCCACGTGGCGGCGCCTTTCCGTTTGCGGGCCCCGAGGATGCGCACGTCGTCCGCCCAGCGTTCGCCGCTGCCTTGAAACCAGCCGACCAATAGGTCGCCGTTGGGAAGCTCGACCAAAGTGGAGCCGTGGGTGTGTTCCGCCTGCACGGGGAACACCAGCTCGGTGCGCAGGAAGGGCGCGTCCGCGGCGGGCGGCGTCGCGGCGCCCGTGGGGGCGGGTAGGCTGGCGAGGAGCAGTCCAGCCAGCAGCGGGCGGAAGGCGGGGCGAGTAGCAAAGGGCATAGGGGGCGGACGGGCCGAAGGGGTTGCGGGACCGCGAGGACCGTAGGCCAAAGCGCGGGCGGCGGAAGCCGTTTTTTGCGGGTTCCGGGCGTTTCGGGCTTGCCCCCGGCGGCCCGCCCGCAGCGGGATCGCGGAACGTTGCTCGCTGGTCCATTGCGTACCGGCGGCGCCCCCTTGCCCCGACATCCGTGCCCCGCTGCTCGCCTGTTTTCGCCCTGCTGCTTGCCCTGCTGTTGCCCGGCGGGGCTATCCGTGCCCCGCTGCTTGCCTGTTTTCGCCCTGCTGCTTGCCCTGCTGTTGCCCGGCGGGGCTCTGGCCGCCGCGCCGGGCGCGATTGCTGGGGCGGTCAGCAATGCCGCCACCCGCAACCTGCTCCCGGGTGCGCGGATCGAGCTGCCGGCTCTTGGGCGCGGGGTGTTGGCCGATGATACCGGCCGCTACGAGTTGCCCGGGGTGCCCGCTGGGCGGCACGAGCTGCTGGTCTCCTACATCGGCCTCGATGCCATGCGCCGGGCGGTCGAGGTGGGGGCCGGGCAGCGGGTGGCGCAGGATTTTGAACTGTCCACAGCCATCTACCGGATGGACCAGTTCAAAGTCGTGGGGGAGCGCGAGGGCGACGCCGCGGCGATCACTGCCCAGCGCAATGCGGACGTTCAAAGTCGTGGGGGAGCGCGAGGGCGACGCCGCGGCGATCACTGCCCAGCGCAATGCGGACAACGTGCGGAACGTGGTGGCGGCCGACTCGTTCGGCAACCTGCCGAACCTTAATGCGGCCGAGGTCGCGATCCGCCTGCCGGGGATTGCGGGCAATCCGGACGAGGGCGGCACCTACACCGGCTTCACCATCCGCGGGATGGGCCCCGGCCTGAACGCGGTGACCCTCGACGGCGGCCCG